>Ga0194055_10000696_pt1 | contig 27216 bp, 27 predicted proteins | sample SepL449m_MetaG_FD_155482 | JGI IMG/M metagenome (GOLD analysis project Ga0194055, IMG submission 155482) | Anoxic zone freshwater microbial communities from boreal shield lake in IISD Experimental Lakes Area, Ontario, Canada - Sep2016-L442-9m | ecosystem: Environmental > Aquatic > Freshwater >... | reverse complement strand
ACCAAATACGGCCGACTTGCCAACTACGCATTCACTAGAGGAAACATATACAGAATTAACCGCCGAGGTCACTGCCGCCATCAGTGAGATAATCAACGACCCGACTACTTGGGAAAAAAAGACTTTAATAAGTGAGACCGAGTCAAAAAAAGATTCTGCTGAGATTCAAGATTTTCGAATAGTTTTGCTCGAAATTTTCGATTCAACTGGCCCTGAACCGACTATATTAACATTGGAAAATTTCGAGTCAGTTGACCAAGACGGCCGTGAATTTGTAACTAATCTAAATGATCTGATTGATACTTTTGAGCCAGAGCAGGCAATCCGTACCAAAGAAATCCTCGATGCGGCAGTAGCCAAAATTGAGGAAATCTTTCTGTATATCGATTTATCTCCAGAAGATATTGTATCGGCCTTTGAGCAGCAAGATGAAACATTAGATGAACTTGTAAGATTAAGCAAAGAACTGTTATATAACCTCGGCTTAGATAACTCCGATCATAACGCTAAAATAATGCTTTTAAAACTAGTGAAGGCTGAATACGCCCAGCAAATCACCAGTAGTAGCAATGCATTCGATCGGGCCGAACAAGAAGAATTGGGGACCTATGAGCATAAATTCGATTCTGGCGCTGCTAGCTTAACAAATTTTAGAAATAGCCAATTTTTCAATCATGCCGCGTTAGGTTCTTTAGCGCTCCATAAAATTTCGGCAGTTATACATTACGCTGCTTCTTGACCTTTTTTTTAGCTGATAACTCTATCTACTCAGGCCAGCAGAATTACTTTGTCATACCAGGACAGGCCGGCTCAGCGTTCGGCTATCGAAAATATATCGCCAAGTTGCCACCAAGCTACTATTTACTGCTCGTTCCGGCCGTATTGGGTGGCATGCTTGGAGCCTTTATACTCGCCCATACAACTAATCACACCTTCCAGTACATCGTGCCCTGGTTCATGCTTTTTGCTACCATCCTTCTGGCCGTGCAGCCTAAAATTCATAAGTGGCTATATTCACGGACAGCTAAAAAGTTACAAAAGCGCTACCGCAGTATTTTTTTTGGATTTATCTTTTTAATCATGTTTTTATTATCGATATATGGTGGTTATTTTGGAGCTGGCTATGGAATTGTGTTGCTTGCATTCTTAGGTCTGAGCAAACTGACTAACATCCACCAGATGAATGGTCTAAAGAACCTGGCTAGTGTCAGTATCAACGTCACTATCGTGGTCTACTTTATATTCGTTGGATTAATTGCTTGGTCTGTACTGCCACCCTTACTGCTGGGCAGCGTTCTAGGTGGCTGGTTTGGTGCGACCTACAGCACTAAGCTACCAACCAAAACTATTTGGCGAGCCATCGTCATTGTTGGCATCTTAGTCTCGGCGACCCTATTTATCAAACAGTATTACTTATGAGTATAAGATAAGTAACCGCTCACGTGGTATTCTAAAATTATATATTTAAGTAAGTATAGGGAGAAGTTATGTTTGGAAATGTATTTATCGGGATTATGGGTCTGTTTCTGTGGGTATTTTTGGCTTTATGGCCGGCAATGATAGCTAGACGCAAAGGTTACAGTTTCGTACTGTTTTTCATACTGGCGATTTTTATATCCTGGCCTATTGCGTTAATAATCACCTTTTTTATCAAAGACAAAACGCAAACTGCTCAATCACGCGCCGATGACAAAGCCGTCGATGCCAAGCTTAGGCGCGAAGAGAAGCTTTAACTAAAGATTAGTTAAGAGGCCGGAGTTGGGGTTGTTTTGTCCTTCATGAACATTGTGACGAAAAGAGTAATCCACCAGAAGAACAAGCTAAAAACGAAAAAAACCAAAAAACTGTAGCCTTTGCGCTTAGCTATTGAAGCTGGCCAAAAGGCGATAGCTATCCAAAGAACTAAGATAAAGACTGACCAAACAGTGTTAATCGTAAAACCCAATAGTGTAGTTCCGAACATTTTCTTATCTCCCATATTTTAATACCTAACATTCTCGCAGCTAAGGCGAGTCTAGTCAATGGGGCAAGTAGTTACTAAAACGTCGCTTGTCTCTAAATAGTTGTTCTTTCCGCAATTTAGACGCTTCCCGGACTTCTGGGTCAACATCAGTACTAAAAATGTTTTCAGAATCGGTAAATTGCTGGCGGATTGAATCTGCCAGTGCTGAAGCATCGCTGACTGGGAGCCATTTAAACCGAGGCGCCCAAACGTCAGGGAACATCGGATTGTCATTTTTGCGTTCCTCTATCGAACGCCAAGGTTTAGGGCTATAAAAATACAGACTAGCGTTTTGGGGCTTTCCTTCAACTAGCAAGCAAGCTTTTCCAGTGCATTGCGCCAAAAGTATTAGTTTTTTCACACTCGGCATTACTGAAAGACCATTTTTTACTTCGACATATAAATCCTGGTCGGGGAGCAAGAAATCGGGTGTATATATATCTTTTACCGGGATCTGTTTTGATCCGTATAAATAGTCAAATTCAAAAGTTTCTGGCTCTCGGGTATAATCCATACCAGCTTGTTGGAAGTAGGTAGCCCAAGCCGCTTCCGTGCGAGAATCAAAATACTCTCCGTTATACTGAGCTTCACTACCGAGCTGCTGGCCACTACTCATTTCCTTATAATAACACTTTTAAGATGTTCAGTCAAAGACATATCTATCACTAATGTGCTGAGTAATTATAGCAGGGGAGCCTTGGGCTATATCTATGTTGGTATTTGAAGTGGCCAAGAGTATAGTGAGCGAAGTTACTATCAAGCCGTATATTGACCTAGGCAAAGTCCCAGCCAAGCTTGATGACGCCAAAAGGATTGAGTGGCTAGGCAAAGTCCCATAAGTATCGTGGAAAACGCCAACCACTAGTTACCACCATCGACGAGGATGACTATGTCGACCTGCGCATCATAATACAAAGGCTCGGTTTACTGATTACTCAACGCTCTAAGCGTTCGGATTACCTAGGCTGATTACCTGGCATGGCCACCTGGGCAATTGTTTAAAAAGGTTCCAGTGCGAGATTTTTTCTAATTTATCACTTTTTTTTAATTAAGAACTAGTTAATTTGAAAAAATCTCATTCTAACTACTAAAAAACTTAGTCAAGGGAGGCGAGTACCAACTGAAAGCATCACTGATGTTACTAATAAAACAATCAGTGAGAACAAAAACATCTTTTTTCCCCATAAACTGTCGTCTTTGCTGGCCATAAAGCCCTTGATTAACCAAGCCGAGCCAAAAGCGCTAACCACGAATAAATAGCTATAGCCAGTGTATTTGAATAAAGTCAGCAGACTGGCAACCACAGTAAAGGCTACGATATAAAGCATGGTCTGAATCTTAGTAGCGCGCATTCCCTTAACAACTGGCAAAACAGGTATACCGGCCGCTTTGTAGTCGTCATAGCGATACATAGCGATGCCGTAAAAGTGACCCATTTGCCAAGTGGCCATTATCAAAAATACTATTAAAGCGGCCCTGTCGAGTTGACCACTGGCGGCGCAGTATCCGGCCAGGGCCGAAGCTGCCCCAGAGATTCCTCCTATTAATGTACTATGCACCGAGTGGCGCTTTGCGTAACCGTAAATAACAACGTAATCGACGAAACCAACGACTCCAATTAATACCACCAACCAGTTGGTATAAAAATAGAGTACGGCAAAGCCGCTCAAACCAAGTACAGTCGCAAATATCAGGACATTCCGCACCGGAATCAGCTTGAGCACCAAAGCTCGTTTTCTTGTTCGAGCCATTTTTTTATCGATATCACTGTCGATATAGTTGTTAAAGACGCAACCGGAGGCTATCACCAGTGCCGTGCCAACTAATGTAGCGAACAATAACCAAAAATCGACATGGTGCCGGGAAGCCAGTAAAAAACCAGCTACGGCCATCAATAAGTTTCCCCGTATAATGCCGGGTTTAGTAAGCTGGTAGTATTTTTTAATCAAATATTAATCCTACTTAATAATTCATTTTCTCACGCAAGGTTAGCATAAGCCAAAAGCTGTCAAGTGTCGAGCGTGGTCGATGGTCAAAATATCATGGTTAGCATAACGGTAATGGGTGTATTATATGAGCAATGAGGTTAAGCTAATGATGAAGCGTAAAAAAATGCCTTCTTCGGGTAAGTCAGTCAGGATTATATTTTTAGGTCTACTAAGTTTGGCGGTACTGATTGTAGGGTTGCTGCACGGCAAAGATTTAGTCCTCTTCAATCCAAAAGGTCAGATAGCCCAAAATCAAGCACATCTAATGTTGTTCTCTATCACGGTTCTAGTTGCCGTTGCCATCCCAACATTATCGCTGATGTACTTTTTTGCTTGGAAATACCGGGAATCTAACTCAAAAGCCAAACATGATCCCAATCGAACGCTTGGCAAATTATCGGTGGTCGGCCTGTGGGTGATCCCAATTATGGTTCTTATTTTACTAGCATCAGTAGTGCTTCCAGCTACCTATCGACTAGATCCACACAAAGCCATAGTATCCGATACTAAACCGCTCACAATTCAAGTAATAGCGCTACGCTGGAAATGGTTGTTTATCTACCCTGATCAAAATATCGCCACCGTTAATTATTTGCAGATTCCGATTAATACTCCGGTACAATTCGAGCTAACGGCCGATGAAGCACCAATGAACTCCTTTTGGATTCCACACCTTGGTGGCCAGCTATACGCTATGACCGGACATTCGAACCTGCTCAATCTTATTGCCGATACTCCTGGCATATACGCTGGACAGGCAGCCGAAATAAATGGCCCTGGTTTTTCGGGCATGAAATTTGTTGCTCGCGCTAGTTCGGATAAGGATTTTAATACTTGGGTGAAAACTGTTAAGTGGTCTTCTAATACACTTGATTTAGCCGAATACAATAAGCTGGTCTTGCCTAGCCAAAACAACCCAGTCACGTTGTACTCTGCGGTCAAACCAAGCATCTATGATACAGTGTTGCTGAAATACGAGGGCGCTCACAACCACCAAACGGAGCAAAAATGAGGGAACTATTAGTTGGTAATCTGACCTGGGAATCTCTGCCGCATGAGTGGTCTACTATCGGCGGTACTCTAACATTTATATTGCTCGGTATTTTTGCCGTGATTGTTATTACCCGTATGAAACGCTGGAAATGGCTATGGAACGATTGGCTAACCTCAGTTGACCCTAAAAAAATCGGCATCATGTACTTTATCGTCGCTACTTTTATGTTATTACGGGGTGGCTTGGATGTGATTATGATTTGGCTCCAACAGTCTCTGTCGGCTGGGACTTCGCACGGCTTCTTATCTGCCGACCACTTCCAGCAAATCTTTACCGCCCACGGTAATATCATGGTTTTCTTCGTGGCTATGGGCTTTATATTCGGTCTCATAAACTTTATCGTACCGCTGCAAATTGGAGCCCGTGATCTAGCCTCACCGTTTTTGAATACTCTCGGTTTTTGGCTGTACGTCGCCGGAGTTATAATGGTCAACACCTTCTTTTTATTCGGAGGTAAGTATGCGGCGACCGGTTGGCTCGGAATTGCTCCTTTATCTGGCACCCAGTTTAGCCCTGGCGTCGGCGTCGATTATATGATCTGGGCCTTACAAATTTCTGGTATAGGCACAACCCTAGGGGCGATTAACTTTATCGTTACAATTCTGAAAATGCGTGCCCCAGGTATGAAGCTCAGGATGATGCCATTATTTACCTGGGGATCCTTGTGTAGCATGGTTATGGCCGTAACAGTATTTCCGCTACTAACTGCCACTCTATTCTTGCTATTTTTTGACCGCTACATAGGTACACACTTCTTTACAACCACACTCGGTGGTAATGCCATGATGTATACCAACCTTATCTGGATGTGGGGACACCCCGAAGTTTACATTTTAATGCTACCAGCCTTCGGTATTTTCTCTGAGGTGGTTTCAACCTATAGCCGCAAATCGATTGCCAGCTATTGGTCGGCGGTGTTTGGTATGATTGGGGTATCATTTTTTGCGCTTTCAGTCTGGCTACACCATTTCTTCACCATGGGTGCCGGAGGAGACGTCAATGCCTTCTTTGGGCTGATGACTATGGTCATCGCCATACCGACCAGCGTTTTAGTATTTAATTGGATTGCGACAATGTATAGGGGTAGGATAAAATTTTCCACGCCGATGCTGTGGTTCTTGGGCTTCGTGGGGACCTTCGCGATTGGCGGTATGACTGGTGTCATGCTGGCGCAACCACCAGCTGACTTTCAGCTTCACAACAGCTTATTCCTGGTGGCCCACTTCCATACTATGGTTATCGGTGGGGTAATCTGGGGTATTTTTGCCGGAATATCATATTGGTTCCCTAAAATGACCGGCTTCAGGCTTAACGAAAGAATTGGCCGATACGCTTTTTGGTGCTGGCTGGTTGGCTTTTGGATGGCCTTTGGCCCACTTTACGTGCTTGGATTGATGGGGGCAACCAGAAGACTTGATCACTACGATAACCTCAACTGGCAACCCTTCTTTGTTGTGGCGCTTTTCGGTGGAATCCTTATTGCGATCGCTGTCGGCTTACAGCTTGTACAAATTGCTGCCAGCTTTATCCAAAAACGCCAGCTGGCCGATAACACTGGTGATCCATGGGATGGACGCTCACTGGAGTGGTCAACACCTTCGCCAGCACCGTTCTACAATTTCGTCAATATCCCTAAGGTGACCAGCCGTGATGCCTTTTTGCAAATGAAGAATCAGGGCATACCAAAACCAGTCTACAAAGACATTACTATGCCTAAGACAATCTCTCTGGGGATATATATCGCTGGCCTAGCCTTTTTGCTAGGTTTTGGCTTTATCTGGGAGATCACCTGGTTAATAGTTGTCTCAGCAATCGGCATAGTTGTTTGCATAGTCCTGCGCACTTTTGACGAAGAAACCGAGTATATCATTTCAGCCGCTGAATTAGAAAAGATGGAGAAAGCCCGAACCCAGAAACTCTTAGCTCGCCTGCGACACGATGACACTTATAAGGATGAGGACATGGGGTTACGGGAATTTTACAAATCCGTACTGACCTGGTCGCAGGATTTCGTTAAGAATAAACGCTGGAAGACATTCTAATGTCCAAACCAATGAATCACGAAGAGTCTGTCTACGATCGAACCATGTTTGGCTTCTGGGTCTACCTAATGACCGACCTGCTGATGTTCGCCGTCCTTTTTGCCGTTTACGCCGTTTTGAACAATAGTACTGCTGGTGGCCCCACAGGTCGCGAACTCTTTAGTCCTACGGCAGCATTGACGGGTACTCTACTACTGCTAACCAGTAGTTTCACCTGTGGGCTAGCCATGATTGCGGTACGCAAGGGGAACAAAAATCAGGTTCTTTTTTGGCTTACCACTACCTACATATTTGGATTGGCCTTTTTGAGCCTAGAGTTGATCGAATTTACCAAACTGATTCATGAAGGACATGCACCTTCAAGTAATGCCTTTATGTCGTCCTTTTTTATATTGGTTGGTACCCACGGACTGCACATTTTGATTGGTCTACTGTGGATGGTAATCATCATGGCATACGTCGTATCCAGAGGTCTTACCTCTAATATGATGCGTAAATTAGCATTACTTAGTATGTACTGGCACTTTTTAGATATCGTCTGGGTATTTATCTTTACTATCGTCTACTTGAGGGCCTTCGTATGAGCAAATCATCGCACCAAGCAACGGTCGGATCCTACGTTTCGGGTTTTATATTATCGATTATATTTACGATCATTCCATATTACGTAGTAGTCAATAAAAATATTTCTGGCAACCAGTTACTGGCAATAATTATTGGTTTTGCGATAGTGCAAGTATTCATCCAGGTGTTCTTTTTTCTACACCTGGGTAGGGGACCAAAACCACTATATAACGTCGCCTTCTTTAGTGCCACGCTATGCGCCATTCTGCTGGTTGTTGGTGGGTCCTTATTTATCATGAGCCACTTGCACTACAACATGGACTCGCTCGAGACCGCCAAACAACTCGCCGAATCAGAGGCCATCTCCCAGGTAGAAGGTAACAAAACCGGTGCCTGCCAAGCAATCAAGGTTAATCATAAAATTGCTATCATGCACACTCAGATTAGTCCAACAATTACCGAGGCGCGCCAATGTGACACACTATCGTTCATCAACAGTGATAGCGTGAACCTTAAAATTAACTTCGGGACACCAACCAAGTCAGAGACTTACGCCGGACAAACTGAGCTGTCGATGCGGAAAGGCCTCAGCGATACAATAACTCTTAATCAGACTGGTACTTACCATTTTTATGACCCTACTAACCTTAGTAGTACTGGTAGCTTTAACGTACAACCGTGAACGAAATACCAAAACACAATAAAGTTCAGCCAGTTATTCGCATGTTGGCTGTGATTGCAGCTTTCAGCGTAGTCACTGTATTGTTAATTTTATTTTTCAATCGCCAATCAGACAGCAGGGTTCTTAAACAAGAGATAATGACCGACCGAGCCTGCACCAGCTTTAAACAAGCCACAACCTACACCATCGCCATATACGACGGAGTAGCCAGCCCGGCATCCGTAAGTGCCCAACAATGTGACATTCTGACAATTACCAACCAGGATCCAACGCCGCGACTAATTGCTTTTGGTCCTCACGACAGCCACATAATCTACGACGGCGTCACCGAAAAAGAGTTAACACTTAATCAGTCACTAACTATTACTCTAGTCCAAACCGGCAGCTTCCTTGTGCATGACCATGCCCACGAAGTTGTGAAGGCCAATTTTGTAGTTACCCGCCACTAGGCGGCTTCTAAATCGGTGATTCGCCCTTCATGGCCATTCGGCCACGTCTTTTTGAAGAATACCAATCGCATCCACTAGGAAACCGAACTTGCCTTGCATGTCTTCATATAAACATTCAAATTGTTCGATACTTTTTATGCCTATATTATAGCTACTCGCCTAACGGGGAAGCAATTAGTAGTAACTTTTGATAAAGCCACCCTAAAAATGGTCGCGGATGTGCTTGAAGCTGTAGTCCCAATTAGCGTTGGCTTTCTTACGCGGATTAAATAACTGCTCGGGGTCGAAGATTGCTTTGGTGTCTTTAAATAACTTCAAAATGTGGGGGCCATACATCTTTCCCAACCATGGGCCACGGACTAAGCCGTCATTATGCTCACCGGACAGTGAACCATGGTATTTAAGTACTAGTTCATTTACTTCCTTCATGGCTGGAGCTAGTTTAGCCCGCTCTTTAGGATCCTCTAATTTCATTAAAGGAATCACGTGAAAATTACCGTCACCCATATGACCAGCCACAGTCGCCAGTAACTTATACTTATTTATTATTTTACGCAATTTAGGTAAGAATTCGGTCAAGTAAATTGTCGGCACAACTAAATCATCGATAAAAGGCGCAGTGTGCTTATCTTTGACCTTTTTACGCAGCAGGTTAAAGCTTTCACGTCGCATGACACGGAACTTCCAAGCCTTGGCTTCAGTATTATCGTCTTCGGTAGCTTCCATTTTAAACTGCTTTAAATCGGCTTGCATGGCTTTAATTTTTTCATCAACCTCTTGCTGGCTAGCGCCGGTGAACTCAATCAAAAGAATTAACTTGGGTATGCCTTTAAACAAAATTAGTGCGTCGGGGATTAACTGTAGGCCGAGTTCAATAAGCTTCTTCCAGCCCAAAGTCTTATGGAAAAAGAAGAAAAACTTGACTGACAACATTAAGGTATAGTTATCGAAAGATTCAAAAGTAGCTGGTTTATGTTCCATGACGACGTTGATAATTTCACCCAGTTCATCCATGTTCTTCATAAAACAAACTAGCACTCCGCTAAACTCGGTTTTAGGTACCAGTCGGAAGCGCAGATCGGTTGTCAAACCTAACGTGCCCTGGGCGCCAATAATAAGTTGTGACATATCAAAAATGCCAGTTTCGCGGTCCCAGACGTCCCACAGCTTATAGCCAGTCGAGTTTTTAGTGACATTGGGTTTAGCAGCCTTGATGGCATCGTAATTGGCTTCAATCAAATCAAAAGTTCGTTTATAAAGACGACCTTCAAAATCTTTTTGGCCCATCTTCTTAACTAGCTGGCGACGATCTAGCGGTTTGACGGTATATTCGTTGCCATCAGCAAAAACAACTTTCAATTCAGTCACAAAGTTTTCAGTCTTACCGAATTCTAGCGACTTTTCACCTCCCGAATTATTGTTGACCATCCCACCAACCGTGCAAAGATCTCGGCTTGCCGGAAAAGAAGGTAATTGGGCGCCGTGCTTGAAAGTGACTGGTTCAAAATCACGATAATAAACGCCTGGCTGGACGTGGGCAGAAGTAGATGTCACTGATTCTATCTTATTGAAATATTTGGTAAAATCGACAATAATCGAATCGTTAATGGCGCCACCCGACATATCGGTTCCAGCGCTGCGGGCAGTGATAGATAGATGGGGTTTAGTCTTCTTTTGTTCGGCAACTAATTTAACTATTCTTTGTACGTCCTGGCTGTTTCGGGGCATCACCACGGCGGTCGGTTTGAGCTCAAACATCGAGGCATCGTGGCTATAAAAATCTAGGGTCGGCTGGGTAATATCGGTCTCACCGACAAAACCAGCAAACCTAAGTTTAGCAATCAATTCTTCCATATTGCTTTAGCTTATCCTATAATGATGGTCAATGGCAAAACAAAAAATCGTAATCGTTGGTGGTGGTTTTGGCGGCGTTAAGGCTGCCCTGGAGCTTAGCTTTGATAAGAATTTTGATGTCACCATGATATCCGACGATGATTACTTCAAGTATTACCCAGCCCTATACCACACTGCTACGGGTGGTGCTCGCCAGGTTTCGGCAATATCAATCAGCGAACTACTGGATAGTCATCCTATCAAATTTTTCAAAGCCAGAGCCCTTCATATAGATAGAAAAGCCAAGCATTTGGTAACCAAAGGCGCCGGAACACTGCCTTACGATATCCTGATTATGGCACTTGGAATGGAAACTAATTACTTTGGAATCAAGGGGTTAAAGGAATTTTCCTACGGAATTAAGTCTTTAGATGAAGTTGAAAAACTTAAAAATCACCTCCACGAACAACTACGAGACGAAAACAAACCAGATGCCCATTACCTAATCGTTGGCGGCGGGTCCACAGGTGTAGAGTTAGCTGGAGTACTACCCAGGTATATTCGGCAAATTATGCGCCATCATGGGATCAAGCATAAATCCTTTAAGGTGGAGATAATTGAGGCTTTACCGAACGTCATGCCCAAAATGCCTAAAGATGTTGGCCGAGCCACAGCCAAGCGTCTGCGCCAACTAGGTGTCGCCGTTCATACCAATCAGAAGGTTGAAGCCGAAACAGCAGATGCACTGACAATTAATGGAGCTCCGGTGGCTAGCCACACTGTCGTCTGGACGGCTGGCGTTGCCTGTAATAGCTTTTTTGCAGATAATAAATTTGTCATGACACCTCACCAAAAAGTTGAGGTCAACCAGTACCTACAGGCTGAGCCAGACATCTATGTTCTCGGTGATAACGCCGATACTCTTTATAGTGGCGTCGCCCAAACAGCCTTATATGACGCCGTTTATGTTACGAATAACTTACGTCGTCTGGTGGCCGGCAAAAAACCCAAAGTCTACCAACCAAAATTACCAGTCTACGTTACCCCAACCGGCCCTAACTGGGCATCAGTTGTTTGGGGCAGGGCTCATTTTTACGGCCGTTTGGGCTGGTGGTTACGACAAGCCGCCGACTTATTAGCCTATCATTCCTACCAGCCCTGGTGGCCGGCTTCTCGTCGTTGGCTAGCAATGAATACTCTAGAAGAATCCTGTCCTATTTGCGGCCAAAGCCAACTATAACTCGAGCTTGATATACAATAGGGGAATGAACAGGCCTCCAACACCATTTAGCCAACTCCTCGATAATTGGTTAGCTAGTAAAAAACCCAAGACAATTGCCGGCTTAATGACTGTAAGTTCCGAGAAAAGTTTTGCAATAATATTTATGGTCTTAATGGCAATTCCAGCTTTGCCGCTGCCAACTGGGGGCGTAACCCATGTTTTTGAGATAATTACCGCTCTGGTGGCGCTAGAACTGGTGGCCGGTCGCCGGACAGTCTGGCTACCCAGTAGGTGGTTACACCGTCCGCTAGGCAATACCCTAGAGAAAAAAACCTTGCCCTACTTATCTCGCAAAATTGCCTGGCTCGAAAAACACTCACGTCCACGTTGGGGCGGACTACTACGGAGCCGCGCTTACTTACGGCTTGTCGGATTGGCAGTAATCGTACTGACTGCCGGTGCATTTTTAGCACCGCCTTTCTCTGGACTAGACACAATACCGGCTTTGGGCGTTGTCGGTGTAGCGCTCTCACTCATCCTTGATGACTTCGTGATCTTCGCTGCTGGTTTTGTTGTAGGTATTTTTGGAATTGTCTTAGAGATTAGCTTGGGTGCCGCAATCGTCACTTTTATCCAGCGCACTTTTTAGTTTATTCATAGCGCAGTGCTTCGATAGGGTCTTTGCGAGCAGCTTTTACGGCTGGTGCCACGCCAAAAGCAACACCAAGGACACCGGCCGCCAAGGGCGCCAGAACCATAACTGGCCAGATGATTATTGGGTGCAAGTTAGTACCGATTCTAACTCCAAATATTAAGGCTATAGATAAAGCTACGCCAATTAAACCACCGACAGCACTTAAGACTGCCGCTTCGATAATAAACTGACTAAGTATCTGTCGATTGGTCGCGCCAATTGCTTTGCGAATACCAATCTCGCGAGTCCGCTCAGTAACTGAAACCAACATTATGTTAATAATACCAATTCCACCGACTAACAGCGACAAACCAGCTAAAGCTGCAACTAATTGAGTAATCAAAGTGACAGTACTAGAACTAGCCTGTAAGTCTTGGCCACGCGATAGAACCATGAAGTCTTCCTGGCCAGAATGAGCGGCGCTCAGGTTCTGCCTAACCGCTGAACTCGTTGTTGCCACGCTAGCAGTCCCGTCAGACTGTGCAAATATCTGGCCAATCGGGACGGTACCGTCCGATAAACCGGCCGCTACCTGGAAGGGGACGAAGACAGCACTGTTTAAATCGGTACCTAACGATAGCGGGTTGCCATTAAAAGCTTCAAAAACTCCTCGGACAATAAACTCCTGCCCACGGATACTCAATACTCGTCCAATCGGCGCATTTTCTTGGAACAACTGTTCGGCAACCTGTTTGCCGATAACCGCTACATGACTAGTCATCTCCTGTTCGGTAAAGAAAACTCCGAACTCCACTTTTTGTTGCAAAATTTCCGGTAGTCCGTCGGTCGTAGCAATGACACTGCCACTATTTAGCTTATTGCCATCGACGCTAGCAAAACCACTACCAATACCAAGTGGAATAGCTAATTTAACTCCCGGGGTTTGCTTAACTACGTTCCAGTCTGCCGTGGTTAACGGAGCGCTACCAAGCCCAGCAAACACCCCCCCAGAACTGGCATAATTAGGGCCCCGGCTCGTGCTACCAGGACGAATTGTGAGGACGTCGGCTCCCAAATGATCCAGCTGGTCACTAATCTGTCGTTTGACGCCAGCACCAATACTCAAAGTGACGACAATAGCTATAACACCTATAATGATGCCAAGCATGGTTAGCAGGCTACGGGCGCGAGAGCGACGCAACGAACTAAAAGCCATTTTGAAATTGCCGTTAGTCATGACTTCTTCCGTTTTGTAGCTCGTTTACGTTTAGCTGGTTTCTTTTTGGTTGTCTCCTTGTTTGGAACGGCGCTCATCAGCGCCGAAACACCGGCCAAATCGTCCTCTTCGGACTTCTTAGCTGTAGGGCTATAGATGAGCCGGCGGGCGCGAGCCGGTACTTTCCCGACATCTGTCTCTTCGTCATAAACAATCGATCCGTCCTGCATATAAACAACCCTGTTAGCATAACGGGTGAGCTCCGGGTTATGGGTAACCATGATAATGGTGTGGCCGCTGCTGTGGACTTCACTTAGAATCTCCATAACCAGCCGACTGGCAGCACTGTCTAAGTTACCAGTTGGCTCATCGGCGATAATTATGTCCGGGTTAGCGATTAGAGCTCGGGCAATCGCCACCTGCTGAGTTTGGCCACCACTCAACTGGTGCGGCTGGTAATACTCCCGATCCTGCAGACCAACTCTTTCTAACAGGACGCTGGCCTGTTTAAGGCGGCGACTAACACTAGTACCGCGGTAAGCCAACGGCAAAGCAACGTTTTCGATGGCACTTAAACGGGGAATGAGATTAAAAGATTGAAAGATAAACCCGATCTTGTCACGGCGAACCTTGGAACGCTGGTTGGTACGCAGACGCCCCACGGCTTTGCCGTTTAGGTTATATTTACCATGGGTTGGCCGATCCAGTAAACCAATCAAATTCATCAAAGTCGATTTGCCGGAACCACTCGGACCCATCACGGCGACAAATTCACCCGGCTCCACAGTTAAGCTAACTTCGTCTAATGCCACCGTAGTGGCATCGCCGAAGCCGTACAGTTTACTGACGTCTTTTAGCTCTATGATGGCCATGTATGACTTAGTTTACGCTGTTTTTTGCCGAATCATCAAGTATAATGGGTAGGTTCTAGCAAAGTTCACAACAGATTGCGAGAAAAACAACATGGAGAGGTGTCCGAGTGGTTGAAGGAGCACGCTTGGAAAGCGTGTATGCGAGCAATCGTATCGCGGGTTCGAATCCCGCTCTCTCCGCCATACAAAGATGATCATGCTTCAAAGTATGGTCTTTTTTGTATCTCATAGGAGAATGAGAACCCGAATGCGTAATGTAGGTACGACTAGCAAGTATGAAAAATTTCAGGCGCGTTCTTAAAGTATCAATCTCAGGCTTAGCGCACGTTTACGATAGCTAGGAACGTATAAATAACGTTGAACGTCGGATGCGCGGACATTTCATAAATTCAACGCAGTCATATAACAATCTAACTAATCGTGGTTCCTATGTCCTCACCCTGGACGACTTTTAGTAGGTTATCAGCCTTCATGGCTTCAAAAATGATTACTGGCATTGAGTTTTCCATAGCTAAACCCATAGCGGCTTTGTCCATAACCTTGATTTCGTCTTTCTGGACGGCATCTTGGTAACTGATCGACTTTTGTAATTTAGCATCAGGGTGTTTGGCGGGGTCTTTGTCGTAAATCCCGTCGACTTTGGTAGCCTTTAAAACGACCGGGCAATCCAGCTCTAGAGCCAATACCACGGCTCCAGTGTCAGTAGTTACATAAGGTCGGCCAGTTCCACCGGCAACAATCACAACTCGGCCTTTTTCTAAATGTTTTTCAGCAAGACGGAATACGAAAGGTTCGGCAACTTGTTCGGCAAAAATATTACTTAAGCACCGCGTGGCCACACCGTGAGCCTCAAAAATGTCAGTTAGACCAAGAGCGTTTATCATCGTGGCTAGCATGCCCATGTGGTCACCGGTAACGCGCTTGATGCCATGACCAGCAATCTGGGCGCCGCGGACAAAGTTACCGCCGCCTACCATGACCACAACTTGTGTCCCAGCCTCGGTAACTTTTTTAACTTCTTTAGCAAGCCAACTAGCTAGTTCAGGATCGATACCGTTATCAAATTTACCAGCTAGCTGCTCACCGGACAGCTTGAGAAGAATACGCTGGTATTTTACACTCATTAGGCGGTAGCATAACAGATTTAATTGCTGTTGGGAAACAATATTTACTTCGTATTTTATTGCTAAAAAGAGAATGTTTATGTCAAGCTAAAACTATACATATAGAAAAATCACGGTTACCCTCAATGAAATTCGCTACTAAAATTGGGGCATTCTAGAACCTTTTAAAACTCTCAGTATCAAGACTTCTAAAATCCAAATCATACAACCTGATATAAACAATATAAAAAGATATACCGACAAATAAACACGTGGTTTTCCCAACACTTGAATGTGTTATGACCTGCTAGCTTTGTTTGTATTGAATCGAAGCGACTACCTAAACTTGCTATAATAACTACATGACCAAAATATTCTCCTGGAATGTCAACGGTATACGTGCCGTCCTCAATAAAGATACTTTTAAACCCTTCGTCGATAAGTACCAACCAGATATCATCTGTCTACAAGAAACCAAGGCTAATGAAGATCAGGTCAGCCTAGAACTACCGGGTTACAACTTATACTGGAACTCAGCCGAAAAAAAGGGCTACAGTGGTACGGCCATCTTTAGCAAGCAAGAACCAATAAAAGTGATTATGGGTTTGCCGGAAGATATAATGAAAAAATATCAAATTGAAGACGTCTACGGCGACCCTAATAAGGAGGGCCGAGTAATCGCGGCTGAATACCCTAATTTCTACGTCGTAACTGTCTACACCCCCAACGCTAAAGACGACCTAAGCCGACTTCCGCTAAGGCATAAACATTGGGATCCAGCCTTTTTGGAGTACTGCCAGCAGCTAGAAAAAACAAAGCCCGTGGTCTTTTGCGGTGATCTCAACGTCGCTCACACCGATGATGATTTGGCCAATCCTAAGCCTAATCGTGGCAAAAAGGGTTTTACAGACGAAGAAAGAAAAGGTTTTCAGAACTTTTTGGATGCTGGATTTGTTGATACTCTACGAATATTCAAGCAGGGAAACGGTCATTATAGCTGGTGGACACACTGGGCCAATGCCCGCGCTCGCAACGTCGGCTGGCGCATAGATTACTTCTTGGTTACGGGAAGCCTCAAGCCAAAAGTTAAAGCCGCTGAAATTAATACCGATGTAATGGGGTCCGACCACTGTCCAGTTAGTGTTACATTAGACCTATGAAAAAGTTCGCTGCCTTCGATATTGACGGAACGTTGATTCGCTGGCAGCTATATCATGCCGTCGTGGATAAACTAGCCAAGAAGGGCTTACTCGGCCCTGATGCCGAAAAGCAACTAAATCAGGCTAGGATGAAATGGAAACGCCGACAACATAAAGACTCTTTTAGTAGATACGAAACGTCACTTATAGCAATTTTTGAAGCGGCTTTTGGATCCCTCAGCGCCAAACAATTCGACTTGGTAACCCAGGAGGTCATTGATGAATATGGTGACCAGACGTATATATACACCCGCGAACTTATAAAGAAACTCAAAAAAAAGGGCTATATACTTTTGGCTATATCCGGTTCTCAGCAGGAAGTTGTCGAACACGTCGCCAAACTATACGGCTTTACAGACTGGGTAGGCACTAACTACAAACGCCGCAACGACCGTTTCAGTAGCGAACCGTTCGTGGCCAGCCAACATAAAAAAGAAGTTCTAGAATCTCTGATAAAAAAACACGGTTTGGAGATGGCTGGGAGTATAGGTATCGGCGATAGTGGCAATGACGCGGACATATTAGCAATGGTCGAACAGCCAATCGCCTTTAACCCCGACCAAAAACTTTACAATTCAGCCAAAAAAAACGGCTGGAAAATAGTAATCGAACGTAAAAATGTAATATACCGTCTGGAGGCCGACAATGGCAGTTACATACTGGCGTAAACAAGGTGTCGAACCGTTATTCCCAGATTTATTATGGAGCCGGCCCGAGAATCGCCAGCACTCTGGCAAATTACTAATCATCGGCGGTAACCTGCATGGCTTCGCGGCACCAGCTACCGCTTATCAAGAAGCCTTAACGGCCGGAATTGGTGTCTCAAAAGTCCTGCTACCAAATGCTCTTCAAAAAACGGTCGGCCGGATCCTAGAAAATGGTGAATATGCGCCTAGCACCCCAAGTGGCAGTTTTAACCAGCAAGCCCTAGCTACGTGGATGGAGTGGAGTCAATGGGCCGACGGTATTTTGCTCGCCGGTGACCTGGGTCGCAACAGTGAAACTGCCATCACAATTGAGAACTTTGTCAGCAAAACTACTAACCCGATCGTCATCACAAAAGACGCTATCGACTATTTTTATGCCAACCCGAACGCCATATTGCAGCATTCCAAGACAACTTTAGTACTCAGCCTAGCCCAGCTCCAAAAACTTAGCAAAGAAGCCAAGACCGAGCATCCTGTAACTTTTGGCATGGGTCTGCCTCAGCTAGTTGAGTGGCTGCATAATTTTAGTAACAAACATAAAGCTCGGATAATGGTTTATCATCTTGGAAATATTTTAGTCGCTGTGCAAGGGCAGGTAACAAGTACCTCGGTTGGCGAGAAGAATACCTGGCGTGTCAAAACGGCCGCCCACGCCGCCGTCTGGTGGCTACAGAACCCCAGCAAGCCTCTAGAAGCCTTGACTACAAGTTTAGTTTAGTTTATAGTAAGCTACAGTTATTATCCAAATCACCCATGAAACATTATAAATCCCTACCTAATCGTAGTTCGTCACAGCACTTTGGTAACATTTCTGCTAACGATGCTGCTAAAGAATTTCAAACTCATCCCGGTAATGTTCCGCTGCGCTTTACTCTAATGGATCGTGAGGCTAGCATTGGTAGTGATCTATCACTGAAGTATGCTGGGAAAATGGCCATTGAGTTAGCCTATCAAATTGACGACTCTGAAACTAGACTACAACTATTAGACTCAGCGCAGAAACACCTAGAGGCTTCAAAGGCCCGCAAGGCATTTGGCCTGACCGGTGCATCTGGCAACGCTGCGGTTGAACTGGCGTTGCTGCCACAACACCGCTATAGTATCATGCTCGGAAAGGTCGCCCGCCCAAAGGTTATGGAGTCTATATATCTAGATCTTCTTGAGGCAGGTCAGGAACATAAAAATGCCTTAGCAGGAAATGTGCATCCATTAGTTCGTCAAGATCTAAAAGGGAACCTCAGCGAAATTTCTACGCTAATGCTTTTACAAAGATTCGCCGTCCAAGAAGGTGATGGTAGCTGGTCAATACTACCCGCCAGCCTCAGTTCCGATAGAGGCAAAGCTAACCGCGGCAGCCACGTCCGTAACAGCTGGGATATTGAAGTTCAAACCCAGTATGACTTAGAAACACCCCCCGAGCTGCAATACAAGATTCAAGTTAAAACCAGGCGTCATGCCAACAAAACGCATTTTAAACGAACAATATATGCAGAGGATATTGCCGTTGTATATGTACAGGACGACCTTCAAATTAACGGACAGATCATGCCACTTGATCAGATTATTAACGAGTGTATAGCCGAACAGGAGGGGGACGAAGTAAGCGCCCAGAAGCTTAATAGGCGTACCGGCCGTTTATTGGATATTCTAGGCTAAGATCTCCGGCAGGAAACAGTCATGGTAGCCCAGAGATACACCCATGGTCAATAAATTAAGCCTAAAAATTAACCACCATTTCGGTGGTTTTTTATTTTAGCTGGTGCCGCAGGACGGACTTGAACCGTCACGAGCTTGCGCTCACAGGATTTTGAGTCCGGCGTGTCTACCAATTCCACCACTGCGGCAAGCAGGCTGTTATCGGGTAGATTAACGGTGTACATTGTACCACATCTGTTATAATTCTACCTGTTAAACTAGCATAAGCTTACTTACATATGGCCACCGACTACATCTCACCAAAACCCGACAAACCTATCCCAAAGGATACTGAGCTGGCGGCCGAAGTTATTCGTAACAAAATTAACAGTCTATATATGGCTGAGGCCAAAGAAAAAACCGAACCAAATGCTGAACTAGAAGAAAACGAAGTCGAACGGCTTCAGCATCTTTCCAGGCACCAGCGCTACATGCGTGAACTTATCAACTCCGGCAAAAGTCAAGCCGAAATTCAAACCGCCTGGCACATCTATTACGTCGGTCTGTCTGATGATCAAAAACATCAAGTTTGGCAGGAGTTCTATAGTAATCAAAAAGCCGTCGAACAAGCAGCCGAAAAAACTAAACCGCCAAGCAAAAAATCAGAAAAAAAGGTTGGTCAGAGAACTGTTGATCAGGTCAAAAAACAGATTTATAAAAGTGTCAACAGTGGCGGTAAGTTAAAAGCCAAACATCACTTCCAGTCTATTTTCTTCGGGTTAGGTATTGGCTCATTCGCAGTTATTATATTGCTGTTTGGATTTTTTAACGAACGGATTATCGCACCATTCATAACGCCTAGCCGCAACGTCACCAGCACACCAATTATCAGTGGGAGCGGTAGTGTGGCCAACAGCACTCCAACTATTATTATCCCAAAAATAAATGTTGAGATTCCAGTTGTATATGACCAGTCCAGTATCGACGAGTCAGCTATCGAAACCTCTCTAGAGAGTGGCGTTGTCCACTATGCTACTACTTCGTCACCGGGAGAGCAGGGAAACACAGTCATTTTTGGCCACTCCAGCAACAACATCCTTAATAAAGGAAAGTATAAGTTTGCTTTTGTATTATTGAATCGCCTTCAGGTTGGTGATACCTTTACACTTACTAAAGATGGAAAGCGCTACGTCTACCAGATTTATGAACGTAAAATTGTTAAGCCGACTGAAGTCTCGGTACTGGGTCCAACCGGCAAAACTGCCACCGTAACGCTTATAACCTGTGACCCGCCGGGGACATCAATTAACCGACTAGTTGTTATCGGCGAGCAAATCTCGCCCAGCCCGAGCACCAACGTCGCCAGTACGGCTATCAAGTCCAATCAAACGCCAACTGTTGTTCCTAGCAATTCACAGAGCTTATGGCAACGCATCAAAGCCTTGATCTCTTAGTTATTTTGCCCAACTATCAGATTAGTTCGCTGCAGGCCAAACGATCCGTTAGAACCAGTAGGGGATAAGGTGTATAGGAGTTTGTACTGGCGATCAAAGGTCGGAATCAGGCCAGGTTGGTTATCTAAAAGGGTTTGTAAGTTAGTCCCGTCATAATCGAAGACTACCATTTTGCCTTGGCTGTTTAGAATCAAACGATTACCATCCATCCAAGTGGCGTGAGGCGCAGCGGCATCGAGCGACAACTTTATGTCATATTTGTAACTGTGGGAGTTTTCAAAATCATAAGTAGCAAATTGTGAGCCACCCTCGAGGGTAATGAACTGAGTATTAGCTGAAAATTCCAACCAGCTAGGGTTAGTGACTCTCAATGCCGTTTCAGGGAGTGTCTGGCTTGTTGGATCGGTCGATTTAATTGAATTAAAAGGATCTTTAAATACATAAACGCGGTTATCGGCCATACCGCCGGCGGCTACGTGCCAGTGATTGTTGAACTGGGCCAAATCCAAAAAGTATGTCGGGCTGGCCGTGACTTCACGCAATAAGTAAGAGCCTGTTTCGTCGTGAACCATAATCCTGGTTTTGCCAGCCGTTGCTAATTCGTCAGTGGCATAAAGGATGAGATTGGCGCCGTGGCTTTTAAACGCTAGAACGTTAATTAGTAACGTCTTAACGTCGGCCGTCTTAACGTCGGCCGTCTTAACGTCGGCTGTGGCTAAAGTTCGGGCCGTTTTATTAAACAAATATAGTTGGTCGTATTTTTTGTCGTGCATAAAAACTTCGTCTGGATTATTAGAAAACGTCTTGTTGACGTTGTACGAGCTAGCCGGCGTTTCACGATCGACCATCACAAACTCACGACCGCCGCCATAATCATGCTGCAGGAGGAAATGACGGTTGTCGTTTGACCACTCTGTAACGACCAGATTATTCTGGGGTGAGGCTGTTAGTACGCCAGCCGGGATAGTTACAGTTGTGGCCGCCTTCTTATTGTCATTGGCATCGAATTGATCAAAAGTCCCTATCTGGTCTGGGTGTTCGACTAGCAACCAATGGCGATCAGGGCTTTGAGTAGTGAGGGGTGGTGCCGCAGCATAAGTCTTTTGTGTTTTTGCGGTCATTGCCGTCGGGAAGAGGAAAGGATATATAAACCTTTCGATAGTGCCACCGGCTAAACTAATCGTTCGGCTCCAGGTGCGGTAACCAGAATTCTTTAGCTCTAACTTATATATATCAGAAGGTAATACCAGCCTAGCATCACTTTGTGACTTGTACTGTTTACCATTCAAATAAATATCGGCTGGTACTGGTTGAGCAGTTACTACTAACAATCCATTCTGAATAATCAAGCCGGTCTTACGATCTAAATCGTAGCCGTAGGACTGGAAAACTAAAATCATCGTAACTAAAGCAATGGCGATAGCTATTAGGGCATATCCAATTATTAGCTTTATTTGGTGTTTGCGTTTTTTAGATGGGTCAAGAAAATCCATAGTTGCTTTAATTTTATATCACGTCTGAACAGTTTGGTCACCCCTAATCCGCTTGCGGCAATCTCTCACAAGCGTTAAGATAGTTTCTATAAGGGTAAAAACGTGGGTCAGACTAAAACAACGATAGAACTAAATGGAAACCTCTACGACGCCAACACGGGCGCTATGCTTAAAAAAGCAACGGGCGGTCGAGTAGTTGATGGTTTTTTCCGCGGAGCAGCGCCAGCCGCTCACAGCCCTAAACCAAAACCAGCCAAATCGACAACTCGTAAAACAACTACAACACCAAAAACGGCTCACAAAACCGAACATTCACAGACTCTGATGCGACACGTCGTTAGCAAACCCAAGATTTCTGTACCACTGTTGAAGGCCAGCCAGGTCAAGGAAATAGGCCTACCAGCACCCGATAGTTTCTGGCAAGATCGTAAACGACGGGCGATGGCGATTTCTAAAAGTTCATCGATTAGTCGCTTTAGTATAAGTAATAGCGTTAATAAAACAATTGCCCCCTTAGCCGTCCGGCCTCACCCCAGTGAACGCGCCAAAAAAACCGCTCCACCCAGTCCGCCACAAATTGGACAAATAGCTATAACAGCCAGCGCCGGCGAACGATCCTTCCAAAAAGCCCTTCAATCAGCTCAAAGTCATAACCAAAAATCACCCCACAAAATCAAAGCCCGACATCGAGCTGCCAGAAAGCTAGGTGTCAGTAGCCGGGCGCTAAATATCGCCACAATCAGTTTAGTGCTGGTGTTGCTGACTGGTTTTATTGCCTACCAAAACGTCCCGAGCTTATCTGTTCGCTTAGCCTCTTCAAAAGCCGGTTTCCACGCCGCATTGCCTGACTATACACCAAGCGGCTTTGGAATGACCGGGCCAATCAATACGTCACCTGGAGTCGTAACTATCAGCTTCCGCTCAAACTCCGATGAACGTAGTTATAACCTGACCCAAAAACAGTCAAACTGGACTAGCGATTCTTTATTCAATAATTTCGTCGCTGCCAACAAGAATTATCAGATCTTGCAAGACAAAGGAAAAACCATCTACATTTACAACGGCAGCAATGCCACTTGGGTGAACGGTGGCACCTGGTACCAACTAGTTGGCAACGCTAACTTAAGCAGTGATCAGATCTTGCGCCTTGCCGACAGCCTCTAGCCTCGTCCACAATCTGTTACAATAGACCTCATGAGTCAAACTGTTCGCACCCGTTTTGCACCCAGCCCAACTGGCTATATTCATGTTGGCAATCTACGTACCGCGCTTTTTGCCTGGTTGTTGGCACGTCAAAATGACGGACAGTTCATATTGCGCCTAGAGGATACTGACCAGGCCAGGGAAGTTGAGGGTGCGGCCGGACATATTATCGAAAGTCTTGGGGCCTTAGGGCTCGATTTTGATGAGGGTCCAATCCGCCAGAGCGAACACCTAGATCTATACAAAGACTACGCCCAGCAATTGATAGATAAGGGAATGGCTTACGCCGACCCGTACACCCCAGCCGAAGTCCAAGCCTTCCGTGAACAAGCTCAAAAAGCTAAACTGCCATTTTTGTATCGCAATAACCGCCCAATTAACCCACCGGTTTGGGACGGCTCCCAGCCACTTCGTTTCAAAACCGAACCTCGAGACTGGGAATGGGACGATGCCGTTATGGGGCACCTAAAAGTTGGTCCCGAAACCCAAGACGATTTTATCCTCATCAAATCCGACGGCTTTCCAACCTACAACTTTGCCCACATTGTTGATGATGCCGAAATGAAGATAACCCACGTTATCCGTGGTCAAGAATTCATTGCCAGCACGCCGAACTATTTAAACCTGTACCAAGCTTTAGGCCTAAAACGTCCTATCCTGGCCACCATGCCACACATACTCGGTGCCGACGGCAATAAAAAGCTTAGCAAACGCGATGGCGCCAAAGACGTCCTTGACTACCTACGCGATGGCTATCTCTCAGAAGCTTTGGTGAGTTTTATCGCAACATTGGGCTGGAACGATGGCAGCGAACAAGAGATATTTACGGAAGAAGAATTAATTAAAAAGTTTAGCTTAGAGCGGGTCAGCAAGTCCGGTGCCCATTTTGACGAGCGTCGCCTCTTATGGGTAAATGGGTCCTTCATTCGTGAACTGCCGTTAGACGAACTAGCGAAAAAAGTTGATGCTTTTTGGCCACCCGAGGCCACCACGGCCAGCGCCGAATATAAGTTGGCCGTCTTAGGCCTAACCCAAGAACGCCTCAAATACTTTGACGAACTGCCAGCGCTAACCAATTTCTTCTTTACCAATCTACCGGTCAATATGACTTTAATCGACAATAATAAACAGCTCAAAAAGCTTGATCACCAAGAAATAAATAAGCTATTGGAGCAGACTCGAGCTAGCCTCCAGGACAGCAACTTCTCGGTCGACGACCTAACCGAGCGACTCAACCAACTATTGGAAACAACCGGCCAGAAACCAGGCACCCTATTCAGCCTAATTCGGGTTACCACAACCTGGGCACCAGCCAGCCCCGGACTGGCCGATACACTGCATGTCCTAGGCAAAGAAAAATCTCTCGAACGCCTAGCAAACAGTTTGGCTTCGCTTAACTCTAAATCCTAATATTTAGTACAAAAATATTACCGACGCTTGCGGATAATGTGAGCTGTTCAATATGATACAATACTGCTTATGATTGATGACTTTCGCCCTAAAGAAAAGGCCAGGGCGGCCAAGCGTAACGCTGCCAAAATTCCACCTCCAGCTGGGCCAGTAACACCGGTCGAAGCTCCAAACGACGATCCAGTCATTGAGATTGTTCCCGAAACCAAAACGCCAAAAATGGCCGAGACACCCAAAATGCTACCAGCCAAGACCAAACGTCGTCCGCACATATGGCCAGATGCCTGGTCCCGTAAAAAGAAACGTCTGTTTACGGGCCTATTGGTATTACTAGCCCTAGGTTTGATTGGAGGGGGAGCCTACTGGTACCGAGCAAAGCATCAAACCAAAGCCGCGGTAGTCACCAAAACTACTGTCGCGGTCGCACCGAAACCAACTACCGTTCCTTCTAGCTTAACTGGCTTACCGGTTGCACCAGAAGTAAATCAACGAGTTGTGACTGGGGTGATGATAGAAAACAGCCCCGATGCTCGTCCGCAATCCGGCTTATTTGAAGCCGGTGTCGTTTACGAAGCCGTTGCCGAAGGTGGTATTACTCGCTTTTTGGCACTCTTCCAAGATACTCAACCAGCTTATGTCGGTCCCATACGTAGCTCACGTCCTTATTACTTAGACTGGTTATTGCCATTTAATGCTAGCTACGCCCACGTTGGCGGCAGCCCCGAAGCTTTGCAACAAATTAAAGCCCTGGGAGTTAGGGATATGGATCAGTTCGCTAATAGCTCGGCCTACGACCGTATTACCAGCCGCTATGCTCCCCATAACGTCTACACCAGCATCGCCAGGCTAGTTAAGCTAGCCGAATCAAAAGGCTATACCACCAGTACCTACACTGGCTTCGCCCGCAAACCTAAAGAATCACCAGCCGCCACTCCAACCGCTAAAACCATCGACTTAACTATCTCTGGACCCTTATATAATCCGCACTACGATTACGATACCACTACTAATAGCTATAAGCGCAGCGAAGGTGGCAAGCCTCATACCGACGAAAAGTCAGGTACTCAACTGTCACCTAAGGTTGTAATTGCCTTAGTTATACCAAGTGCTATCGAAGCTGACGGCTCACATAACAGTTACGCTACCACCGGCACTGGTTCGATGTACGTATTTCAGGACGGCACAGTTACACCCGGGACCTGGAAGAAAGATAGTCGTTCGTCTCAATTCATTTTTACCGATAGTGCCGGTCAGCCTCTACTATTAAACCCCGGGCAAACCTGGCTAAGCATCGTTAACACTACCGGATCCGTAGTTTATATTCCCTAGGTAATGTGGACAGCTTTCGTAACTCAGGCCTCTTGACGTTATTTGGCAAGCTATCTTGCGCATTACACCAGGCCACACCAACACAGCTCCGCCTAATCTATAAGAAAATAAAATCGACCAAGAACTGGTCACCACCTTAGCCTTGCAGGTTTATCAGCTAGCTGCCAGTAAAGAGGAAACACGCACCACCATCGAGCAACAAGCCGACGGCTACCTAATAAAGGCCAGGATTACCCCAAAAAAACAACTAGTTGGCATCCTCGATAGCATAGCTTAGGGTGTATACTAATTGATAGCAGTGGGTGTGCTGGCTGACTGAAAGGTTATCCTTCCTACATCCAAGCTTTAAAATCCTGGTAGCAAACTTCGGTCCCTGCTAACCTCACATCACCAAAGATTAGCTGCCACGTACGGTAACAGCTCATCACCCTATACAACTCCGTTCACAGATCAGCCGAAAGTTGATTTGATATGCATGTGGTCAATCAAAGAGTCGAAGTAATCACAGTCTTTCGCCAACAGGGTGAAGTCGGTTTATTGTGTTACCCGGCTAAAATGAAATATCAAGGTCATGAAGTACTGTTTACCGAACTAGGGCTACGACACCCCACCGCCAAAGGTAAACGGATGGTTCATGTTTTTGACATGTCCGACGGCAACAGCGATTACCGGCTGGAGTTTGATGCCGAGGCCCTAACCTGGACGCTAGTCGCCATCCTTGAAGGGCAGGGAGGGGGCTACAATGCCGCATCATCGACTTAACGACTTCCGGCTGACAATCAACCGCGAAGAAGCTCAGATCATGCATATCGACCTCAACAGCGCCTTTGCCACAACCGAGCAGCAGGCTCACCCCAGCTTACGCGGCAAGCCAGTGGGGGTAACAAACCGCATCTCGCGGCACTGCTGCGTAATTGCCGCCTCATACGAGGCTAAGGCCCTGGGTGTCAAAGTGGGCATGCGCCTAGACGAAGCCCGAGCACTGGCGCCCAATTTCATCATGCTAGAATCCGACCCTCCCAAGTACCACTACGTTTACCAAAAATTGGCTGCCATCATGAAGGACTACTCGCCAAATATAAAAATGAAGAGTATCGACGAGGGAATTATCGACTTCCACGGAAC
>Ga0194055_10000695_pt1 | contig 27276 bp, 19 predicted proteins | sample SepL449m_MetaG_FD_155482 | JGI IMG/M metagenome (GOLD analysis project Ga0194055, IMG submission 155482) | Anoxic zone freshwater microbial communities from boreal shield lake in IISD Experimental Lakes Area, Ontario, Canada - Sep2016-L442-9m | ecosystem: Environmental > Aquatic > Freshwater >... | reverse complement strand
ATATCGGTTAGAAAAGCAGCGCCTGCCTCCTTCCCCGTCGTTTGATGCCAAGCCTTTGCTAAAACCAAATGCCTTTGTGTTTCAGTCATCATGGTCAACTCGCCCAGCAAACCTTGGGCAGAAAGCTCGTTGATCCATTGATCTAAAGTAATGATCTGAGGGATAATCTTAGCGCTTTGAGCAAGGTGTCTGGTAAGGAATTTTCGTCGTCGGGAAGTGGGAACAATCCTATAAATCCTATTAGTTGCATTTAGTGGGTCTGCAAGTTTTTGATGGATATCCTGAAGCCAAGCAGGGGAATTTGCAGGAATGGTTTGGGGTATTGAGTTACAATTTGAGCGAACGATATTAAGCATGATAAAATTCCCTGCTGCCAAGCTTGTAATGTCACCAGATATAACAGATGATTATTCGAACCTAAATAAAGATTATTTCCAGCCCAGTCGTAAAAATTTATTTCACTGGGACTTCTGGAAATGTTTATGGAAATATTTTCTAGTTCGCAACGAATAAAGAATAACAGACTTTTTAGCCCAGAGGTTTTATTATGATCCGATTCATCCATGCAGCAGATATCCACCTTGATAGCCCGCTAAAGGGATTGGCCAACAGACATAACCTTCCAACCGACAAGATATTAGCTGCAACCCGTGATGCTCTTACAAATTTAGTAACCCTTGCAATTGATGAAAAAGTGGATTTTGTTCTCCTTGCTGGGGATATTTACGATGGCGACCCGGAAGATCTTAAAGCTAATTTTCATTTCAATCAACAAATCGGAAGGCTGAATCAGAAAAACATTAAAGTAGTGATGATCACAGGAAACCATGATGCCAAATCAAAAATCTCGAAGCCCCTATCCCCCCCCAAAAATCTGACAATCCTTTCTGCCCACCAACCCGAATCATGGGAAATAACCAAAGAAGGCGAAGTAATAGCCATCATTCATGGGCAGGGTTTTCTTAACCAGGCTGAACCTCGAAACCTTGCAAGCACCTACCCCGCACCCATTGCAGGCAAATTAAATATCGGAATATTGCATACCTCGCTTGATGGCAGAGAAGGGCATGCCAATTACGCGCCTACTACCACTAACGAACTCGTCAATAAAGGTTATTCTTACTGGGCCCTAGGCCATGTTCACACCCGTGAAGTAGTTCATGAAAAACCCTACATTATTTTCCCGGGGAACATTCAAGGCAGACATATCCGCGAAACAGGCGCCAAGGGTTGTTACCTTGTTACTTTTAATGACAATCGTGAAGCGCAGTTAGAATTTAAACCTCTTGATGTTTTCCGCTGGGAAGCGATCAGCGTAAATCTGGATGGCATCGAAGAAGAATCAGACTTCGAAGGAAAATTAGCGGAAACAGTTGAATCCCAAAAGCTACCGTTCAATGAAATCCCGCATGGTATCCGCATTATTCTTAAGGGAAAAACAAGCCTTCACTCCTGGCTAATCTGTAGTCAAAATCGAATATCTGAAAACATCCAAGGCATATTCGATGGCATAAGCGCAGGCAATTTATTTCTAGAGCAAATCAAGGTTGAGACCTCCAACCAAAGCACTTCCATTCAAAATGAGGCCCTGGGTGAAGATGCCCTTTCAATCCTTAAACAAGAGATTGAGAAATTAAAAAAGAATCCAAAAGATTTAGATAAACTTTTGAAAGAAACACCTCTGGCAAAATTGAACAAAGAAATTCCCGGCGATTGGAAAGCAAAAGATGATACCAATGCGATTCAACCAATCAACGCAGGCTGGCTTGACGAAATTTTTAATGAACTTGTACCCATGATTCAAACGATTGCCAAAAACGAGGATAAAAAGTAATGAAGTTTTCCAAAATACGATTTGAAAAGATTGGGCCCTTTGATGACACCACCCTAGATTTTTCCAAGGGAAATCCAGGATTACATATTGTGTATGGTTCAAACGAAGCGGGAAAAAGCTCTGCGTTAAAGTACATTGAATGGTTTCTCTTTGGCATTCCACCTCAAAATAATGACAACTTTAAGCACGCCTTTGGAGATTTTTTGATCGAATCCACCATCTTGGATTCCAATAGTAAACCCCATCTACTCAAACGAAAAAAAGCAAACAAAGGAAAATCATTTTTAGATGCAAATAATTTAGATGCGACCCCAATGTTTGATCCAATGCTGGGCGGTTTGATTCGAGAAACTTTTTCGATGCAATTTGGCATAAGCCACGCTCAACTAAGGTCGGGTGGTCGCGAAGTTCTTGAAGGTGAGGGAGATTTAGGCACCATGATTTTCGAAGCGGGAACTGGGCTCGCAAACCTTCGAAGAATCCTCCAAAAATTGGAAGAAAGAGCTGCAGAAATTTACCCGTCCAAGAACAGCAAATTATCTGTAACCTTGAAAGAAGCAAAGGAAAATCAGGATGCCATCGAAGAGGCAAAATTGAGCTTAAACATTTGGCAAAATGCAAGCGACCTAGTTACAAGCTTGCAAAAAAAAGTTGAGGAATTGGGCGATGAGAAAAAAACCTGGGCATCAAAACAAGCTGAATGCGAAAGCATTCTCAGAGCACTGCCCCAGCTTACCAAATACAAAACCGCAGAAAGCACTCTTAGCGAATTAGATGAAATTCCAGTCGTTGATGATACAACTTTGATCAAGTATCAAACTGCTGAGAAATTTCTAACCAGTTCGAATGCATTACTTGAACAACAGAAAAAAAGAATCTCTGAGATCAGCACCAAGCTTGCAAATCTTAGCCCGAACGAAAAAATTCTAGCTGTACGAAGCGAAATAGAGGCTTTGAATCAAAGTTCCGAACTGCTTCTTAAAAACCTAGTGGATATTGGCAATAGGCACAAAGAAAAAGATGCAAAAGAAGAACAAATTAGGGTTTTACTAAAGGATTACTTCACTAACACCGGCTTTGATGAATCGCGAGATTTATTCATCGACCAAAAAACACAAATACAAATCAATGAGCTCACCAGCCTTATCGCAACGGAAATAAAACTGATTGAAACCACTAAAAAAAATATCCACATTTTAATCAAGAAGATCAATGATTTAAATCAGGAAGAGATAAATCAGGCCCCCCTCGTTTCTTTAGAAGAAGTCGCATCCCTAATTCAAACCATCAAGGCGAAAAAGCTTGCCCCATCCGACCTTGAAAAACTTACATCAGATATTCCTGCCCAGAAATCTACCCTTGAAATTAAATTAAGCACTCTGCCGAATTCTTCGATTTTCTGGGATGCGTTTCTTAAATTGCGACTTCCCTCCAGCGAAGAAATCAATAGTTTTTCCAACCTTTTTCGAACCAATAATTCAATAGAGCAAAATCTTAAAACTGAAATCAAAGGAAAGAAAGAAGCTTTAAATTCAAAACAAAAGGATCTTGCAGTACATCGAAATAAAGGTGTACTTTTAACACAGGAAGAACTTGCCCGGTTACGAGATCTACGCGAACTTACCTGGACTGCAATTGTTGGGGACAACGCAAGTACAAAAAATGCCTTCCTAAACATTCAGCATCAATTAGATCAATTCACTGACAAGTTATTTTCCGAAGCAGATCAGGTGGGCCGGGGTAATCAACTAACCCAAGACATGGTAGGTCTCGAAAAAGAAATCGTAGAATTCGAACAAAAACTTGTGGAGACGAATGCTGCGAAAACGGAGTTGGAAAAAGATTGGCAAAAACTTTGGGCAGGAATAGCATTAACGACAATAACCCCCCCAGAGCAAATGCTCGCTTGGCGAACCCAAGCACAATTATTGCAGCAATCTATCATTGAATTAGTGCCTAAAATTGAAAACATTGAATCCAAACAAAAGGCACAAGCGGTTGCATTTGAAAAACTTCTGCAATTAACTGCTACGGATGAAATTGAAATTGCTTGGATTAAAGCAGAAGAAATCATCAGCAATGCTGCAAGGGTTGAACTATCAAAAGCCAACAACAAAAAACAATTAGATAGCTTGGTTGCTGATCAAAGCAATTTGCAATCAGAATTGCAAACGCTGCAAGATAACCAAAAAGCAAATCATCAAACCTGGGCCGGACTGATGGCTAATCTCAAGCTTCCACCCGAAGCTAGTACCAATAATGCAAACCTGCATGTGAATGCGATTACCAATATTCATCAGCATCATAAAGATGCAAAGGATTTGAAAATCCGAATCAACAAGATGAACTCTGACAATAAGGAAATTCTTGGGAAACTGACAAAGGTATTAGAAACTCTTTCGATTAAGGAAACCCCTACCGAAGCTGCAGATATAAAAAGTATGCTAGCGACGCTTTCACAAAAGCTTTCGGATGCCAAGCAGGAAGCAGTTTCGCAAAAATCGTTAAAGACTGATTTGGAGCTATCCCAGACTGCACTAGATAAAATCAAAGATGATGCATCAACGCATAAAACCACACTGAAACCTTTGGGGGACTTGCCGCTCGAAGATCTTTCCAAATATTTTGAAGAGATCAGAAAAAAAACCAAAGCTACTAAAGATTATGATGACGCAAAAAATGCTCTTATTTTAGAAGCTTCGGGAGAAGACATCCCCTCTCTTGTAAAAAAGTTGGCGAACAAAAACTCAGCCATAATTACTGGTGAACTTGAGGATTTTAAATCCAAAATGGAAGAGTGCTCTAAAGCCCGTGACAAAGAATTAGAGGATTTTGCCAACGCAAAAGCAAACCTCGAACGACTTGAGAAACAACCTGGTTCGAATATCCTTAGTGCGAAAAGGGAATTGCTTAAAGCCCAATGCTCGGAACAGGCAAAAGAATTTGCAATGCTGACACTGGCAAAATCAGTTCTAGAAATCACCATTAAAGATTATCGCAAAAATAATCAAGATCCAATGCTAATGAATGCCAACTCCTATTTGAAAACCCTTACCAATAACTCCTTGGCTGCAATCGTTCCTACCGATGCTGATGGTAAGAAATCACTACAACTGCAAAGAATAGAATCAGAGGAAAAATCCGCCATCAACTTTGAAGCAGGACATATTGAGGCTGGCGAAGGTACAGCCTTCCTAAGCGATGGGACCGCGGATCAATTATTTCTAGCCCTGCGACTTGCTGGAATTGAAAACAACCTAGAAAAACTTGAAGAACCCCTGCCCGTTATCCTCGATGATATCCTTATCAACTTTGATGATGCGCGTGCACTATCCACACTTCGATGCCTTGCAGAGTTCTCAAGCAAAACTCAGGTAATATTATTTACCCATCATCAGCATATTCTGAAATTAGTCTCAGGGTCCGATTTTGCTGATAAGGTTTTCACACACCAACTAGGTTGATCTAATCCGCGGGTGTTGCTGCGCGGTTTAAGCGATCCCTGATGGCAAGCCATTGTGGGGTATTCGGTGGCAATGCGATGACTATGCGATCCAAGCCCATTGCATCTAAATCGTGTAAAACAGCATAAAGCGCAGAGGCATAAGCCACCGGATTCTCGGGCAAGCAGATTGCATCTTCCCTGATCTGAAAACCCAACAGTCGCACTTTGAGCCCTTCTTTTTTAAGTTTTTCCAACACCTCAACTCCTGAACCTTCAACATTAGTCACAGGGGTTTTTGGCGCATAGTGCCTTGCCATCATTCCTGGGGAGGGAAAAGCCCCGCTTTGTAAATGCTGTTGTTGAAACTGTTTGATCGGACCTATTATTTTCTCGATCATCTCAACGGTAATCAAGCCTGGCCTAAGAAGCGTGGGCGGATTTGATCGAACATCAAGCACGGTGGATTCGATGCCTCCCGAGGCTGGACCTGCATCAAGAATCATTTCAATTCTACCTGCGAGATCTTTTAGAACATGGCATGAAGTGGTAGGAGAAATTGCTCCTGAAATGTTAGCACTCGGTGCAGCAAGTGGCACTCCCGCAATCTCGATTAATTTGCGGGTGACAAACAGTTTGGGAATGCGAAGAGCAACACTTGAAGCGCCCGCTGTTACACAATCAGGGACCAGATCTTTTTTATCTAGCACCATGGTAAAAGGGCCGGGCCAAAATGCTTCCGAAAGTTTCTGGGCGCTTTCATTCCAGTTGAATACCAGGCTTTTAGCCTGTTCCACCGAATGCACATGTACAATAAGAGGGTTGTTTCCGGGCCTACCTTTGGCGGTATAAATTTTCGCAACGGCAGATGCGTCAAAGATATTTGCAGCTAAGCCATAAACGGTTTCTGTGGGAATTGCAACCAAGCCCCCTTGCTTAAGAATCAAAGCGGCTTTATGAAGAACTTCAAGGTCTGGATTATCCGGATCTAAAGTAAGAAGCTGAGTGTGCATTCTTTGTGGCTTTCAGATGCTGTAATGAAGGCCGGTATCTTTGCTTGCAGGGCCCTTCATGCGTAGCACTGGTTTTTCAAGTGCAACCACATTACCCGGAGCAACGCTTTGCGTAAGCCAAACATTCGAGCCGATTACGGTGCCCTTGCCAACGATGGTGTCGCCCCCAAGAATGGTGGCATTGGCATACACGACCACATCATCCTCCAAGGTGGGATGGCGCTTCTTGCCTCGGATAATATTACCCGAAGCATCTTTTGGAAATGAAAGTGCACCTAGAGTAACACCTTGATAAAGCTTCACATTAATCCCAATGTCGCAGGTCTCGCCAATGACCACACCCGTACCGTGATCGATGAAAAAGCGCGGTCCGATCCGAGCACCCGGATGAATATCAATCCCTGTTTTGCTATGTGCATATTCAGTCATCATTCTGGGAATGAGAGGAATACCAAGAAGCAATAATTGATGAGCCAGCCTGTAAATGGAAATAGCTTCGATGCCTGGATAGCAGAAAATAATTTCGTGATGGCCCTTGGCAGCGGGATCGCCTTCAAAAGCGGCCTGCACATCATGTTCAAGCACCATGCGGATTTCGGGAAGTTTTTTAAGGAAGTCGAGTGTGCGTTGTTGCGCTATTGCTTCGAGATCATGTTTATTGATTTCTGGGGATGCCTGATTTTCCTGTTCATGGCGTAAAGCCCGGGTGATTTGCACGATCAGTTTATCATGCAAGCCATCGATAAGGTCGCCCACATAATATTCAACATTGGCAATGTGAAGGTTTTGCCTGCGGAAATACCCTGGGAAGAGAATATCCAAAAGGTCTGCAAGCATGGCATTGACGGCTTCCCTGCTGGGCAACGGTTTGTGACCCAAATGACTGGTCATATTGCACTCAGTATAAGTTGCAACAATTGCCTCGGTAATTTCGGGCAGAATCTCTTTCAATCGAAAATCAGTAGCCATGGGTAACCTCAAGTAGCCAAACATCAGTCAAAAAGCATGGTAGGGGGAAAAGTAGACAAGGTCTAGTGCCCCTCCTCACTAAAATCGGAAGGAATGCAACCAAGATAGATCAAAAGAATGGGAAGTTTCAAAGTAATAACCCTTGAAGTAGTCATTTTACTTACTTATTACCTCGCTTCGCTAGATTTCCAAAGCTCAAAACCAAAGCAGACTTGCTTAAAAAACGGGCAAAGATAGCTTTGGCTAGCAGATTCGGCATTGCTATCATCAAAATAAAAACATCATAAGTTATTACTAATATTCGGCTTACAACAAAAATTTTATTTTTTCTGGAGTACTGATTAATAATTGGCCCGTCTTTTGCTCCATGAATATTGTGCGCTTGCGGAGGCGCTCCGACCAGAACCAGCCGACCCGCGCTGGCTATTGGAGAGATAGAACAGCGGGTTGGTTGGGCTGGAATAAAGGAACCTTTGTTAGTCCTTCTTGGCCTTCGGGTTGTCGACCATTGGGAGAGGTGGTTGGCAATCTGAAGGCCTCTTTTATTTGATATTATGTTAATCATTTCTTAAAACTCCATTACAATATAAGTAAGTGAAAAGATAAGCTTTCAAAACATGAGGTTTGACCGTGGAGCAATCTTCAACGCATCGAGTAGAAGAATCTACCAAGCATGACGCTGGCAAACTGGAATCGCTAAACCGTACAGATCGGTTTGGAAGCCAGTGGAAAAATCAATTAGTATCGTGGTTTGGTTCGCCTTGGGATAGAAGGTTGGCATATGCAGCATTGCAGGTGCCAAAAATCCGCCATTGGGAATCCGAATTCGACAAACTCACCGATTTTGAAATACTCGAAATATCCAAGAAAATGAAAGGCCGCGCTCGAGGGGGCGAATCCCTCGACAAAATGCTTCCAGAAGCTTTTGGCCTCGCTTGCGTCGCAAGTAAACGAATTCTAGGCATGCGCCCATTTGATGTGCAGTTGGTTGCTGGCGCAGTCATTCATGGCGGGGCACTTGCAGAACTTGCAACTGGCGAAGGAAAAACCTTGGTCGCAAGCCTTCCTGCTTTCTTAAATGGCTTGGCAGGAAAAGGCGTTCATGTTGCAAGCGTTAACGATTATCTTTCACGCCGCGATGGCGAATGGCTTAAACCCGTATACGCAGCTTTAGGAATGACCACCGGTATTCTGCAACAGCAAATGTCGGATGTCGATCGCCAAAATGCTTACAAGTGCGATATCACTTACGCCACTGCCAGCGAATATGGCTTCGATTTTTTACGCGATCGCCTGAAAATAGCCGATGGCAAAGGTGCGGAAACGCCGTTCTGGTCTCCTTGGCTGGCAGGAAACGCAACCCCTGCATCCAACTTTGTGCAACGGGGCCACCACTTTGCTCTTGTTGACGAAGCTGATAATATTTTTATCGATGAAGCCAGAACTCCTCTTATCATCAGCGGGCAAGTCCGACCTGCAACCCCTGAAGAACAAGTGGTTTACCTCTGGGCCGATGATCTAGTTCAAAGAATGGAAGCCGGTCAGCATTTCATCTTTAATCCGCAATTGCAAAAACTTGAACTCACCGCCTTGGGCAAACACCTTGTACGCTATTCAAACCCACCTTCGGGGCCGCATGGCGATGCCCTCGATAAGTTGCACGAAGCCATGGAACAGGCTATTCAAGCGCATTATCGGTTCAAATTAAACCAGCATTACCTTGTTGATAAAAACAAGATCGTGATCATTGATGAATTTACGGGTAGAAGAATGCCCGATAGGCATTGGCGTGATGGGCTTCATCAAGCAGTGGAAGCCAAGGAAAAAATACCGGTTACTCATAGTGATGAACATGCAGCACAAATAACGTTTCAAAGTTATTTCAGGCTATACAAGAAGCTGGGTGGCATGACGGGAACCGCATTGCAAAACCGGATTGAAATCCGAAGGGTCTATAAAATCTGGGTGGTGTGTGTTCCCACAAACAAACCTATTCTAAGACAATTATGGCCCGACAAAGTCTACCCTAATGAAAATGCTAAATTCGATGCCATTGTGGATGAAATTCAAAAGCTTAGGACTGAAGGCCGCTCAGTACTTATCGGAACTAGGAGCGTTGACAAATCGGAAATACTCAGCCAGAAACTTCATGATGCAGGATTGATCCATCAGGTTCTTAACGCCAAGAATCATGAACTCGAAGCAAAGATTATCGAACAAGCTGGCCAACTTGGAAGGATCACGATTGCAACCAACATGGCTGGGAGAGGAACAGATATCAAACCATGCAAGGAAGTAATCTCTGCAGGGGGTTTGCATGTATTAGGAACTGAAAGGCACGAATCAATTCGAATCGATCGCCAGTTGGCGGGTCGTGCTGGGCGTCAGGGAGATCCAGGAAGTGCTCAGTTTTTCCTATCGTTGGATGATGAATTATTGGAAGGGTTGGGCCAAGGCAGGCAAATGAAACTAAAAAATCTAGGAATCTCAGGCACCATCCGTGAATGGAACAAATACCTTTCCATGTTTAAGCTGGCACAACATCGGGTGGAAAGAAGACATTATCTTTCACGCGTTGATTTGCTGGTTCATGAAAAGCAACGACAGGAAATTCTCAAGGATTTGGGCGCAGACCCTTATGTGGATTAAGAAAAGAATGGGTTGCAACCGTAACAAGATGTTTAACGACCTTGCTCGCTCTAGGCAGCAACCCGGGGGAAGTGCAAACTTAAAAACCAATCAAAGGAATTATAAGGCCTCAAGAAGCTTGATACCTCATTCCCATATAGTAAATGCGGTTTAGATGAATTAAAATGACAAAATTTAAGAATTATTTAAGAATTATTTTTCAAACCTCCCAAACTACCCAAACTAAAGTGGCTGCGCCTAAAAGGATTGCATCTGAGTTCTTTGGCTTACAGCCAAAAACAACCAAAACGTCCTATTTTAAGCCCAAATTCGACTAGCTTTAAACTCTAAATTTTTGTGCTAGCTCAAGCATCTCTTAAACAGAATAATCATCTTTTTGACTTCAAAATATGGACTGATAACCAAAATACTTACTAAGTTTCACAGCTCTTAATCCAAACTTAATAATTGCAACATATAGTAGAATTATAGGTTGCAACCGTAACGAGATAATTATCATCTAATCATTCTTGTTTCGCTCTTAATTTGCAGCCTATGAACCACGTAACATCACTTTAAAGTTCACAAACAAACCACCTTCCACATAAACAAAACCTTTCTTGCAGCATCGGTATCTAATGAAATAGTTTTCTTCGAAAATGTTATTAACTTAATCTTCCCTTAATATCGATGGATTACAATAACTTTGGGATGGTGGTTTTCAATTTTAACAAAAATTGAATCAAATCCGGCCATGAAATCCCGCCTTTGCAATATCTTTAAGGACGTGCTTGTTATGGTTGATCATAAAAACCAACTCGTCATAGGGTCGGCTTTACTTGCCTTTACATTGGTACTGACTGCTTCTTACTCGAGATCTTCAAACCCTCAGAGTAATAATTCGGTAACCACCTTGAACCCATCTGCGACCACATCAGACTTTAAACCAACCCAAGCCCAACAATTATGGTTGGCCATGGATGAAGCCGAAAAGAATGGCCGTTATGACGAGGCCCTTGCATCTAATCATGCAATTCAAGCAGCTTATGGAAACCTGTACCTGATTAATTACAGGGCGGGCCGTTTATACTCTTTGAAAGAGAATCATGCCGCTGCCCTCGAATCCTACCAAAAGGCTAGCGCCCTTGCGCCCGGAGCAATGGCCCCGCTAAACGCAATGGCAGCATCTTATATCGCCCTTGAAAAACCAGATCTGGCAATCAAAACAAGCTTGGCTGTTCTAGTGATTGACCCAATGAACCAAATCGCTAATCGTCGCTTGGCTGAGTTATATGTTTATTCAAAGCAATACTTGATGGCAGAACCTTATTACCTAAAAATGCTAGCGTTGACGCCGGAAGATCTAGATATTGGAGCCCAATATGCTTGGTGCCTTTATTATCAAGGTAGGGTGGATCAGGCAGGGAAAGTATTTGGCACCATTTTAACCGCAGCACCCTCACACACCTCTGCACTTCTTGGTTGGAATCTCTGCGACTCCGCTAAACAGGGAGCCAAGAAAGGTGCAAAATCATGAAGCCCTATACAAAACTTTTCTCTCTTCAAATTAATGAAAATGGATTTGTATTTGATCCTACGAAAGGAATTTCTTACACCTTGAACGAAACTGCGCTGCGAGTAATTACTCTGCTTAAAAATGGATGCCCCGAAGAAAACTTGCACATCCGCATTGCGGAAGAATACGCAATCTCACTGCCAAGCGCAGAATTCGATATAGAAAACCTACTCAATACCATGAAAAAATATCAACTACTATGAATACTCCCATGGTTGCAATAACTGGAATGAACCGAGGCGAAAACCCACAGCCCGGATATGCGGTGGCTTGTAGCCTTCGCAGAAAATACCCAGATATGAAAATAGTTGGTCTCATTTATGATGCCATGGAATCCGGGATATTTGCAGCAGATGGCCCGGATTGGGCATACACTATTCCCTATCCAACATCTGGATCAAAAGCATTACTTGACCGATTGGATTTCGTCAAACAAAGGCATGACTTCAGTATTTTGATTCCCACGCTAGACACCGAAATAGAATTAATGATCCGCCTTCAGCCCGAGCTAGAAAGTCGTGGAATCCAATCCTTTCTGCCCACCCTTGAATCGTTTCAAAATCGTGCAAAATCTCAATTGTCCAAGTTGTGCGAAGCCTGTGATTGCCAGACTCCTCTGACAAAACTCACCCGCGATTTAAACGAAGCAAAAGATGCCGCAGATGCCATCGAATATCCCGTAATGATAAAAGGGCAATTCTACGATGCAAGAAAAGTGCAAAACGAAACTGAACTTACCCGTGCCTTTCAAGAAACCATTCACGATTGGGGCACCCCGGTATTAGTTCAAGAATCCATTTCAGGTGCGGAACTAAATGTACTTGGAGTTGGCGACGGTTTAGGTGGAGTGACAGGTTTATGCTCTGTACGAAAAACAATTCTCTCAAGCAAAGGCAAAGGTATCAGCGCAATCATTGTGCAAGAGCCACGCTTGGAATCAATTGCAAATCGAATCATTGCAGAGTTGCGTTGGCGCGGGCCCTTCGAACTTGAATTCATTCATGATGAATCATCGGACTCGTATAAACTAATTGAAATGAACCCCCGCTTTCCAGCATGGGTAGATTTCCCATCCGCACTTGGGCTCAACTTCCCCGCACAAATTATTTCTTTACTAACACAAGGCAATTCAGAGCCTTTCAACCAACTTTCTCCCGGTTGGTTTTACCTCAGGCATCAAGTAGAAACCATTGGCTCGCTATCTGAACTCAGTCAGCTAATGACCGAAGGTATATGGGAACAAAAGAGAAAACCATTATGAACAAAAAGATATATACCACTCCTGGAATCACCCGCCATCAGCACGGGCACATGAATGCGCAAGCACACGGCCAATCTGCAAATGCTTGTGAAGCAATCGATGGCATTACAGTTTCGGATTTAATAAAACAACATGGATCACCTCTTTATGTATTCTCCGAATCAACCCTTAGGGAAAGCTATCGGGAATTACACAAGGCTTTTAGCAATCGATATCCTGATGTGCAATTAGCATGGTCGTACAAAACCAATTATTTAAAAGCGATCTGTGCAGTGTTTCATCAAGAAGGTGCGATCGCAGAAGTAGTCTCAGATTTTGAGTATGAAAAAGCCCGCGCCATGGGAATACCCGGAAGCGATATCATTTTCAACGGCCCTTATAAACAGCCAGAAGCACTTGAAAGAGCAGTAAACGAGGGTGCGAAAATTCAAATCGATAATATGGACGAACTTCTTAGCCTCATCGATATCGCAGAGCAAAAACAACAAAACATCAATGTCGCAATCCGAATTTACATGGATAGTGGCGTTAAGCCAATCTGGTCAAAATTTGGCTTCAACAGTGATACAACGGAAGCACTTCAAGCGATCAAGCGAATTCATTTAAGTAAATATTTAAAACTGGTGGGTTTGCATACCCATGTGGGAACTTTCATTCTTGACCCAAATATATACCGGGTTGCCACCGAAAAAATGATTGAACTGGCAATGAGAGCAGAAAAGGAATATGGGTTTAACATAACGTATCTGAATTTGGGTGGAGGCTTCGCATCCCGTAATCATCTTCATTACCAATACTTTTCTGAAGGTGCAACTACACCATCTTTTGATGCTTATGCAGAAGCAATTTGTTCAACGATTAAAGCCCGCTGGCCAATTGGGAAACCATTGCCCAAACTTTATCTTGAAACCGGCCGAGCGTTGGTTGATGAAGCAGGATACATGATTACCACGATCGTTGCTCTTAAACAAAACCCTGATGCATCTGGGCCTTCTGCAGGAATCTCTGCGCCTGCAGGTCGCGACAAAAGTGCAAATCGATCCAACCCAAATCATGGCGCTGCTGGTTACCTCGTTGATTCTGGAATCCATCTGCTTCATACCTCTGCCTGGTATCAATTTAATGTGCGACCCGTAAAGCCAAACAATGGCACGCAAATCGAACGCCTTCTTTATGGCTGCCTTTGCATGAATATCGATGTGATTCGCCAAGTGGTTCCATTGCCGAACATGAATGTGGGCGATCAACTGGTAATCCATCCCGTGGGCGCATATAATATCACGCAATCAATGCAGTTTATTACCTATCGCCCAAGAGTTGTAATGATTACATCCAATCGAAATGTTGAAATCATCCGCGAGCGGGAGAACCTGAATTACATTGAACAACTTGAGCAACTTCCCGAACAATTACAACTAAAGGCCGACCCAAAGAACCAGCCATTTATTGACACCAGAAAACAAGTAGCGCATGGATAGTTTGTCGAAACCAACTGAAAACGATTCTTTTAATGCACATATATATGCTGCATTCGAATCTATTTTCAACGCTTATTCATTGATATACTTTTGCCGTAATCCCAGATTGGGAAGTATCCTGCTTGCAGCAACATTCATTTCTCCAATCTTCGGATTATTTGGCCTGGCAGGCACCATAACTGCATTTGCAGCAACAAAAATGCTGGATTTTCCTGTATCGCGAATTCGCAGTGGAGAGCTGCTTTGCAACTCATTAATTTCTTCCATGGGCTTGGCTTATGTTACCAACCAGCAGAATCTTTCAGTTTATCTCCTGATGGTGTTGTTGCCTGTAACTGCGATTACTGCGATGGTTTTATCTGTCGCTTTAACCCAAGTGATGCTGCGTTTATTTGGAATGGGCGCCTACAGTCTACCTTTTGTAATCGTCACGATTTTTAATTATCTGCTGATTTATTCATTTACTGCAACTCCGGTAATCGGAGCGGCACCACCCTCTTTATTGCCTGACATCTCATTTCTCCCAAACATTTTAATCGAATGGTTTCTTGCTTTTAGTGCTGCGCTTTTTCTTCCAAATGTATATGTAGGAATGATTGCATGTTGCGCTGTTTTAATTCACTCGCCCCTTCAAATCGCCCTCGGTATGTTTGGATTTTTAATTGGATACGGGTTTTTGCAACTCACCGGGTTAAATGCAAGTGCTTTCGGCGCAGGATGGATGGGAACCAATTACTTATACTGTGGTATGGGATTGGGGGGGGTCTATTTCATCACTTCGAAAAGTTCGCTTTTGCTTGCGGGGTTTGGCGCAATACTTTCCTCCTTGATAGCAATCGGAATGAGAACTTTCCTGCGCAGTTACAATATCCCACCTCTTTCTTTTCCTTTTCTTATCGTGCTTCTAATGTTTACCTACGCTCTTAGGCAGCGGTCTCATTTTTTATGGCTGTTTGAATCTCCCTATGCAGATGGTTCCCCTGAACAAAATGTGCTCCGGTTCCTTACCAACCTAAAACGCTTCCCTGATTTCTATACCCCCACCCTCTCGCTACCTTTTTCAGGCGATCGCGTGGTAACTCAGGGTTTTAATGGAACCTACACTCACAAATCACTTTGGTGCCATGCGCTTGATTTCGAAATTCTTGATGCTTCAGGGAATCCTCATCCAGATCAAAGAACAAAACTAGAGGATGCTTATACCTATGGTTCTGCAATACTTTCACCTTGCGATGGGACGATTGTAAATGTTGTATCTGATGTTGCAGACAATGAACTTGGTGAAGAGAATCTGCTCCAAAACTGGGGAAATCTAGTTGTCATATTAAATGAATTGGGCTGGTATGTATTGCTGAGCCATTTTAAAAGAGATGGAATTATCGTTTACAAAAATCAACGGGTAACACGGGGGCAATTACTGGGATACTGTGGAAATTCAGGGCGATCTCCACTGCCCCATTTGCATCTCCAAGTGCAGGCAGCATGGTTTCCCGGAGCTACCACCATCCCGTTTCGCATTCGAAATTTTATTTCTCACCATGCCTCGGGTGTAACAGTTTTAACAACAGGGATTCCTGCAGAAGGTGATTTGATCTCACCGTTGCAAATTGATCCAGATTTGATTGCCTGTTTTTCCGGGCAGATTGGAACCTCGATTCGCTACCGGATCGAAAAATCTGATAAAACCATCGCATGGGAAACCATCGAAACCATTTCCTTAGGATGGGGTGAAATCAGCTATCGGTCGGTGGAATATGGTGCAAGTTTATCTGCAACAATTTCTGATGAAACCTATATCTCACATACGTTGGAAAACTCTTCCTTAAGTTTACTGCGTTTATTTTCCATGGGTTTGGGCTTGGTTCCTTTCAGTAAAAACCGCAACATTATCTGGAAAGATTATTCAGCCTACAGGCCTTGGATTTCTTCTGTAAATGTAATACTTTCTGATTTATTACAACCTATTATTGGTTTACCATTCCTGCATTTACAATCCGGATTTTTACCTTCCAGCAAACCCGATGAAATCATTATTCAAACCACTGTGATTAATGTGGATGATCGATTCCCCACTAATATTGAGATCACTCTTTCGCCAAATGTTGGAATCCTAGAATTGACAGCCTATTATCAGGGTAATGATTGGCGGATTGTTCAAGAACGCGCAGAGCCATTTCCCCAAACAAATTGGGGGCGCTGATGTTTCAAACTCCCCCCTCGCGTTTCTCTGAGATCCAATCACCCAAGAACATTAAGCAAAGGGGTGAACTATTACTTTCTGCAATAGATCGAGTTATTGCATTTGACAAATTGAATCAAGAAGAATTGCAAGCGTTTCAACTCGAAAAACTAAAATCGTTGGTTTCTGAAGCGTACCAAAATGTTCCGATGTATTGGAAAAAGTACCATGAAGCAGGGTTTGATCCTCACTCATTAAAAACAATGGGTGATTTGAATCGTATTCCCCTTATTACCAAAGCAGACCTTCGAAATGCTGGAATCATGTCGATAAAAAACTTCGCACGAAAAGAAACTGTTTGGCTGTTTTCCTCTTCAGGCTCAACAGGAGTACCTTCCTGTATATATCGAGAAGAACAGGCGCTATGGCATTTCATGGCACGAAGTTTGGTTATTTACAAAAACTGGTGCGCAGGTAAACCCCTTGCTAATGTTCTTTATATCACCGACCTTGCTGCTGGATCAATCGACTTTGCCCTTGCTGATTTACTGCAAACCACCGTGAGGGAAAAACGCATTCTCGGAAGTAGTCTTCCCACCCAAGAATTGATTCAAGCTATCGAACTCTTTCAACCAGAATTTATTTCTTCATACCCTTCCACCATTCGAAGCATCGCAATCGCAATGCATCGATGCGGCAAAATATTCAACGGGCTCAAACTTCTGCACCTTACCTCCGAAATGTTGGAACAAACTACCAGATCACTTATCACTACTGTTTTTCCCCATGCCAAAATAGTCGAGACCTACACTTCAAGCGAGGCAGGCCTGATTGCGTATTCATGCGGCACTCATCCTTCCAGATTACATATCGCAGAAACAGAAGTGCTGTTTGAAATACTTGATAATGATGGCAACCCTACAAATAAAGTTGGCCAAAGTGTGGTGACTGATCTTATCAATCATTGCACTCCGATGATTAGGTATTGTGGCTTGGGAGATTATGCAGCGCTGGATCATACTAATTGCGATTGTGGCACCACCTACCGATCAATCAGGTCTCTCGAAGGGCGGATTTCAGATTCAATTGTAACCCCAGATGGCGGATTAATTTCTCCCTATATCTTAATTGATGCTATCGAAGAAATTCCAGGGATCTATCAATTTCAGATAGTTCAATCATCAAAAAATAACCTTAAGATTCGTATCATTCATGATATTTCAAGCCGAAGTAACCAAGCAAATGTTCAAACATCAGTGCATGACGCGCTGAAAAAAGTTGTTCCTTCCATGATCATTGATGTGAATTTTGTCACCACCATTTCATCGGAAAACAACAGACATAAAATCCCATTGGTAGTGTCACTGGGTTTCGATTCATATTCAACTTCTACCTTTTCCCTTTAACTCGAAAGAAAGAAATTATGTATTCAAACTTCTTAACCCCAACGCCCGGAACCCCTCGTGACCGAGATAACAGATATTATCAAATATTGGGTGGCGGTGCCCGGATGCGGATGCTTGAAACATTTCTGGATTTGCAACTTCCAGAACTTTTAGGCAAGGAAGGCCCGCTTCCAGCAACGGAAATCTGCAAACGATTAAATATGGTTCTCGATCGTGGTTGGAAATTTCTTCATTTACTTGCATTATGCGGTTTGTTGGAAGAAACCAAAGGATTATATTGCGAAGATGATGCTGTCTTTGGATTGTCTATGCAAGCCAAAGAATATTTTGGAGAGGATGGGGCACAAGGTTACTTCTTTCGTGATCTAGTAAATTTCTGGAAAAATGTTGCGTTCCTACCATTGATTGACGTGCTTCAAGGAATGCCTTTGCCCGATGCAGTCCGATGGCCGCCTGCAACTCCTGAAGCTGCAGAACATTTGGAAAAATGGATGCGTGTTACAGCACTCGGGGCGATTAAATCAATCCTTGCTTCCAATGTAATGATCGGTGGTGCAAAGTTGCTAGATGTTGGCGGGGGCGATGGGACTATCGGTTGTGCAATGCTTCAAGCATACCCTGAGTTAAATGTTACAGTATTTAATCTACCTGCATCGGCTGCGCTTGCCCGAGAAGTAATAAAAGTGAAAAATCAACCAGAGCGAATCAATGTGCATGAGGGTGATTTTTTAAAAGACGAGCTACCCGGTGGTTATGATCGTATTCTCTTTAGCAGAGTGCTAACAGACTGGACGCCCACAGTATGCCGTATGTTGTTTGAAAAATCCCGCAGGGCCCTTGTTCCGGGTGGAAAGTTAGTGATTAACGAGGCCTTTGTTGAAGGAAATCTTGACTACAGTATTTCCTGGGAATTTCGTTATATCTTTTACGACACCTTTGGGCGGGCCATGTTTAAACCGCTTGATGTTTATCGCCAGTTGTTAAAGGATGCGGGTTTTAAAATATCTAAAGTATACCCCATGCTTGATGATGCTTTTTACTCGGTAATCGAAGCTGTTGCGATATAGTCTTCTGCTTTTTATTACCGCCATTTAGAAAAGATCAATGGAAGTATTTACTTTAAGCAGTTTGAAACTTGTCATGCGGGGTTATGGGCAGATGTTTCTTGCCAACAACATAACTTCCGGCATGATATTTTTCATTGCATTGTTGATTCTTTCGCCAATGAATGCCGCCTGGAGTTTATTGGGCGCAGTTGCATCCACGCTATTGGCAAAATTAGCAGAAATGAAAGCGGAAATGGAATCGGGATTGTTTGGAGTTAACGGAGCATTACTTGGTTTATCTTGGCTTATGTTTCCTGAAGTTCCTGCAATTGCGAAACTGTTTCTAACACTTTTAGGTTCCCTCATAATTACGTTGCTTCTAGTCGTGAGCATTAAATTGTTCAAGCGAATGCACGTTGGACTAACCTTATTTGCCCTTCCTTACATTTTTGCAGTATGGCTTAATGTCATCATTGCAAGTGCTGCGGGATGGTACGAACCTATTGATATGAGTAGTTGGAATGCCCTAGAAATGAGGAAGCTAGATAATGCCAAAATCCTTTTCGAAGAATCCAACCCAAAGTCTATTCGTGGGCGTTGGTATAAGCATGATGGATTGGGTTGGACCAATTATTACCTTGGGCATCACCAAAATGCACTAGATGAGTTTCAAAAATGCATTGAACTTGAACCTAAGCTTTTTGATGCTTACCACGGTGTGGGTTGGTGCGAATTCAATCTAGGCCGTTATGAACAAGCAGAATTGTTTTTCAATGCAGCAAGCACTTGGAACGGATTAGGATGGATATATTTAGGCAAAGGTGAATATCAAGAAGCGAGATCATATTTTTACAAGTGCATACTTTTCACTCCGCTGAATAGTGATGCCTATCTCGGCCTTTCCCGCGTAGCATTACAAACAGAATCCCCTAAGCATGACACATGGCTTACTAAAATTTCATACTGGATCCAAAGAACCATTTCTCCCGTTATGCAAACTACTTCTTCAATTCAAATTCTTAGTTGGACTTTATTTCTAATGGGCATACTTTGGCATTCCCGCGCTTCTTTCTTTGTCGCCCTTTTTCTAATTATTACCCTGATATCCCTTACCATGGTAGTTCCCAGTTCGGGGAAGTCTCTATCTGATATTAACTTGTTCTTTAATCTGCTTGCGTTGTTCCTAGCATTTGGTGGCCAATACCTGCGCATGGGATTAAAGACAGCCTTATGGACAACGGTTTTGGCAATAGGTCTGGTAACCACCTGGGGATGGCTTGGATCAATATTGAACTTAGTAGGGTTACCGGTATTATGTCTTCCATTTAATCTAGCCTTGGTAACAACATTGATTCTGTTTCCATTGTATCATTCAACAAGAACCATGTTAATACCTCTGGAAGTTGCAACGAGTTCACCTGAAGAAGTAAACCTATGGCTTGCAAAGGCTGAGTTAATTAGCAAGTGCTGGAAAACACTTGAGAAACCATTGTAAATAAGAGTGGGTTGCAACCGTAACAAGATGTTTAACGACCTTGCTCGCTCTAGGATGCAACCCGGGGAAATGAGCCCTGCACAGCATTTTGCAATGCCGGACAGAACAAAAGTAATGTACCATGATAACTAGAGTTATTCAATCTTGAATTCCATATTATTTATATTTAAGAACAGTATGTTTAAAAACTAAGTTTTGTGATCCTTAAAATATTCTAAAGTTTTGGCTCCCATCCCGGTTCGTACTCTCTAGTCCACATTTTCTTAGCTTCGGGATCGTTTAAAACCATGCCATTAGAGGGGTCGCACTTAAGAGTTCGGCCCACCCGCTGGGAAATATTGCCCAAATGGCAAAGCAAAGTACTCTTATGCCCTTCTGGAATAGGGGAGTTCAACTTACCATTTCCACGAACCGCTGAAATAAAGTTGGCAAGGTGCTCCGATTCGCCCCCATCGCCCGTTGCTTTCTTAGTTTCTTTCCCCTTGGAGTCGTAAACGATATAACCGCTACCTTTGATAGCAATTATTCCTTTAGATCCAACAAAAAGAATGTCGGTGGTGTTGGCTTCGGGTAAACGGTTACAACTAAGACCAAGCCATTGAATATGCTTGCCTTGGTTAAAATTAAATTCAACCATGTGGGTGTCAGGGGTTTCCTGATCGTCTTTGTACATATACCTTCCGCCAGAAGAATGAACGGAAGTGGGAAATTCCACGCCTAGCCCCCATCTGCAGACATCAATCATATGAATGCCGTTATTTCCCAATTCGCCATTACCCCAGTGCCAAAACCAATGCCAGTTGTAATGAAGGTAATTATCTTTATAAGCTTTTCGCGGAGCAGGGCCCTGCCATAAATCAAAATCTAAGCCAGCGGGTACGGGCTTTTCAATACCTTTGCCGATGGAAGGCCTGCTATTTAAATACCAAGATTGAGCGAGGTGAGTTTCGCCAATTTCACCTTTATGAACAAGATCGATGGCTTCACGAATTTTAGGCCAAGTACGCCTTTGATTACCCATCTGCACAAGTTTGTTGTACTTAGCAGCAGCTTCAACCATTATTTCGCCTTCGCGAGGATTATGGCTGCAAGGTTTTTCGACATAAGTATGCTTACCCGCTTTTACAGCAAGAATAGTAGAAGGGGCGTGCCAGTGGTTGCAAGCTGCACAAACAAAAACATCGATATCTTTATCATCGAGGATTTTTCGGAAGTCCTTATCGATCTTAGGAGCCTTGCCAGAGATTTTCTCGACCTCTCCTGCAGCGTTGGTAGCACGATTGAAATCTGGGTCTGCGATAAACCCAATCTGTACGCCCGGGATTTTAGAAAATGATTTTGCAAGTGCAGTGCCCCTGCCCCCTGCACCCATGATGCCAATATTTACTTTTTCAGATGGTGCAGCAAAAGCATTCCAAGAAACGACACTTGCGCCTGTAGTAGCGATAAAGCTTCGACGATTCATAATAAACCCCTGATTAGAAATGAAGTTTAGATGAACTGATGATCGCAAAGTAGGGAACGGAATTCAAGAACCAATATTGCCCAAAGCTTTAAGGAATCGAAGGCCATGAACCAATTGTTCAGCTTTGTCATCTCCCTCTTCTTTTTCGGAAATCAAAAAGCCCTGATAGCCAGATTGATCGAGGTAAACCATAAAGGAATTCCAGTCAAAATTTCCATGACCAAGAGGTACTTCGCGTGCAGCTCTGCCCGGCCCATTGCTTTGGAATTCCCTCGCATGAACTAGTTTGATTCGTGAGCCAAGATCAAGAACCGCTTGCAGGGGATCAAAGCCATTGATCGTTAAACTACCCGGATTTAGAGAGGCACCCAAAGCGCCTGAATCAATCTGAGAAAGGAAATCTAGTAACACTTTGCCTGATTCCAACCCAGTTTCCAAAGCAAGAGAAACGCCTATTCGGTCGCCATGTGCGCCTAAATAAGAAAGCGATTCAGTGTAAGTCGCAATGCGTTTATCTTCTTTTTCCTGGGGGATCTGACCTGCATGAAGTGCAAGCACACTGCAGCCGAGATCAAACCCAAGATCCATTACTTTTTTAAGATGAAGTATGCGCTGTTCCTGATCGAGTGCAACATCGAGCCCATTGCGTAGCGGGCAAAAGATGGAAGCAAGCTGAAGATTATAAGATCTGAGAAGATAAGAAATTTCTCTGCGCCCAGACTCGGAAAGTTTATCAGGGGAAAGTTCGCCTGTGACATCAAATTGCACGCCTTGCGCCCCTGCTTGAGCAGCAAGCAAAAGAGCCTTGCGCAAAGGAACCCCAAAACATTCGAGCTTCACACCAAATTTACAACGGTTCATAAAGTTACCAGTCTGTTTCAAACTCTTCCTCTATTTCAGGAAGTTCAAGAAAATATCGAAGAGGCTTAACCAAAGAGCGAAAAACTTTGCCAGGCAAATCAACGGTTCGCCAACTAGTGCTTCTTAAGCGCATCTGGGCCCTGTAATCAGAAACTAAAACGGCTCGTGCCAAATATCTTTTATCCCTACACTTCCAAAAGTCTTCGGTATTTTCAGGGAGGTTGACTTCATTAGCGATATCGTAAATAAAAACTAATAAGCCTTGGAAAGTGGGGCCCGACATCCCCGCCCATCGCTCAAGGCCTTCGACATCATCAATGGTAGACCAGCATTCCCAAACCTTTTTTGGTTTTCCGGTAGGCCCACCAGGAAACTTTCTCCCCTTCACATCGACCACGAATCGTGCGCCTGATTCTGCGTAAAGGATGAAATCCAAGCTTTTTACGGGTTCGCCTCCAAGGCAGGATCTGCGCTGCTCATCAACAGCAACATAGCAGATCTTGTTATGCTGAAGATACGATTCAAAAGCAGATTCGTAGTGATTGCCACGATCCATAAAACCCTCCTGGGCCGAGGGGTAAAAATTATCAGGGTAAGCCAATCCCCAGCATGGTACGGAGCTGGGAAACAATGATTGCTTCATCGTAATCGGCTTCCTGCCTGGTAGCAAGTTCCTTGATTTTAAACTTCTTGGAAGCAAAGTCGTCTGGGCCAGCAATAAGAGCAAAGCGAAATCCGCGCTTCTCAGCATATTGCAATTGCTGGCCTATCTTTTTAGGTTCAATAAAAACCTCAACGCCTATGCCTGCAGCCCGCAAAGTTGCGGCAAGCTTTTCGTAAACCCCGATAGGCGTATCAGCAAAACGAACGATGAAAACCGGGGCACTCGCCTGCACGCCACCCAAGATTTTTAGCTCTTCCATCGCAGCAAGCAGGCGATCCAACCCAAGCGATGCGCCAACGCCAGGCAATGGCATTTTGGTGTAAAGGCCTGCAAGGTTATCGTAACGGCCGCCCGAACAAATACTGCCGATGCTAGGGAGATCGGAAAGGAAAGTTTCAAAGATGGTTCCGGTGTAGTAATCCAAACCGCGTGCAATGGAAAGATCGATGCGCAATCTTTCATCCGGGACACCTGATTCGCGTGCGACGATAAGCAATTCGCATAATCTTTTAACCCCATCTGCAGCTTTGGGATTGTTGCCAAACTTTTGTGAAACAAAGGCGAGTATCTCTTCGTTGCTGCCTTTAAAACCTGCAAGTTCAAGAACCTTCCTACCTTTTTCAGCATCAACGCCATGCAATACCATTTCTTCAACAACAGGTTCGATACCGATTTTGGGAAGCTTATCAAGAGCGCGAAGTACAGCGACCGATTTATCCGCAAGGCCAAGTTCTTCAAGCAAGCCTGAGAGAATCAAACGATTGTTGACATGAATCTCGAAACGCTCAAATCCAATCGCAGCAAGGAGGGCATTAATTACAAGGGCCGCTTCGATGTCGGATGAATTCGAGGTGGTGCCAATGGTATCAAAATCGCACTGCCAGAATTCTCTGTAACGGCCATGTGCTGTATTTTCACCACGCCAAACAGGGCCCATATGATAGCGCTTGAAAGGTGTGCCAAGAGTTGGGACATGCTGTGCAGCGAAGCGAGCAAAAGGCACGGTAAGATCGAAGCGTAAAGCAATATCGCGGTCGCCATGATCTTTAAAGCGATAGATAAGTTTATCGGATTCGGCACCGCCTTTACCGAGAAGGATTTCGGTGTATTCAAGTGCGGGTGTATCGATGGGTGCAAAGCCAAAAGAGCGATAAACGGTACGGGCCTTCTGCAGGATTTCTTCACGAGGAATCATGAGAGAGGGGAGGTAATCGCGAAACCCTTTAAGGGTTCTGGGTTGGATAAGATCAGCCATAATAAATAGGAACGAAGCTGGTTAAAGAAACCAGCCCGAACATTTCTCCAAAATAAAGATTACTGGGAACGGTTTTTGTAACGATCACTGAAACGCTTCATGAAACGATGTTCTTCTTCGGAAAGGGATTTAAAACCCTCACGGTGAAGTTTATCAAGCAAAGAATCCATACGGGTTTCTTCTTCTTCCTGCTGCTTGATGATGGTTTGAATTTTTTTGAGAGTGCGGGCTTTTTTCCATCGTTCCCACCAGCTCAGTTTGGGCTTTGCAGGAACAGGTGGGTCATCTCGTTCAAGGCTGGTATACCCTTGCGAAAAATCATACCCAGATTCATAGTCGGAAGTTTCCATCTCTAAGGTCTGCCATTCATTCTTGCATGCAACATAAATGTAAACAGCAAGACACAAAACCATCACTTCATTGAATATGATTCCAAACAAGCCCACGAGAAACATACAGCCAAAGCCTGTGAATATCACCATAATGACCGATTGGCGATAACCAATTCTCGGCCAAAGGAAGGCCTGTAGCATTCTGCCACCATCTAGGGGGAAACCAATCAGAAGAACATTAAGAAGAAAAAGAGTCCAGTTGACGAAAAAGAGTCTTGAAAGAAGAATAGGAAACCAAGAGGAAGTTTCTTCAAGAAACCCAGCCCAAGTAACGAGGTTCATGGTGCCTTCTGCATCGATGCGGAAAGGGGGCCAGAAAGGGTTCCATGGAGGCTGAAAAGAAGAGCCGATAAATGCGAGAGTAAGAGCGCAGAAAAAGCAAAGTGCAAGGTTGACAAGTGGGCCGGATAAAGCGGTGATGAAATGAGCCCGGGGGTTTTTCGGGATGTCAACCTCTGCCAATCCGCCAAGGGGCCAAAGCATGATTTCGGTGGCACCACCATTCATTTTCCTGGCCCCATAGCAATGGCCCAACTCATGCAATAAAACCGAAAAAAACCAAAGCACCGTCAATTGCAAGGCATCGATCCAAGTATTATCTGGAGGGGAAGGCTTAGCAAAACTAATACGCAAGATGAGACCGAGCGCCACCAAAGGGAACAATAAATGCACCCGTACGGTGATACCAAAGACCCTGCCTAAAGAAATTGTCCAAGAAAAGGGATCGCGCATAGTATTTCAATCACACCGATAACGCAAGAATAACAAACCACATGATCAATGGTAACACCTCGGGCGTTGTGGGGCAATCAGATGGGGGCAGAAGTTTGGGAATTTTAGTTAGGCACTGATTTTGATAGGACGCCCCGGTTTGGGCTTATCCTTGGAAAAGGTGCGAAATTGCGAGAGAGCCAAGGTTGAAAGGGCCAAACCTGCCCAATTGATTTCGCCACAAAAAGCCAGTTCCTCAAGCATTGAATCTGAAGAAACCCCATTTAAACATGAGTCGGATTCATCCTCAGAAAGCAGAACGGTGTGGAGGTAAGAAATATCCTCGAATGCTGTATCTTCGATCAAGGAAAGATCGCAATCATTAGGATTAATTGCAGGCGCATTATTTTTGGGCGCTGGGGTTCCCATAACTTCGGGGGTGATTATATCATTGGGAATTGTCTTAGTTTCGGAAATAACCTTCGACCATTCTTTGAAAAAAGCACCAAGGTTTTGAGGCAGCATCTTTTTGATCATGCCAGTGATCACTTCTGGCCCGATGCCAATCGTACCCCTGATTAAGTTCTGAAGAATATCAGGGTTGATCAATTGCTTGATGGTTTCCTTGCTAGCTTCATCGTTGGTTGTACCACCGTTATTCACAGTCCGTAAAATAACAGTCCCTTTAGATTGCGAGGGTGCAAGCGATAAAGTAGTTTGCCTGGAATTCTGGAAGGTAAGTGTAGTATTGGAAGCGTTCGCAGAGGTGGCGACATCCACCAAAGTTGAAGAAGCGCCCCAGGCGATTCCAACTGCTGTGCCGCTAGTAAAAGCTGCAGGTAAAATGGTAATGGTATTAGATGAAACCTGAGTGGCACCGGTAACCACTGCAAAAACCGTACCGCTTAAGTTAGTAATAAGTGGGAAGCTATTTTGATCAATTAAAACCGTAATGGTGTTATTGATATAATTGATGACCACCAGATTATTTGAGGAGACAACATTTTGGTAGGAAGTTGAGGTATCTTGTGCAAACTGAATATAAGGAGAAGAGCCCCGCTGCAAGCCACCGGAAAAGTTGGCAGTGAGGGTAAGCACAGCCCCTGGGTCAGGGTTGCGCAAGCGGACATCAAAAAAGCTTTGTGCGGGGGCTGTAGTAGCATAGGGCTGGGGATTACTAACATAGGAAGCGGTAAACAAAATTACCGGGCTGGAATTGTTGGCTGACTGCTTGTAAAAGGAATTAATAACGCCACTGATTGTAACGTCAGCAGTCTTGCCACCTGGCGGTAATATTGCTCCACTGGCACCATTTAAGTTGTTTTTTTGTGATGCGGTTAACACTTCCGCATTAAAGCTGCTTGAAGAACTTGTATTATCAGACCTTCTTGTAACGGTGACCGAACCGGTAAACACTTCAAGTGAGCTATAAGTGTGCGTGCCTAAAACTTGAAATACCCCTGATTGATTCGGAGATGGAGTGAATGTGCCTGCGCTATTTTGGCTGCCATCACCCCATACGATTGTGGCTACATATTCAGAAAGCGTAGCCGAAGTCACGCCAGTAAGAATCGCAAGATCCTTGGTGATACTAATACCCA
>Ga0194055_10000694_pt1 | contig 27280 bp, 21 predicted proteins | sample SepL449m_MetaG_FD_155482 | JGI IMG/M metagenome (GOLD analysis project Ga0194055, IMG submission 155482) | Anoxic zone freshwater microbial communities from boreal shield lake in IISD Experimental Lakes Area, Ontario, Canada - Sep2016-L442-9m | ecosystem: Environmental > Aquatic > Freshwater >... | reverse complement strand
AAAGAAGGGGTCAGACGGTTTTGATGCACGCTGCGCGTGCGCCAAAACCGTCTGACCCTTAGCCATCGGCCGCTGGTGTTTACCCGTTTTGGGACTCCCTTGTAAAGAAGGGGTCAGACGGTTTTGATGCACGCTGCGCGTGCGCCAAAACCGTCTGACCCTGAACGTCTAAACCTCGAGGCCGAGTCGTGATCGACACGTCGCGCGGATGTCGGTGTCGGCAGACGAGACGAACCAGGCGATCGCGCCCGTCTCGGGAGCAGGCGCACGGAGCAGGGCGTCAAACGCCGCCAGCGCACGGTTCGGATTCCCACTCGTCGCCCAGCGTTGGATGTCGTCGCGCCAGTCGTGCCAGTGGTCTGCCAACTCGCGCCGCAGATACTTCTTATTGATTGCTCGCCATGAGCCGCTGGTGAGGTCGGGCCCGAGCGCATCAAGTGTGCGGATCGCACCGCGTGTGCCAAGCTCGCCGAGCAGTGGTGCGGCGGCCTCTGCCGGGCAACGTCCAGCTTCGCAATCTGCCATCACGAGGCAGCGGCGGAGCACGGCGTCGCGGAGTTCGGGATCATCTTCCGCCACCAACGCCAGCTCATGGGCGGCGTGCCACAACAGGATCGGCGAAGACTGCTCAAGCAGTGTCTCGCCAATAGCTCGCGCGACATCGGCAAAGGGGACGTCGTCACCGAGCGCGGCAACCGTCGTTTCGGCCACCCACTCGTCGGCCACCATCACGCGCGCACTTCCCGGCGGGAGCGCCTCGGTGGCCTGCGCTAGGCGGGTGATGAGGTCACGGAGGTTGTTGAGGTCATGCAGTGGCACGTCACTGGTTGTGCTGGCAAAGGCGTCTTCGTCGAGCACGGTGCGATCGAGCCAGTCGACGAGAGGTTGGGGATTACCATCCAACAGATCGGTAACCGCCTCGCGGCCACGCTTGGTGCCGAGCATGACGCGCTCACCTGGACGGAGGATGATGTCGGCGACAGCATCGCCCGGCTCCAACGTAATCACGGCCTCGAGCAGCGCGCGCCGACCAGCGACCGCAGTCAGGACATCGCCGGCAAAATCAGGTGTCGAGAGTGCGCAGACGAGGAGGCCCACGACCGCGCGATCAGGATCGTCACCCGGATACGGCGGAAAGAGGCGCATCAACGCATCGCGAGCTGGCGATGGCAGATCCTCAAGCTGGCGGTGCTGGCGATCGATGCGGCGGCCGGTCTCCAGTGTCGTCACGTCGCCTGCCAGCCACGCCTCGATGAGTGCAGAGAGGGGCGCTGTCGGAGCCGCGGAGGAGAGGTCGCCAAACACGCCTGAGAACGGTAGTGGGGACTGCTTTCTCAGGCGGCGTTCAGGCACTGACTGGTAGGGTTCGGCTCATGGCAGAACTGTTTAATCGTCTCCTCCGCGTCGGCGAAGGCAAGCGCCTTAAGGAACTACAACTAATCGTCGATGCGACGGCCTCGCTGGCCGAAGAAACCGCAGCGCTCTCCGACGAAGGCCTGCGCGAGCGTTACAGCGAGCTTCGTGTACTTGTTGGTGAGCGGCTCGGGGAGAATCCGACCAAGGATGACGTGCAGGAGGTCTTGGCGGACTTTGAGCCAGAGACCTACGCACTGGCACGCGAGGCGGGTACGCGCGCCATGAACATGCGCCACTTCGACGTCCAGATCATTGGTGGAGCCTGCCTCCACCGCGGTTCGATTGCCGAGATGCGCACCGGCGAAGGCAAGACGCTCGTCGCAACGCTTCCGGTGTGTCTGAATGCGCTGGCCGGGCTCGGCATGCATCTCGTGACGGTCAACGACTACCTCGCCCGCCGCGACGCTCAGTGGATGAGCCCGCTCTACGAGATGCTTGGCATCACGGTCGGCATCATCCAGGCCGGGATGGAGCCCGAGGAGCGCCGCGCAGCCTACGCCTGCGACGTGACCTACGGCACCAACTCGGAATTCGGCTTCGACTACCTTCGCGATAACCTCGCGGTCGAACTGGAACACACGGTGCAACGCAGCCATTCCTTTGCGATCGTCGACGAGGTCGACTCGATCCTGATCGACGAGGCCCGCACGCCGCTGATCATTTCGGGCCAGCCAGAGGATGCCCCCGAGACGTATTACTCGTTCGCCAAGGTCGCCAAGAGTCTGTCCGTCCCGGAGGACTATGAGGTCGACGAAAAGCGCAAGACCGTCGCCCCGACCGAGGACGGTATCCACAAGGTCGAGCGCGCACTCGGCATTGACAACCTTTACGCGCCGGGCAATGGCCAGATGGTCAACCATCTCGTCCAGTCGCTCAAGGCGCAGTCGCTGTTTAAGAAGGATGTCGACTACGTCGTGATCGACGGCGAGGTCAAGATCGTCGACGAATTTACCGGTCGCATCATGGAGGGCCGTCGTTGGAGCGAGGGCCTGCACCAGGCTGTCGAGGCCAAAGAGGCCGTCAAGATCGAGGCCGAGAACATTACGGTCGCGACCGTCACGATCCAGAACTACTTCCGCATGTACGACAAGTTGGCTGGCATGACCGGCACGGCAGCCACCGAGGCGAACGAATTCGCCGAGATCTATGGCCTTGACGTGCTGACGATCCCGACTAATCAGGACATGGTCCGTCAGGACAAGGACGACCTCATCTTCAAGACGCAGGGCGAGAAGTTCGATGCCGTCGCCGACGATATTGAGGCGCGTCACGCGACCGGACAGCCGGTGCTTGTCGGCACGATCGATATCGAGACCTCCGAGCGGCTCAGCGCACTCTTGACGCGCCGGGGCATCAAGCACGAGGTGCTCAACGCGAAGCAGCACGAGCGCGAGGCCGAGATCATCGTCAACGCGGGACAGCAGGGTGCCGTCGTGATCGCCACCAACATGGCTGGTCGTGGTGTCGACATCAAGCTGGGTGAGGGCGTTGCCGATTTGGGCGGCCTTTACGTGCTCGGCACCGAACGTCACGAGTCACGCCGCATCGACAATCAGCTCCGCGGCCGCTCTGGCCGCCAGGGCGACCCGGGCGAAACACGCTTTTATCTCTCAGCCGAAGACGAGGTCGTGCGACTCTTCGCCGGCGACCGGATCTACAAGATTCTCGACCGTCTTGGCCCTCCTGAGGGCGAGCCGATCGAGCACAAGTTGCTCTCGCGACAGATCGAAGGTGCCCAGAAGCGCGTCGAGGAGCACAATTTCGAGATCCGCAAAAATGTCCTCAAGTACGACGATGTGCTCAACAAGCAGCGCGAGGTCGTCTACGACCAGCGCCGCGAGGTGCTCGAGGGTGCTGACATCTCCGACCTCGTCCGCGAATGGATTGACGAGACCGTTGAGGACACGGTCGAGACGCACCTGCAGGGAGACGGAGACGAACCGGTCGACCTCAACGCCCTAATTGTGGGCCTGCGCTCGATCTATCCCGTCTCGTTTACGGCGACAGACCTCGATCCGGTAGAGCAGATCAATCCCGACGATCTGATCGATCGGGCCGTCGCCGATGCGGCCACGGCGTACGAGCACAAGGAGCGCGTGATCGCACAGATCGATCCCGAGTTGATGCGCCGCGCCGAACGCTTTTACCTCTTGCAGACGATCGACACGCGTTGGCGGGAGCATCTCGACAACATGGACTACCTGCGCGACGGTATTCACCTGCGTGGCCTCGCTCAGAAGGACCCCGTTGTGGAATACCGCACCGAGGGGCATCAAATGTTTGGCGAGATGATGGCGGAGGTGCAGCAAGAGGTCGTTGCGGGCCTCTTCCAGTTCGTGATCGAAGTTGATGGCCCTGACGGGCGTGCGGTCATCGACCCCTTCACGATCGAAGAGCACATGGACGGGTTGATCACGCAGCACGAGGATGTCAGTGCTTTCGAAGCGCCTGGCACGCCACCGCCCGCAGCCCAGCAGCAGAGCCCAACCACCCCCGACCCGGATTCGGCTTGGTCGCGTTCGTCCGATTGGGCGGGTACCGCGACGGGTGTCGGTGCGGTTGAAGAGATCGAGGATCGTTCGTCCCATACCCTCCGTGGCCAAGCGCCAGGGGCGGCGGGACGACGCAAGAAGCCAACGAAGAAGAAACGTCGTGGCTGACGCGCCGGAGGTGTTGTCTGTCGACGACCTCGCGGCCGCAGTTGAGGAGCTCAGAGCCCGCCTTGTGTGGGTTCGTGATTACCTTTGACCCGGCTCGCCTTCAGGAGCGGATCGATGAGCTCGACGCACTAATCGGCGAGCCTGGCTTCTGGGATGACCAGGAGCGTGCCGTCAAGGTTTCGGCCGAACGGTCGCGCAACGCGCGCAAGGTTGAGCTCTACGAAAGCCTGTCGGCTGACGTCGCAGACGCGAGCGATCTCGTGGTGATGCTCGCGGATGCTCCAGAGCTCCTCGACGAGGTCACCACGACCGTGACGGGCTTACGTTCGCGGATCGACGAGCTGGAGGAGGGTGCGCTCTTCTCGGGCGAGTATGACGCGGGACCTGCCGTCGTGACCGTAAGCGCGGGTGCGGGCGGCACCGACGCCATGGACTGGACCGAAATGATTCTGCGCATGTACCTTCGCTGGGCTGAGCGTCGTGGTTTCTCGACACGGCTCCTCGAGGCCTCACCGGGAGAAGAGGCGGGGATCAAGTCGGTTGCGCTGCTCGTTGAGGGCGAGAACGCCTATGGCATCCTCGGCGCAGAGAAGGGTGTCCATCGCCTCGTGCGCCTGTCGCCCTTCGATTCGGCACACCGCCGTCACACGGCGTTTGCGCGTGTTGACGTGACTCCGTGGGTCGATGAGGACGTTGACGTCGAGATTGACGACGGCGACCTCCGTATCGACACGTATCGCGCCTCAGGCGCTGGGGGACAGCACGTCAATAAGACCGACTCGGCCGTGCGCATCACGCATCTGCCGACCGGCATCGTCGTGCAGTGTCAGAACGAACGCTCCCAGACATCGAACAAGCAGACGGCCATGCGGGTTCTCAAGAGTCGCCTGATCGAGCTCGAACTCAAGAATCGAGCAGAGGAACTCGCCAAGGAGCGGGGAATGAGTCAGGACAACTCGTTCGGAAGCCAGATTCGCAGCTATGTCCTTCACCCTTACACGATGGTCAACGACCATCGCACAAACCGCAAAGACGGCAATATTCAAGGGGTTTTGGATGGCGATCTTGATCCGTTCATTCGCGATTTTCTACTCCGCCGCACCGCCGCTGACGGCGATGCTGTTGCGGAATCGTAATCTGCCGAACCGACAATCGGCTGATAGATTGGGGTCGTTGACATGCTGAAGCGCGATTCCCCATCCGATGCTCTGACGACGCCGTTTGACGTCGCCGATTCTGGCTATGTGAGCATCGCTGATACCGAATTGCGCAGTGAGCACGAGCTCGAGCGCGAGGCAGACGAGCGCCGCCGCCGTCGCGCCGAGGCGCTCTCCGAGCTGGCGGGCGAGACCAGCGAGTTCCGACGCCCGTTCGCCCCGCGAAACGAGGCGATGATCCTGCTGGAGAACACAACGATGATCTACCCGGGCGATGTTGTCGGGCTGGATGACGTCACGCTGCAGATCGATAAAGGCGAGTGGGTCTTCCTCGTTGGACCGTCTGGTTCAGGCAAGTCCACGTTTATCAAGTTACTGCTCAAGGAGATCGACGCAACCAGTGGCAATGTGCAGGTTGGTGGCAAGTCGCTGCGCACGCTCAAGGGCTCACAGGTACCGAAGTTGCGCCGAAACATTGGCTGCGTCTTTCAAGACTTCAAACTCCTGCCAACGCGTACCGTCTACGAGAACGTCGCCTACGCACTCGAGGTTCAGGGGCAGCGGCTCGAGGTAATTGAGCGCAAGGTGCCCGAGATCATTGGGCTTGTTGGCCTCTCCGACAAGATCGATAAGTTGCCACACGAGCTTTCGGGTGGCCAGCAGCAGCGCGTCTCGATCGCGCGCGCCTTCGTCAATCACCCGCCGCTCTTGATCTGTGACGAGCCAACTGGCAACCTCGACCCCGAGACGTCGATCGGCATCATGCAATTGCTCTACCGCATCAACCGTGCGGGCACCACGATTTTGATGGCGACTCATGACCGTGAGATGGTCGACAAGATGCGCCGTCGCGTGATCGCTCTCGAAGACGGCCGTGTCGCCCGCGATGATCGTCGTGGCGGCTACGTCGAAGACGAGGAGCAGGTCTAGTGGAGACCCGGTGGAAATTCTTTGTGCTCGAGGCGTTGAAGTCGCTAAAGGGCAACTTCGCCACCACGATTGCCGCTGTTGTGACAGTGCTGGTCGTGATGTTTATCGCTGGCATCGGCATTGCGTTGGGCTCGTACGTCTACAACTACTCGAATAAGGTCCGCGACGACGTCACGATTCGTGCCTATCTGAAGGATACGGCGACGCCCAAGCAGATTGCTGATATTCAGCACACGATCACCGTGACACCTGGTGTCCAGGATGGCTCGCTGCAGTTTGTCTCGAAGGACGACGCAATCCTTCGCCTGCAAAAGCAACTGGGCAAGGATTCCGAGCTACTCAAGTTGACCCTTGGCAATCCGCTGCCGGCCTCCTTTGAGTTCAAGGCGGTCGACCCGGATCAGACGGCACGCGTTGCCGCGGCCGTGGCTGGCCTGCCGGGGCTCGACCCACCGCAGGCCGGATTGCCGAACCCCGACTACGGCGCAGGCAAGGCAGATCGCGTCCTCAAGACGGCTGGCACAATCACGATTGTGCTCCTCGGCATGGGCGTTGTGCTCGCGATCGCCGCAATCCTCTTGATTGGCAACACGATCCGGCTCTCGATCTTCGCGCGTCGCCGAGAGGTCGAGGTGATGAAGCTCGTGGGTGCCACAAACTGGTTCGTGCGTCTTCCCTTCATGATCGAAGGGATGGTCTGTGGTGTGGCGGGTGCGATTCTCGCCTCCATCCTGCTGGCGATTAGTTATCAGACCCTCCTGGCTGATCGCGTGCAGTCCTCAATGAGTGGCAGTGGTTCCCCCGAATCGATTGCCTTTCCGCTACTGGTCGTACTGTTGATTCTGGCTGGTTTGGCGATTGGCGCGATTGGGTCGGGCCTCACAATGCGCCGCTTCCTGCAGGTCTAAAGGCATCCCGATTCGGCAATCTGCCTGTCGGCGCTCTACCCTTTACGTATGACGGAATCGCAGCTGCCGCGCATGTTGTTCGTTGAGGATGACCCCGTCATCCGTCAAGCCACGAGCGACTACCTGGCGCGCAACGGTTTTGAGGTGATTGCTGCCGAAGACGGCGATGCAGGTCTTGTTGCCTGGCGCGAGTCGGATCCGGTGCTGGCGTTGCTCGACGTGATGCTGCCAGGCATGGATGGTGTGGCGCTCTGCCGAGCGATTCGTGCCGAGTCACAGATCCCGGTGATCCTGATGTCGGCGCGCTCCGACCCGATCGACGTCGTGATGGGGCTCGAGGCAGGCGCCGACGATTACGTCACGAAGCCGTTCGAGCCAGCGGTTTTGGCGGCACGTCTTCGCGCGGCCTTGCGGCGGGTTACGCCAACCGATATCGAGCGCGCACCGTTTGAGCAAATTGGGTCATTGCTGCTGGATCGTGAGGGCTACGCCGTGACGCGCGATGGTGAGCCCCTAGCGTTGACACCGACAGAGTATCGCTTGCTGGTGGAGTTCATTGACAACGTCGGTATGGCGCTTGATCGAGCAGCCCTGCTCGAGCGCGTCTGGGGCTATGGCTGGGCAGGAGACACGCGACTCGTCGACGTGCACGTTCAGCGTCTCCGCGCCAAGATCGAGGTCGATCCCGCCGCTCCCGAACTCGTCCAGACGGTACGTGGCGTTGGCTATAAGTTGGTGCAGCCGAGCGAGGCTACGTGAGCCTGCGAGTCCGGCTCGCTCTCGCAATTGCGATCATCAGTGCGCTGGTTGCCGGGGGAGTGAGTCTCGCCGTGTACCAGCGCAGCACGACCGATCGTGTGGATCGTGCGCGTGAGACGGCGGCGCGACAGGTGCGAACGGCCGCCTCGATCGTGCGCCTGCGATTGCCGGGTGGTGCGACAGTGACACCCTCGGGTTCGTACGTGGTGACAGCCACCGGCGGGGTGGGCGATGCGGCCATTGGTACCGGACTCCCTGCGCTCTTACAGTCGCGGGTCGAGAGTTCGCCTGGGCGTGTGTATACGGAACCAGTCTTGACGGGAAACGACCCTGCCGTTTACGGAGGGACGCAGATTGCGGGTGTCGGCGCTGTCTACGTTCGACAGTCGTTTATCGGCGATCAGCAAGAGCTCAGTGCGTTGCAGGACGCACTGATTCGCCTAACCGCCGCCGCCTCGGTGATTGGCGCAATCTTGGGCGTACTGGTTGCCTCGGCGCTGTCCCGACGGCTACGTCGCTCAGCGACACTCGCGCGTCGCTTGGCGGCCGGCGATCTCGACGCTCGGCTCCATCCGCGTGGGCGAGACGAAATCGCCCAACTTGGTCGCGCGCTGGACGACATGGCGGAGGCATTGGGGGCCACCATTCGTGAACTTGACGAAGCGGCTGAGCGAGAGCGGAGCTTTTCGGCTGACGTCGCACACGAGTTGAGGACACCAATTACCGGTCTCGTAGCGGCCTCCTCGCTGCTCGACGACACGCCCGAGGCTGTGATGGTCAAGGAGCGTGCTCGCGCGCTCGCCCACCTCGTCGAGGACCTGCTTGAGGTAATGCGCCTTGACGCGGGCGCAGAGACGGCCATGACGGATCAGTTTGATCTTGTGCGACTGGTCAGCGACGTCACACGCGATCGTTTGCCCGAGGCCGAGGTCACGCTCCCGATCACACTCCGTGTGCAATCAGACCCACGAAGACTCGAGCGCATCCTCGTCAATCTGCTCGAGAATGCTCGCCGCTACGGGGACGCGCCGTATGCGGTCGTTCTCGACCCGGACACCATGAGTCTGACCGTGCGAGACAGCGGCCGCGGCTTCGGTGTGTTTCTCGATCGGGCTGCCGACCGCTTTGCGATGGCGGCTGTCGCACGCGGTGGCGGCTCCGGTCTCGGGCTCGCGATCGCAGAGGGACAGGCGCGCGTGCTCGGAGGCACACTGGAGCTCCACGACGACAACGGCGCGGTGGCGACGCTTCGCCTGCCGCCCGAGTCTCGCGTGGCGATTGGTGCAGCGGTAGTCACAGGTGGAGCCGTATGACACGCCTCGTCGCACTTCTCGTGGTCGCATCGGTGCTGGCGGGGTGTGGCGGAGCCAACAGCGCGATTCGCGATGAGGGTGTTGCGGCTGCCGGGGATCAGGCCGTGGTGTCGCCTGCGACCGCAACCGACGCAACGACGACGCCCGCCCAGCCAGTTGCGCCGGCACCTGGCGTGGCCTTTGTCTATCTGCTGCGGTACAACCAGCCCGAACCAACGAGACGCAGTGTGCCGGGCGATATGTCAGTTTCCGAGTCGAGCGTCCGCGAGTTGCTCTCCGGTCCAACGCTCGCCGAAGCAACCCTGCATTACTCCTCGGCGATTCCAAAGGGCGCACGCCTGCTCGCCTATTCGGTCGCTGACCGAGTGGCGATCATCGATATCTCTGCGCTACCGAAAGTGCAGGGGGACAATGACTCCGAGGCGCTGTTGGCGCTTTATCAGATTGTCTATACCGTGACGGCCTCGGGTGGCATCGATGCGGTGCAGGTACGTCTCAATGGACGCCCGTACGGTCTCAACTCGGTGACCGGCGGCTCGAGTGCGTTGGAGCCACCGCTAACCCGTGCGGATCTCAGTTTTATTGTGGCTGCGGAAACGTTGCCGGGCAGCACGGGTTGTGCAGTCGCCAAAAAAGGCGCACCGCCGTATCGCGAATCAGCGGTAGTGACATTGTTGCGCCCACAAAGTGGAGAATCGGTCGGGGCAACCCTGCAGATCCGAGGTACGCTGCAGAGCAACGGTGGACCGATCGTCATTCGCCTCTTGCAGGACGAATTAGAGGTCGCGAACCGCATCATTGACGAGAAGTGTCGTGGCAGTTTTTCGGCGACGATTCCTCTTCCGCGCACGTTAGTTGGCAGCGTCGACGTGGTGGTAATCGCCCCGGGCACGAACGGTGATCCAGCGGCGTCAGCGCACCAGCAGGTCACTGTCACCGGGTAAGACGTCAGCGACGCGTACGATGTACGTATGAGCGGCGAGGGCGAACGAACGATTGCGCAGAACAGAAAGGCGCGCCATGAGTATCACCTCGAGGACAACCTCGAGGTCGGTATCGTGCTGACCGGCAGTGAGATCAAGTCGCTGCGGGCCGGATCCGCCAGCGTCAACGAGGCCTACGCGATGATTCGTGGGAGCGAGGTCTGGCTGGTCGGAGCGACGATCGAGCCGTATTCGCAGTCAGGTATGCGGAACCATGATCGTTTGCGGGACCGCAAGTTGCTGCTCCACAAACGCGAGATCGAGAAGTTTCGACAGCGTGTTGAGCAGAAGGGCTTCACGCTTGTGCCCTTGCGGATCTATCTAAAGAATGGTCGTGCCAAGGTCGAGATTGCGCTCGGTCGTGGCAAAGACACCATCGACAAGCGCGAAACGGTCAAGGCGCGCGAGGCCAAGCGCGACATGGATCGTGCCGTCAAGGAACGAGGCTAGTCGTGCGACGTGCGAGCGCTGGCATGGTTGGTGGGGCAGTCGTCGTGGCGATCGCTCTCGTCGCTGGCTTTGTCGCGCTTGGTGGTGCCGACCGGTTGCGAACGACTGAGACCGCCAATGCTGCAACGTGTCACCAGCCGGCACCCGCGAGCTCGCAGGGAACGGTGGCCGAGGCTGAGGCCTCGCAGATTCTGCTCACCTCACTGCAAGCCGCCGCCTGCACACTGAAGGTTTCGCGCGAAGACCTCGTACGTGCGTTGGGGCGTGGTACCGGCATTGCCGATGCGGCTCAGACGCTCGGTGTCGCTCCGGCAGCTCTCCAGCAGGCCGTTCTCGGTTCGATCACGAAGGCCGTGGACGCGGAGGAGGCTGCGGGAAAGCTCACGCCAACAACTGCACTTGCGGTGCGCACCCTGATCGATGTTGTGCCACCAGACCAGTTGCTCGCGGCAGTACGCGGCGATCAAGGTGCGTGCAAGAAGCTGCCGTGGAAGTCGGTCGGCGACCTCAAGCAGATTGCGGCCGAGATCGGTGTCAAAACAGGGCTTGGCGCCGCCTGCGCGCTCCACGTTTCGCCACTCGAGGCCGTTGCGGCACTGGCGGATCCTCAGGGACTATCGGGTTTAGCGACGCGGTCCGGCGCCTCACAGGCCGTGGTCGAAAAGGCTGTGCGCACCGCAATGGAGCAGGCGATCAATGACGCTGCGGCCGCTGGCGCGCTCTCAGGCACCGAGGGCACGGTGCTCGCAGCTGCGGCACGCGTCGCCCCTGTCGATCGAATCCTGGCCATCGTGCGTGGAGATGACGACCCCTGCGCCGCATTCCCGTGGCCTGGTTCGACCAGTCAGAGTGAGACGTTGGCTGGTATTGCCCTGGTGGGTGTCGTTGACGCAGCCTGTCAACTCCACGTGGCGACATTCGACATGTTCGCGGCCCTCACCAGCCAGGCCGAGCTTGATCAGTTGATCGCCAGCTCTGGCAAGTCGCAGACGGAGATCGAAGATGCACTCCGTACCGGGCTCGAGAAGGGACTCACCGAAGCGCAGGACGCCGGCGCGATGTCAGGTATCGAGGCGCTGCTTTTGCGTGCCGTACTTTCGCAGGTTGGCATTCTCGACCTGCTCAAGAACTTCGCCGGCTAGCTCGCGTCGACGAGGCGGCACGGTTTGGCCCCGTTCTGTATCATTGGTCGGGTCCACAGGGGGCGTCATGGTTTCGACGTGGTCGTCTACAGGGACTGGTTGCGAGCCGAGGATGTCGGTTGGCCTCGTAAAAAAATCCGGCAGTATGAACTGCGAAGTCTGATACTGACATCGCTTTCGCCGCCTGATCCTAGGATCACGTGACGAACGTCTTTGAACCCTGGGCCCGTGGGGTGCAAACGGCGTAAAACAACGGGCTTGTTCCCCGGCGGAGTGGTGCGCCGACGGGGGAGACCTTATGCACCTGGCTCGAAAAACGCCGGCCCGCAGAGCCGCTTTCGAGTGAGATTGATCAGCGGGCTACGCTCGTAGACGCCTTTTCCGAGCGGTCGCGGACCCGGGTTCGATTCCCGGCGCCTCCACTCTAGGGCAGCAAGGTTCCCCTCTCTCCGGAGAGGGGAACCGTTGAATCCCTCACACGCGGGACGGGTCTAAATGAAGCGTGGCCGCAGCCGTGGTGACGGTTTTGGGATCGCGGGTGCAACGAGTAGGCTTTTGCCATGGCTATCGCTCCGCGCACCGAGTTGAGTTCCCAGGAACTAGAGACGCTGGCCTCAATTCAGCGCCGCGTGTTGTGGCTCGCGACGCGCATGATCGACTACGCCAACCACGAGCGCCCGTCGGGTGACGCGCTTAAGGTCGGCGGGCACCAGGCCTCGTCGGCCTCGATGGTGACGGCGATGACCGCGCTCTACTTCCACTGGCTCAAGGCCGGCGATCGTGTGGCCGTCAAGCCGCACGCCTCCCCGGTGCTGCATTCGATCAACTATCTGCTCGGGCGACTCGATCGCGAGTACCTGACGAAGCTCCGCGATTTTGGTGGCTTGCAGGCCTATCCCTCGCGCACGAAGGACCCCGACCCGATCGATTTCTCGACGGGCTCCGTCGGTCTTGGTGCCGCTGCGCCTCTCTTCGCCAGCGTCGTCGACCGCTACGTGGGTGCGCATTTCGATGTCCCGCCCGGTCGCCGTTTCGTGGCGCTACTCGGCGACGCCGAACTGGATGAGGGCAACGTCTGGGAGGCGTTGGCCGACCCGGCTGCACGTGGGCTTGGACAGTTGACGTGGATCGTCGACTTCAACCGGCAGAGCCTCGACCGCGTGATTCCTGGTGTGCGCTCGCAGGAATTTACCCACGTCTTCCGCGACCACGGTTGGCAGGTCGAGATCGTCAAGTATGGTTCGCGCCTGCGTGAGGCCTTCGCCTTGCCCGGCGGGGAGGCGCTAGAGCGCCGCATCGACGGGATGCCGAACCCCGAGTACCAGAGTCTGTTGCGCAAGAACGGTGCAGAGATTCGCTCGCTCGTCGTGGATAACGCACCCGCGGGTGATCGTAAGGCGCTCGCCGGTGTCTTCGAGGCCTACGAGGATGCAGCCCTGCCGGCTCTGATCGGCGATCTGGGTGGCCACGACCTGGGCGACATGATCGCTGCGCTCGAGCGCGCCGACGCGGATCCGGAGCGCCCGACGGTGATCTTCGCCTTTACCGTCAAGGGTTGGGGGCTGCCGATTGCGGGTCATCCGATGAACCACTCAGCACTGCTTTCGACTGCGCAGGTGGACGAGTTGCGCGGCGAGTTGGCAGACGCCGTCGACGAGTGGGCCGGGTTTGCGGCCGAGACAGCCGAAGGCAAGCTCTGTCGATCCTCTGCCGACCGTCTGACCGAAACCAATGCCGCTGCGCCCGATCGCGTCGACCCCTACGCGATTCCGCACGAGTTTGGTCCCGTCACCACGAGGCCCGCCTCAAGTCAGGATGCGTTCGCACGTGCGCTGCAAGATATCGCCAACGTCGACGAGGTCGCGCGCCACATCGTCACGACCAGCCCTGACGTCTCGATTTCGACGGGCCTGGGCGGTTGGATTAATAAGCGCGGCGTCTTTAGTCCTCAGACCGAAGCGGTCTACGAGATCGAGGATGCCGGTCCACTCAAGTGGGAGCCGACACCAAAGGGCCAGCACATCGAGCTCGGTATCTCCGAGATGAACCTGTTTCTCCTGCTCGGCCAGCTTGGCTTGGGGGCAGAACTTCATGGCACCCAGCTCTTGCCGATCGGCACCGTCTACGACCCGTTCGTCTGTCGCGGCCTCGATGCCTTGATCTACTCGGTCTACTCGGGTGCGCGCTTCGTCTTCGCTGGCACCCCTTCCGGCGTTTCGCTGTCGCGTGAGGGTGGGGCGCACCAGTCTGCGATCACCGCCTCGATTGGCATGGAGCTACCCGGTCTGACGATGTGGGAGCCCTGTTATGCGCTCGAGACCGAGTGGGTGTTGCTGCATGGGTTACGCGACATCGTGCGCGTCGACGGCGAGGCGCATTACCTTCGCCTGTCGACAACTCCGGTCGCTCAGGACGCTTTTACGGCGCTGTTGGAACGGGTCGATCGCGCAGAGCTGCGCGACGACGTGCTGGCGGGTGGCTATCGCCTTGTCGAGGCGGAGGCGGGTGGGCCGGGTTCGCGCGTCGTCATCGCAGCCTGCGGCGCCATGATCCCTCAGGCGCTGGCGGCGCGCGAACTGCTGGCAGCCGAGGACATTGGCGCATCGATCGTCAATGTCACGAGCCCCGACCGGCTCTTCCGCGCGCTCCGAACGCGCACGGGGGCGTTGCGAAGCGGCCGTCTTAGCGATCCGTCGATCCTCGAACGACTGACGGTGCCCGAAGAGCGCGGCGTGCCGCTGATTACTGTGCACGACGCTGCTCCGCACGCCTTGGCCTTTCTTGGCTCGGCCTTTTCCTCGCCCCTGATTCCACTCGGCGTCGATCGTTTCGGCCAGTGTGGCTCGCAGCCTGAGGTCTACGAATGGCTCGACCTCAGCGCCGAGGCCATCGCCGAGGCTGCGATCGCCGGCCTCTGGCGCCCCGAGCAATAGTGGACCTGCCTGCGCACGTCGCAGCCAATCGGCGACAGTGGGACGCCTGGGCGTCCGACTACGTCGCGGCCGGCGAGGCCGCGTGGACCGGCGAGCCGAATTGGGGTGTGTTCGGGCTTCCGGAGGCCGAAGTGGGTCTCCTGCCTGCGTCGGTGGAGGGGCTAGACACCATCGAACTCGGCTGCGGTACGGGCTACGTCTCGGCCTGGCTGGCACGCCGGGGAGCGCGTCCGGTCGGTATCGATAACTCGGCCCAACAGCTAGAGACAGCGCGCCGGCTGCAGGCCGAGCACGGGCTCGACTTTCCGCTGCACTTTGGCAACGCCGAGGCGACGCCGTTTGCAGACGACTCCTTCGACCTCGCGATCTCCGAGTACGGCGCCAGCATCTGGTGCGACCCGTACGTCTGGATTCCCGAGGCTGCACGCATCCTGCGGCCGGGCGGCGAGTTGATCTTCCTCGTCAACTCAGTCATTGCCGTGCTCTGCCTCGGCGACGCAGAGACCGATATCGTCACGCCCACGTTGACACGGCCGCAGCGTGGCATGCACGTGTTCGAGTGGCCCGACGACGACTCGGTCGAATTCCACCTCACCCATGGTGAGCAATTGCGTGTGCTTCGCGAATGCGGCTTTGAGGTCGAGCAGCTGATCGAGCTCTACGCGCCGGTTGACGCCACGACGCGCTACACGCACATGACGGCGGAATGGGCAGCGCAGTGGCCCGTCGAAGAGGTCTGGCGCGCGCGGCTGCGTCGCTAGCGGGCGTAGCGGTAGGTCAGCGCGATTGTGGCGAACGCCACGCAGGCCAGCATGCCGATCGACAGTTCCGCGCCACGAGCGCTGTGAAAGATTCCGGCGAGCGCCGCACCAAGAGCGGCGGCTGGTCCCCAGCAGATGTTCATCAAAAAAGTGGCCTGCACCGAATCTCCGTTGCGGTCGTTGATGGAATCGGCCACGAGGGCAAGGCCAGGGCCTGTGATCGCCATCAACAATGCCCCGGTCACGGAGATCAGAACGATCGCCGGAACCTCGACAGCGAGGAGAGCCATGATGATCAACGCAATGGTGGTCAGCACGAGTGCGTAGAGCAGGGGAGTGCGTCGACCGAGGGTGTCGCTGAGGCGACCGATTACCGGGTTTGTGAAGACGTTGATGACGGCGATACCACTGAAGGCAAGGGCAATGGCGATGGAAGACGAACCCACTTCGTCGAGGCGATAGGCGGCAGAGACGACGAGGACGCCGATTGCGAAGCCAGGCAGGCTGGTGATCCAGAGTCCCATGCGCACACGAGGTGAACGAAGATGGCTCAGGATCTCCGCGAGTGGTGCGTGAGGTGTGGGTGGCAGTTTGGGCAGCCGCGATACGAGTGCAGCGACGACGAGTTGGCCAGCGGCGACCGCACCAAAGACCACACCGCGACCGAAAGCCTCCGCGGCACTCCCCAAGAGTGGTCCAAGTGCCGCGCCAGCAGAATTACCACTGTAGACGGTGCCAATCGCCTCGCCGCGATGCTCCTCACCTGCCAACTCACTCGCGATCGTCAGGGCTCCCGTGTAGACCAGCACCGCGCCAAACCCCACCAGGGCACGCCCAGCAAACAGGATGGTGGCTTGATCGACGAACGCAAACGTGGCCGTACCCGTCACGACGCAGATCGTTCCAACGAGCGTCGTCGCGCGTGGCCCCTTTGCCGAAGAAATCAGCAAACCGGGATACGCCCCGAGCATGTACCCGATGCCGTACGCGGCCACGAGTAGGCCAGCCGCAACGTGGCCAAGGCCGAGTTGACGGTCGAGCGATGGCAGCAGGGGTGCGAGCGCCGAGAAGAAAATGACCTCGGAGAGCGCAGCCAAGGCGCAAATCAGGACGATCAGGCGGGTGTTGGAAATTTGCATCAGCGTGATTCTACGGCGCGTCATCACCAAATGTAACGCGCGCTAAGGTGTCGGCATGAGCAGTATTCCGGCGCAGTTCCCCCGCGAGACCGACCGGCGGGGCTCGTTCGTCCGCCAGCCGAGCCGATTTCTCGACCACGTCTGTCCGAACGGCACGACGAACTATCCGGCCGAGGCAGGACGCTACGTGCTGTACGTCTCGTACGCATGCCCATGGGCACATCGCGTGATTCTGACTCGTCGCCTAAAGCACCTCGAGGATGTCGTGCCGATGGTCGTTGTCAATCCGTACCGTGACGAGCGCGGCTGGGGGTTCGGCGATCCCGTCGGTTCAAAGACCGATCCCTGCGAGGGCTTTCGTTTTCTCTCGGAGGCCTACGCGATCGCGGACCCGGCCTACGACGGCCGCGTCACCGTCCCGACGATGTGGGATCGCGAGACGCGCACGATCGTCTGCAACGAGTCCGCGCTCGTGATGCGCATGCTCGACAAGGCGTTCGACGCCTTCACCGACGTCCGCCTCGACCTGCGGCCCGAGGCGCTGATCCCGGAGCTCGACGCGCTCGAGGAGCGCATCTACGACGCCGTCAACAACGGCGTCTACCGGACGGGCTTCGCCGGAACGCAGGAGGCCTACGATGAGGCCGTCGCGGAGCTGTTCGCGATGCTCGACGAGCTCGACGAGCGCCTCGCCACCCGCCGCTACCTGATGGGGTCCTCGATCACCGAGGTCGACTGGCGGCTCTTCACGACGCTCGCGCGCTTCGACCCCGTCTACGTCGGGCACTTCAAGACCAACATCCGCCGCATCGGCGACTACCCGCATCTCGGGCCGTACTTCCGCGACCTGTACCAGCAGCCCGACATCGCCGAGACCGTGCGCCTCGACCACATCAAGATCCACTACTGCACGACGCATCTGCAGTTGAATCCGACCGGGATCATCCCAGCCGGCCCGGCGCTCGACTGGGATGCGCCGCACGGGCGCGAGCGGCTGTCCTGAAGACGACGAAAGCCCCGCCGGAGCGGGGCTTTCACGAGAGCGGATGATGGGGCTCGAACCCACGACCTTCGCCATGGCAAGGCGACGCTCTAGCCAACTGAGCTACATCCGCGTGGAACGGGAGTATAGCCAGAGGCGGCGCGACGGCGCGACGATCTGCCGGATGCGCAGATCGATGGAAATCGATCGTTCGCGGAGGTACAGTTACAGCACACCAAGGAGGTGCGCCGTGTCCCCCAAGCTCATGGTTGTCGTCCTCGCAGTCGTCACCGCGGTGATGGCAGCGCTCTTCGCCCCCGCGGCGCAGGCCGACTGGCCCGCGACGACGTGCGTCGACTCGAGCACCCCGATCGGCAACAGTTCCTTCGCGGGTGGTGGTACCGCCCACGTGACGCTGAGCGTCGGCGGCGTGGTGCAGGACAACGTCACGCAGACGTACATCGCCGAGGTGTGTCGCGACGCCAACTCGGGGCTCTACAACTTCATGGTCGGGCCGAAGAACGGCGCGACGATCGACGAGTCGGGCAACACCGGCCCGTCGTCGTATAAGAACGGCGCCGACGCGATCGTCCTGTCCTTCACGCTCAACTCGGGCGACGTCCCGAAGTCGGTCGAGGCCTACGGCAACATCTCGGCCTTCGCGATCAGCGGGCAGACGGTCACCATCACGGGCACACCCGGCGCGCTCACGCAGATCAACTACGGCGGCCCCAGTCCGTACGGCGCCTGCATGGGCAACCCCTACAGCGGCACGTACGGCGCGGGATCCTCGTGCGCCGCGATCCCCTGTTACGACGCCGTGGCGCACACCGCCGACTCGAGCTGCGTCGACGATCTGGCGACGTTCCACGGCGCCGTGCGCGGCCCCAGCGGCGGTGTCGACAAGACCGGCATGTGGATCACCTCCGCGGCCAACCTGTACTCGGTGGGACTAAACAACTGCGCTTCCAGCCGGCGACACGGGAACCTCGGATCGCGGAGGCGGGTAACGGCGCGGCAGGACAACGGCGCGAACCGGCCTGCGGCGAATATCTCGGTCCAGATGGTGGGGCCCCACTACAAGACCGACGGCACGCTGAACTACGGGAACATCCACGCCTTCATCCCCTTCGCCGTGATCCAGTCGTGCTTCGGCACCGACAGCGCATCGTTCGCGCAGGCCGCGGGAGTGACGCGGCAGGAGGGGGGAACCGACACGTCGCTCGTCTCCGGCACGCAGTTCACCCTCGCCCCGACGACCGGCGGACTCCTGCTGACCGTGCCGACGATCGGCTTCTCGAGCCCCACCTACACGTTGACCGGGCCGCGTGCGTCGTCGTCGGCTTCGACGGCAACCGGCTCCACGAGCGCCAGGGGCACGATCACCGGTGTCAAGTGGATGTCGTCCAAGGGGAAGGTCACGAGCACGTTCACGCAGGGGTCGACCGTCAAGGCCTACAAGATCAGCGCGAAGCTGGCGGGCAAGACCAAGACCGGTAGTTGCGCCGCCAAGGGCACCAAGGTCACGTGCGCCGTCAAGGGGCTGACGAAGGGCAAGTGGGCGGCCACGATCACCTCGACCCTCAAGACCGGCGGCGCCGGGCCGTCGGCGACGAAGACGGTCTCGGTCAAGTAGCTCGAGCGGTGCGCGCCGGGGAACGACCTCGGCGCGCACCGCTGCACACCCCCACCCGGTAGGCTGCGGGCATACGGGCAGAGGACTGTCCCGTCTAGCGCCTGAAGGAGTCGGCATGTCGGAAGCACCCCCGGTCGTACGCGCACCGCGCGGCACGGAGCTCACCTGTAAGGGATGGCTCCAGGAAGCCGCGCTCCGCATGCTGATGAACAACCTCGATCCGGACGTCGCCGAGGCACCCGAGAAGCTGGTTGTCTACGGCGGCACGGGCAAGGCGGCTCGTTCCTGGCCCGACTTCCATCAGATCGTGGCCACGCTCAAGCGCCTCGAGAACGACGAGACCATGCTCGTGCAGTCGGGTCGTGCCGTCGGCGTCTTTCGCACACACGAGCTCGCGCCGCGCGTGCTGCTCGCCAACTCATTGCTCGTACCCGAGTGGGGCACGTGGGAGGAGTTCCGGCGCCTCGAGGCGATGGGGCTGACGATGTACGGCCAGATGACGGCCGGCTCGTGGATCTACATCGGCTCGCAGGGCATCGTCCAGGGCACGTACGAGACGTTCGCGGCGATCGCCGAGCAGCGCTTCGGCGGGACGCTCAAGGGTCGCATCGTATTGACCGCGGGGCTCGGTGGCATGGGCGGTGCGCAGCCGCTCGCCGTCACGCTCAACGGTGGCGTAGCACTGTGCATCGAGATCGACTCCGACCACATCGATCGACGGATCCGCGAGCGCTACTGCGATGAGCGGTACGACGATATCGACGAGGCGATCGCCCGCGCCGAGGAGGCCCGCAGAAGTGGCGAGGCCGTCTCGATCGGCCTGCTCGGCAACGCCGCCGAGGTGCTGCCCGCCCTGCTCGAGCGCAACTTCCTGCCCGACATCGTCACCGACCAGACGTCGGCACACGATCCGCTGGTCGGCTACATCCCCGTGGGCTTCAGCGTCGAGGGCGCCGAGGATCTCCGCGAGGTGCACCCCGACAAGTACATCGACCTGGCCCGGCTGTCGATCGTCCGCCACGTGCAGGCGATGATCGAATTCAAGGCCCGTGGCGCTGAGGTGTTCGACTATGGCAATGCGTTGCGCACCGAGGCGCGTACCGGCGGCCTGACGAACGCCTTCGACTATCCGGGCTTCGTCGAGGCCTACGTGCGGCCGCTCTTCTGTCGCGGCATCGGTCCGTTCCGCTGGGCTGCCCTGTCCGGCGACCCGAACGACATCGCGGTCACCGACAACGCGATGCGCGAGCTGTTCCCCGACAACGAGCGCCTGCAGCGCTGGCTCGACGGCGCGCAGGAGAAGATCGCCTTCCAGGGTCTGCCGGCGCGCATCTGCTGGATCGGTCATGGCGATCGGCATCGCGCCGGCTTGCGTTTCAACGAGCTCGTCGCTTCGGGCGAGGTGTCCGCTCCGCTCGTGATCGGCCGCGACCACCTCGACTCCGGTTCCGTCGCCTCGCCGTATCGCGAGACCGAGGGCATGATGGACGGCTCCGACGCGATCGCCGACTGGCCCGTGCTCAACGCCATGCTCAACGTCGCCTCGGGCGCCGCCTGGGTGGCGCTGCATCACGGCGGCGGCGTCGGCATCGGCCGCTCGATCCATTCGGGTGCGCAGGTCGTCGCCGACGGCACGGAGGAGGGAGCGTTCCGCGTCGAGCGCGTCCTCTGGAACGATCCCGGTACGGGCGTCATGCGCCATGCCCACGCCGGCTACGACATCGCCAAGCAGGCCGCCAAGAGTGGTGGCCTCGACCTCCCGGGGATCACGACATGAGCTGGCTTCTCCCCGACCTTATCCTCGACGCCGATGGTGTCCGTCGCGATCAAGCGGTCCAGGTCGAGGGTGGCCTGATCACGGCGGTAGTACCCGCCAGCGAGGCCCCTGTCGATGCGCTGCGCCTGACCAACACCGCGCTCGCGCCCGGCTTTGTCAACGCTCATTCGCACGCCTTTCAGCGCGATCTGCGCGGCGTGGTCGAACGCATTGACCCTGCCAATCCTGACGACGATTTTTGGACCTGGCGCGAGGAGATGTATGCGCAGGCGGGCAGCATGGATCCCGTCAAGATCAACGATGTGGCGCGTCGCTGCTATCGCCAGATGCGCGCCAGCGGCGCCACCTGTGTGGGCGAATTCCACTACGTCCATCACCAGCCCGATGGCACGCCGTACGACCGCCCCAACGCGCTCGCTGAGGCCGTCTGTGAGGCCGCAGAGGCCGAGGGTCTGCGCATCGTGATGCTGCTTGTCGCGTATGAGCGCGGCGGCAAGGACATCCCGCCGACGCCAGGGCAACGACGCTTCTGTGATCCCACGGTTGAGGCCTATCTCGCGCGGCTCGAGGCGATGCGTGTCTGGGCAGAGGATCGTCCGCTCGTTACCGTCGGCTCGGCACCGCACTCGATGCGCGCTGTTTCGCCGGAATGGCTGACGGCGATCAGTACGTACACGCGTGCGCACGGCATGCCATTGCATATCCATGCCGACGAGCAGCCTCGCGAGATTCGCGAGTCGCTCGAGTGGTACGGCCTACGGCCCGTGCAGGTGATCGATGCCGCTGGCGCGCTCGACCATCGCACCGTGATCGTGCATGGCACGCATTGCGATGATGCCGAACTCGACCTGCTCGCCGAGCGTCAGGCCGGCGTCTGCGTCTGCCCGACGACAGAGGCCAACCTTGGTGACGGCTACGCGCCGGTCAAGCGCATGTTCGAGCGCGGCATCTCGATCTCACTCGGGTCGGACTCGAACACGATTCTCGATCCGATTGTCGAGGCGCGCGAGCTGGAGGCGATGGCGCGGCGGACGGCCGGCCAGCGCAATGTCCTGGTTCGCGCTGGCGACTCGGGTCCGGCTGGTGCTCTGCTGGAGGCGTCGTGGGATGCCGGTGCGCGCGCCCTTGGCTTGCCGCTCCCCCGTATTGCAGAGGGCGCTCCCGCCGATCTGATTGCGCTCGATCTATCGAACGACGAGATCGCTGGCGTGGCGGACGAGCATCTCGCCGCCGCGATCATGCTCGCGGGCTCCTGCCAACTCGTCACGCGAACGTGGGTGGCTGGCGTCTAGCGGGGTTCAACTTTGCTTTGGCGTCTGACCCCAAAGCAAAGTTGATCGTCAGCGGCCGAGGATCAGTGCCCGGTCAGCCAGTCGACGATCGAGCCGGCGCGCGAGGTCTTGGTACCCGTCTCTTCGTTCTGCTCCGCAATCCGCAGCAACTTGAGCGAGCTGTTGGCGGCGATGTAGCGCAGTGGTTCTGGTTCCCACTTACGGGACTGATGATTGACCCAGGGCAGTGACACCAGATCCGTCTTGCGCTGGGTAATCAGGTCGGCGAGGGTGCGTCCGGCGAGGTTTGTGATCGCGACACCGTCGCCGACGTAGCCACCAGCCCAACCCATGCCTGTCTTGGGATCAAGTCCAACCGAGGCGTTGAAGTCGCGAGGGATGCCGAGCACGCCGCCCCAGGTGTGGGTGATCTTGGCGTCGGCAGCAGCCGGAAACAGCTTGGCAATCACGCCTTGCAGACGCTGGTGGACCGGGAGGTCGTGGAACTCGCGCTCGAGCTTGCTGCCGAAGATATAGGGGTGGCCACGGCCGCCGAGCGCGATGCGGTCGTCGGCGGTGCGCTGCGCGTAGATAAAGAGGCGGCGCCCGTCGGAGAGCGTCTCGCGCTCGTTCCAGCCGATCTCGTCCCAGATCGCCTGCGAGAGTGGTTCAGTGGCGACCATGCACGAGGCAAACGGCATCAGGCGCCGCTTCTCGCCCTCAAGCTCGGGCGTAAACCCCTCGGTCGCGCGGATCACGTAGGTGGCGTGGATCGTGCCGCGGTCAGTGATCACTCGACCTGGCTCGATGCGACGCGCATTCGTGCCCTCGTAGATACCAACGCCACGGCGCTCGACGACGTCGGCGAGTCCGCGAGCTAGCCGTGCCGGGTGGACGCGAGCCGCGTGTGGACTGAAGACGGTGCCGAGTGCGCCGGGCACGTTGGTGCGGGCCAACGTGTCTTCGCGCGACAGCAGACGATAGTCGTCGTCGGTATGGCCGAAGGCATGGTGCGCTTCGATTGCCTCGCGCGAATGCATCAGGCCGACCTGGGTCATCGCCAGCGTCGACCAGCCACCCTTGTGGAAATGCGCGTCGATGCCTTCCTTCGCGAGCGTCGCACCGATCACGTCGACGGTGTCGAAGCAGGCGCGCTCGTAGCGCATCACCTCGTCGTGCCCGTGGGTCTTGACGAAGCGTTGACGACTACCGGGTAGGCCACCGAAGCACCAGCCACCGTTGCGTCCAGAGGCCCCAAAGCCAGCGATGTCGCGCTCGACGATCACAATCCGCAGCGACGGGTCGATCTCCGTCAGAGAGTAGGCGGTCCAGAGGCCCGTAAAGCCCGCGCCGACGATGGCAACGTCGGCTTCGAGATCGCCTGGCAGTGGCGGCCGCTTGGAGAGCGTGCCGGGCACGCTGTCGTGCCAGAAACTCGTGGTTCGGTAGTGCGCGTCTTCTGCCTGAGCACTCCCGGACAGGGAGTCGGTCGTTGCGGTCGTAGCCATAGAGCGAGTGTACCCGGGGTGACCGCGCCGCTGCCACTCAGCAGGGCCCCGATCGCTATGACGTAGGGGTAGCTGGGCCGCGCTTTGGCGGCTTGATGTCGAGCTCGATGGAGCCATCGGCGCAGGCGCGGGCATTCCAATCACGCCAGCGAGGTGCAAGCTCGGCAAGCGAGTCCCCGCGCTCGTCGAGGCGGACGGCTGGAATGCCGCCGGGCTCTACGAGGTAGCGATACCACGACAAATCCCAAACGATCGTGATGGCGGCTCCAGGTCGGCGCCCCCCGAAGGCAACAACACTGACCTTGGCCTGTCCCAAACTCTTGGCAATACCCGAAACGGTGCCGCGGTAGGGGCTGGCATTGAAGGTCTCGACGCCAATCAACATAGTGGTGGCGCGGGCGAGGTCATCGGAAGTACCAAGACCATGAGGGGCGCGAATTGGGTCGGCTAGATCGAGCTCGGGAGGGGTCTGCGAGCGCGTGAGCATGCGCGAGAGGCGGCTTGGCTGTCGCTGCGGTCGCGTGGGGGGAGGCGAGGAGCGACCATCCTCGACCCAGCCGTCTTGGCGAGCGCTTGCTGCACAGAGACGACAGACGGTGCGCGATTGACCACGTTCGGTAAACCGCAGTGGCTCCTCGCCGAGCAGGATCGTGCGCTCGCAGATCGCGCACGCGAGCAGCCGATCGGTCGAAGTGAGTCGTTCGTGCGCGGTCGCCATTGTGGCCAGATCATACGATCGGTCGGGTGGCATCGCGACGCTCCTAGCCTTCGCCGCGTGGATGGGCCTGCGCGTGCGCCTGGCGGAGGTGGGGCAAACCGAGGTGCGTGTAGATCTCCGTCGTTGCGAGCGAGGCGTGGCCGAGGAGTTCTTGGATCGCACGAAGATCACCGCCACCTTCCAGCATGTGCGTCGCGTAGGCATGACGCAAGGCGTGTGGGCCGTGTTGCTCGAGTCCAACGGCCTGGAGGCGTCGGTTGAGTGCGCGTCGAACGCCAGACGTGTCGAGTCGTTTGCCTCGGGTCGACAGCAGGAGCGCCTCAGAGTCGGGGGTAGTAGCGAGTTCGGGTCGACCGCGTGCGAGCCAGGCGGTGACTGCGTCGGCGGCGGGATCACCAATGGGCACGAGCCGTGTTTTGCCGCCCTTGCCGGTCACGCGTAGCGTACGACCCTCGAGACTCGCGACATCGAGCGCGCAGGCTTCGGCGGCACGTAGCCCGGCGCCATAGAGCAACTCGAGTAGTGCACAGTCGCGAAGTCCGAGTGGGGTAGCGGGCCAGGCAACGTCGAGCATGCGTGCTGCATCCCGAGCAGCGGGGACCGTTGGCAGGCGTCGCGGACGCTTTGGGCCGGGAATTTCGGCGGCTGGGTCGGGTTCGCCTTCGCCCGCCAAGCGTCGATGAAAGCCGCGAACCGACGACAGGCGACGTGCGCGCGTCGAGGGTGCGAGTCCACTGCTGGCGAGGTGGGCGGCATACGATCGTACGTCGCTGCGTGTCGCCTGCGTCGTCGAGGACCCACGCGCCTCGAGCCAGCCGGCATAGTCGGTGAGGTCTGACCGGTAGGCGCGGAGTGTCTGCGGGCTCGCGCCGCGCGCACGCAACGCGGTTAGGTGCTGCTCAATCGGGTCCGCCACCAAGGCCATCTTTGGACATTCGCCGCGAGGCGCCCGAGTCTTGCCGTGCTCGACGCCTTCGACCTAGCGGCGCAGCAGGCCATTGAGCGCCATCCAACCCATCCAACCAGCGAGCACGACGGCGCCAATTGTGACGATTAGGAGTCCGCCATGCCACGCCGACCAGGCGATCACGAGCAGGCCAGCCGCGAGAATACCGAAGAGGATACGAACGCCCATACGTGCACGGTGCCATGTGGGCGGGCAGACGTCCACTCGGCACCGGGCCGTAAACGGTCATAGTGTGAGGACGGTATGCGTCGGATCTCTCTTGGAATTCTCATTCTCGCTATGGCCATGATCATCTCGGTGGTTCCGGCGCAGGCTTCGGCGCGGCATCTTCGCGTGGTCGGTGGATCACCTGTCGCTATTGCCGAGATGCCCTGGATTGTCTATCTCGAGGCGACCGTCTCGAACAGCAATGCATGGTCGTGTGGCGGCACGATCGTCGGGACGCGGTACATCCTGACGGCCGCGCATTGTGTCGTCGACAAGGGAACCGTGATTCCGGCCGCCACGATGACAGGCGTTGCTGGGCGCGTGGATTTGAATGGCACCGACGGAACACCGTTCGCGGCTGCTCGAATTGCCGTCAACCCTCGCTACGCGCGCCAGTCGGGCAACGAAGGTGGTCCCTACGATTCCGCGTTGATCGAGACGACGACGGACCTGCCAGGTCCTGCGCTGGCACTCGCGTCAACGGCAGATGCGCGGTATTACGCAGCTGGAGCGATTGCTCGGATTGCCGGCTGGGGGTTGACGACTGCCGGTGGCTCCAGCTCCGATGTATTGATGCAGGCGGCGCTACCGATTGTGAGTGATCAGGACTGCGCAAGTGGTGATCAAGTCTCGCTCGCAGAGGCCACAAAGATGGTCTGTGCCGGCCTTCCCGAAGGTGGTGTCGATACCTGCCAAGGCGATAGTGGTGGTCCGCTGACCGTGGTCGCCGGCGCAGACACACCGGACCCTGCCGACGACCGCGTCTTGCTCGCGGGCGTCGTATCGTGGGGATACGAATGTGGTGCAGCCAATCGGCCGGGGCTCTACACCCGTGTCGCGACACTGACCGCCTGGATCACGCCGCTCTTGGCGGGCGATGTGGTGGCTTGGGCGAAGTCGACGGATCAGTCACCACCAGTGGTACGCGTACGCAACGCTCGTCAGGTGCCCGACCACAAGGCAAACCTGCGTTACCGCATTTCGGGCGAGACCGGTGAGACGCGCGAGAACATCACCATTCGGCGCAGCAAGGGCAGCACCGTTTTGCGTCGACTGACGACGGTCGCCGCGGTCAACAAAGCCGGCACGGATACGATCGTGCGATGGCTTGTGCCGCGTGACTTTGCCTACGGCAAATACGTCTGGTGTGTTACCTCGAAAGACAGTGTTGGCAATGTCTCTGCCCTGACGTGTGCGACGCTCACTGTCGGGTAGTTTCGCACCTCACTCGCTTCAGTTGCTGGTAGTTTTCTCACATGAGCACCCCGACGATTGACAAGAAGGTCCTTGCCGCAGCCCGCGTGGAGGTCGCTGCTCTGTTGCGCATCTCTGCCGTCCATGGTTACAACGAGGGCATTGATAACCACTACTCGCTGGCGATTGACGGCCACGACGACGTCTTCTTGCTCAACCGCTACGGTCCGCACTGGTCGGAGATGAAGTCGAGCGACATTCTGCTCGTCGACCTTGAAGGCAACGTTCTTGATGGCTCGGGTGGTGGCCAGGTGACCGCGATCCAGATCCATCGTCAGATCCATGCCGCGCGCCCGAATGCCCGTTGCGTGATGCACACGCATATGCCGTACGCCACCGCGATCGCCTGCACAGAAGACGGGTTTCTGACGCGTCTTACCCAGAACTCGATGTCGTTCCATGGCGCCGT
>Ga0194055_10000692_pt1 | contig 27369 bp, 25 predicted proteins | sample SepL449m_MetaG_FD_155482 | JGI IMG/M metagenome (GOLD analysis project Ga0194055, IMG submission 155482) | Anoxic zone freshwater microbial communities from boreal shield lake in IISD Experimental Lakes Area, Ontario, Canada - Sep2016-L442-9m | ecosystem: Environmental > Aquatic > Freshwater >... | reverse complement strand
CCGTGATCTCGGGCACGCTTCAGATCGCGCCGAAGTCGATCTCACCGACGCCAGCGGCCGGGACCCCATCAAGTGGTGTTGACCAGAAGCCGATCACGGGCGGGGGCGGCTCCGGCGCGCAGCCCGACAGTCCTGAGCTACCAATCGACGGTTCGCCCGCCGCCCCGGACTTACCGGTTGACCCAGCCTCACCGTTCGCAGAGCTCGCGCCGCATTTGATCGGTGCGCCTCGCGTCAGCGCAGCGGCGCTGACCGAAGCCTCGGGCCTTGCCGAGAGCGCACTCAATCCTGGCGTCTACTGGACTCACAACGACAGCGGCGACCGCGCCCGCCTGTTCGCGATTGACGCGGCGACCGGAGCGCTGCGCGCCACGTTCGAGCTCCCTAGCGTTACCGCTACCGATTGGGAAGACCTGGCGATCGCGCCTGACGCCGACGGCAACGATGCTTTTTACATTGCCGACATCGGCGACAACACCGCGGTGCGCGGCTCAGTAGCGATCTACCGCGTGGCTGAACCAACGCTCCCACGTGCAGGTGGAGCGCCGGTGACGATTAACGCCGGCGCCGTGAGTTCGCAGCGACTGACCTACCCCGGCGGCCCGCGCGACGCCGAGTCGCTGGCCGTCGGCTCCGACGGAGCGCTGACGATTATCTCCAAGCGCGAAGCGCAGGTCGGCGTCTACCGGCTCGCCGATCCGCAGTTCACCGGCGGCCGCTCGCAGCTCGACTCGGCTGGCCAGCTACCGCTGACGTGGGTGGTCGGCGCATCGGCCTCACCGGACGGATCGTTCGTGCTGATCAAGACGGCGAGCGCGGTACGCGGCTACGCGATCGGCAGCGACGAGAGCGTTGCCGACGCGCTAGTGCGCGGCGGCGCTGGCGTGCCGCTCCCTTACAACGCCGAGCCTCAGGGTGAAGCGGTCGCCGCCTCGCTAAGCGGCCGAGGCCACGCGACGCTCTCCGAAGGGATCTCGCAGCCGCTGCAGCAGTGGCGCTGGTAGCGGCGCGGCCTTAAGCGACGTCGAGCACGACTTTGCCGGTAGCGCCGCGGCTGTCGATCAGCTCGAGCGCCGCAGCGGCGTCCTCAAAGGCAAAGTGGGCGCCGACCGGCGGGCGGACGAAACCCTTCTCAATCAGATCGGCGATTGCATCGCCGGTCTCTGCAACGAGGTCAGGCTTGTCAAGTACGGAAGCCCCCCAGCCTGCACCGATCACCGCGGTGTTGTTGAGCAGCAAGCGGTTGACTTTAACCTCAGGGATCGAGCCGCCAGTAAAGCCAACGACGATTACGCGCCCGTTCTCCTTTAGCGAACGGAGGCTGTCGGTGAAGCGGTCTCCGCCGACCGGGTCGAGAACCATGTCGACGCCACCAAGAGCAAGAACATCGTCCTTCCACGGGCCGTCCGAGCGAACCACTTCGTCGGCCCCGCACTCACGCGCGACGGCCTCTTTCTCGTCACTTGAGACAACGGCGATCGTGCGAGCCCCCAGCCCCTTCGCAACTTGAATCGAAGCCGTCCCGACGCCGCCTGCGGCGCCGTGCACGAGCACCGTCTCACCTTCGCGCAGCTTGCCCCGATGGACGAGTGAAAAATGCGCCGTGTGGTAGTTGAGTACCAGCGCCGCCCCTTGAGCGAAGTCGAGCTGGTCTGGCAGGGCAAAGGTGAAGTGTTCAGCTGCTACGGCGACCTCAGCGAAACCACCGAGCATGCAGAAAGCAGCGACGCGCTGCCCCGGTTCAAATGCAGATCCCTCAGTGGTGCTGCGCACAACGCCGGCTACCTCAGCGCCAGGGACGAACGGCAGGTCAGGTTTGACCTGATAAAGACCTCGCGTCTGAAGCACCTCCGGAAACGCGACCCCCGCCGCGGTAACGTCGATCAGCACCCCGCTGCCTGGCGTCATCGGGTGGCCAGCTTCGCCGTCGGGCTCAGCGATGTCGACCAACTTCAGTGCAGTCGCGGGGCCGGTCAGTTCGGTGATTTGGATAGCTCGCATAAGGCAGCTCAACCTAACAGACGACATCGAGCAAGTGAAGGCCGCCAAAATTACGGGGTCGCGGCCTGTATAAAGGCCTATGACTTCGGTTCTCTATCGGCTTGGCAAATTCTGCGCCCGCCATCACTGGATTGTGATTGTGGCCTGGTTGGTGGTAGTCGTCGCGCTGGCTAGCTGGGTCACGAGCAGCGGCGGGATGGTCTCCTCAAACTCCGTAGACCTGCCCAACACGCCAAGCAATAGCGCGACCAAACTGCTGACGGCAAAACTGCCCGCCTTGCTCAAGCCCACCAGCTCGATCGTCGTTCACTCGGCCGACAAGGGCTCGCTCACGAGCCCCGAAAACAGCGCTGCGATCGCCTCGGCGGTGGCGGTGGCAAAGAAATCGCCCGAGGTTGAATCGGTCGTGAGCCCGCTGCCGCCCTCTACTGCCTCGCAGGCCGCTGGCGCGCTCGTCAGCGCTGATCAGAAGACCGCTCTAATCCAGGTCACGCTGACGCCGAAGTACGCGATTCCAACCGCGGTCGAGGCGAACAACATCGTCAACCGGATCGAGAAACCGCTCACCGCAGCTGGCCTCGAGAGCGCCGCCGACGGAAGCCTTGGCGCCGTGGCGGTAGACCCGAACGCCGCTTATCTGTCGTTTGGAATTGGCATCGCTGCCGCGTTGATTGTGCTGCTACTGACCTTCGGCTCCGCGGTGACGATGCTGCTACCGATTATCACCGCAGTCTTCGGCGTCGTGATCGGCACGATGGCGATCACGCTGCTTTCTCACATCAGCAGCGTGCCCTCGTCAGTTGGCGCGCTGGGCGGGATGATCGGGCTTGGTGTGGGGATCGACTACTCGCTCTTTGTCCTCTCCAGGCATCGCGAACAACTGGCCGACGGGATGGAGGTCACGGAGTCGATCGGTCGATCGGTCGCAACCTCTGGGGCCGCCGTCCTCTTCGCCGGATCGACTGTCGTGATCGCGCTCTGCTCGTTGGCAATCGCCGGAATCCCAATCGTCGCTCAGCTTGGATACTTGTCGGCGATCTTCGTTGTTACTGCGATCCTTTCAGCGCTGACGCTGCTGCCGGCCGTACTCGGTCTGCTCGGTAGGCGTTACGACGCCCTGCGCGTGCCGGGACTACACAAGCGCACGTCGGCGGCGATAGACCACGACAACAGCGGCTGGGCTCGCTGGGCGAAGGGAATTGCGCGCCATCCGTGGCCGCCGCTGATCGCCGCGATCGCAGTCTTGGCCGTGATCGCGATCCCGATGACGAAGATGATCTTCGGCCAAATCGACACTGCCGCCGGTTCGAAGGATTCGCAAGCAACGAAGGCTTACAACCTCAATTCAGCGGGCTTTGGTGAAGGCAGCAACGGCCCGATTCTGATCGTCGTCAAGTTGAAAGAGGACGGCAGCGACGCTGCGGCGTTGGCAAAGCTGGAGAGGGCGATTGCGGCAGACCCCGACGTGCTCGCTCCTCCCGCACCGCCGCTCTATAGCGCCGACCACTCGACCGCTGTTGTGACCGTCGTGCCGAAGTCGGCTCCGCCCTCCGACGCGACCCAGGCGCTCGTTGAAAGGCTCCGCGTGCTGGCACCAAAAGATCTCGCAGCGACCGGGCAAGTCGCCTACGTCGGCGGTCAAACCGCCGCTTTTATCGACATTGCCGAGGAGATTCAAAAGAAGCTGCCGGTCTCAATCCTGATCGTCGTCGCGCTCAGCTTCCTACTGCTTCTGGTCGCCTTCCGCTCGGTTCTGGTGCCGCTACAGGCGGCCTTCATGAACCTGCTCGGCGTTGCCGCCGCCTACGGAATGCTGGTCGCGGTCTTCCAGTGGGGCTGGGGAACCGGACTGATCGGGCTAGAAGGTTCGGTGCCGATTGTCTCGTTCGTTCCGCTGATGATGTTCGCGATCCTCTTCGGCCTCTCAATGGATTACGAGGTATTCCTCGTGACCCACATTCAGGAGGAGTACGAAAGCGGCGCCGACAACGAGACGGCCGTCGTTCGCGGCCTCTCGCGCAGCGCCCGCGTGATCACTTCGGCGGCGCTGATCATGGTCTGCGTCTTCCTCGGCTTCGTCACCGACCCTGACCCAACGACCAAACAGTTTGGCCTCGGGCTTGCCTTCGCTGTCGCAATCGACGCCACGATTGTTCGTTGCCTGCTGGTGCCGGCGCTGATGGTTATCGTCGGCAAGCGCAACTGGTGGCTGCCTAAGTGGCTCGCGAAGATCCTGCCGAAAGGAAGCATCGAAGGGACCAGCTTCTTCAAGAAGCTCGACGCTGAAGAGAACGGCGCGGCGCAGCAGGGTTAGGTCGGCAGCGGCGCGTCGTCGAAGCCTTCGACTTTGCGCCCTAGCTCGACCGCCGGGTCGACGTCACCTTCGACTCGTCCCGAGCGCAGCTGGATCGCTACAAGCGGGAAGATCACGGTAGAGAGGATCGCGGCACCGACAAGCGCTGCTGCGGTCGAGCTCATCATCTTGCCGGCAGCGACCGCCAGCGTCGTGATTGCGACGACCAACGGAAGCTCCGTTGCCGAGTAGAAGGCAAGCGCCAAGCGATCGCGCCGATCGAGGACTCCGCGGTACAACAGCATCGCTGGCACGCCGCGAACAACGAAAAAGAGCGCCAGGAAAAGTGGCAGTTTAAGCAGCCCGCTTGGGCTGCTAATTAGCGAATCGAGATCAAAGTTCATGCCACTAAAGATGAAAAAGAATGGGATTAGGAAGCCGTAGCCGATACCGGTCAATTTCGATTCAAGGATTGCGACGTCACGCCCACGCACGCTGAGGCGGACGATGATTCCGGCCGCGAAGCCACCAAGCAGCAGGTCAAGGCCAAGTCCGGAGGCCAGCAGCACAAGAGCAAAGATGACGACGACGGCAATGCGAACAGCGAGCTGACTGCTCGATTCAAAAGTCCGTTCAATTGCACCCCACGACCTTGGTATAGCCCGAACCGCAATAAAGGCAGCGATCACTGTGAAGGCTACGAACGCCAGCAGCACGAAAATATTGTGAACCGTTGTAGACGTGAGCGCCACCGTCACGAGCGCAATCGGCCCAAACTCGCCGACCGCTCCTGCTCCGAGCAGATAGGTACCGAAGCGAGTCCTCATCTCGCCTGTGTCGGGGATAATCGGTATCAGCGTTCCGATTGCTGTCGTAGCAACCGCCGAACCGGTGTAGAGCAGCGACACGACGATCCCAGCCCAGGCGAGCAAACCACCGATGCTGTAGGCGAGCAGCAGCGAGACGATCCAGCCGACAATCGCGAGGTTCAGCGACTTACCCTTGATGCGACCAAAGTCAATCTCGTAGCCGGCAAAGAAGAAAAGCATTCCTAGCCCAAGGTTGGCGAAGAACTCAACGAATTGGTCGGGAGAGGCGAGCCCTAGCGCCTGCGGCCCGATCATGATGCCGAAGATCAGTTCGAGTACGACCACCGGGAGCGCGATCCAGCGGCCGAGAACAGTGGCTGCTAGCGCTGCTAGGGCGGCCGCGGCAACCATGACCATAAAAGACTCAGTGTCGACACCAATGAACGGCAATGCGATAGAGGAGAGAATTGTCGTCATCTGATGCCGACAACGCTAGAGCATGAGCGGACGATCAGCGCGGCGGCAAAAGCGCCGACGAGCGCGCAGGTGACCGCCGCTCCGGCTGCCAGATCGGCGTGGTAGGAGGCGTATAGACCGGTCAGCGCCGCTGCCCAAGCGATTGCCACGGCGGTCAGCATCATCGGCCTCGTCCGCCGTGTCAGCAGCCGCGCGCTGGCGGCCGGGCCGATCAGCATCGCGACGACCAGCAGGTTGCCGAGCGCCTGAACGGCGACGAGCGTGGCACCGGCTAGCAGGAGAGCGAGAACCAGATCAAGCGGCGCCGGAGAGCGGCCAATCGCGCGGGCGTTGATTCGGTCGAAGCCCGCTACCAAGAGTCCTTCATGGAGCACGAAGAGCACGGCGAGGACGATTGCTGCATAGGCGGCGGCCAAGGCGATCTCGCCAAGACCGACCGCCAGCAGGTCGCCGAAGAGAATTCCGTTGAGCCCCGCGGGAGTCGCCGGAGCGAGCCCGAGCAGCACACCGGCGCCAAATAGCGAGGTGATGACCACAGATACCGCGACCTCACCTCCGAGCACTTTGATCCGACCGACGAGCGCGATCAGGCTGGCGCCGACGGCGAGGCCGATCGCTCCGCCGAGTACCAGTGGGAGCCCCAGCAGCGCGGCGCCGACGAGCCCCGGCAGCATCGAGTGGGCGAGCGACTCGGCGCTGTAGGCGCGGCCGGCAAGCACGATCCAGCAGCCGAGTGTGCCGGCGATTACGCCCAGCAGCGCAAGCTCGGCAAGACTCCGCAGAACGATTGGTTCGCGCAGCGGCTCCAGTAGCCACTCGCTCATTCGCCGTCCTCCGAGTGGTCGTGGTGGTGTGGCGGCGTGATCGCGAGCGGCCCATCGCCGGGTAGCGGGATTAGCGATGCGCCGTAGGTCCGTTCGATCACTTCGCGCGTCAGCACCTTCGCCGGGTCACCAAAGGCGATCTGAACGCGGTTGCAGCAGAGCACGAGATCCCAGCTGCGCGCCTGCTCAATGTCGTGCGTCGCCATCAGCAGGCCGCGGCCTTCGGCGGCGAGCTCGTCGAAGAGCGTGGCCAGCAGTTCCGCGCTTGGAGCGTCGATCCCCGCGAACGGTTCGTCGAGCAGCAGCAGTGGCGAATCCTGCACCAGTGCGCGCGCCACGAGCACGCGCTGACGCTGCCCGCCGGAGAGCTCGCCGAAGGTCGTACTGGCCTCAGCCTCAAGGCCTACGCGGCGCAGCGACTCGCTCGCCAGTGCACGGTCGGCGCGCGACGACCGCCGCCACCAGGGCAGCCGCGATACCGACCCCATCAGCGCAACATCGAGCGCGCTGACCGGGTAATCGAGCCGCGAGCGCTCGCTCTGGGGCACCAGCGCCGGATGGACGACGCCAACCTCCAGCTCACCCGACGACGGCGCAAGCTCATCGGTGAGGACGCGGAAGAGCGTTGACTTGCCGCCGCCGTTGGGGCCCAGTAGCGCGACCCGCTGGCCAGCCTCAACGGCAAAGGTGATGCTGCTGATTGCGGGCGCGGCAGCGCCGGGGTAGCGGGCCGCGAGGCGGTTGCAGGCGACGAGCGGCGCTGCACCTGTCACTTGATCGTGCACTGAACGCTCCCCCCACTAATCCCAGCGACGATTGCCTCAGCGTTCGCTGCTTCAGCGCCAAGCACCGTTCCCGCCGCTGAGCCAACTGGCCCGAGCGTGTCGCCGTAGAGCTTGTAGTTGGAGCTGGCGCCGGTGTCGCTGGCGATCCGCTGCGCGAGCGCCGGGTTGAGCGAGCTCTCTGGGAAGATCGCCTTGACCTTTTTCGCTTCGATCAGCCGCTCGAGCGCGGCGACGTCACCGGCCGAGGCCTGCCCCTGCGTCGAAGTTGACGGAAAGACGGCGCCGATCGAAGTTATTCCGTATCGCTCGGTGAAGTAGACGAAGGCGTCGTGGTCGGTGACGATCAGCCGCTGGCTTGGAGGCAGCTTGCCGATGCAGGCACCGATCTCGCGGTCGGTGCGGCGAACCTGGGCGCGATAACGGGCCGCGTTGGAGCTGATCTGCGCGCGGTCTTTAGGGTCGGCCGCGATCAAGGCGCGCTCAACCTCCGTCGTCGCGACCTCGACGTTGCTGAGGTCGTGCCACCAGTGTGGGTCGGTCATCGCGCTGTCGCTGGCGACGGTTCGCTTAACCGGCGCGAGCGCTCCGAGCTCAACCACGCGCGCGCTGGAGCCGGACTGCTCGACCAGCTTGTCGGCCCAGCTGTCGAGGCCAAGCCCGCTTATGAAGAGCAGCTTCGAATCGGCCACCGAGGCGACGTCGCTTGGGCGCGGCTCGTAGTCGTGGGCCTCAGAGTTTGGGGTGAGTATTTGACCCACGCTGACGGCGCTGCCGCCGACCTCGCGGACGATGTCTGCGACCTGGGTCGTAGTTGCCGAGACGGCCAGCTTCTGTGGATCGGCCGGCGCCCCGTTGCTGCAGCCGCTCAGCGCAAGCAGCAGCGAGCCGAGCGCCGCGGCGGCCAGCGGCAGCGCCCTCGGGCGGCGGGCGTGGATCACCGCGACGGCGGCGGCAAGCGCAAAAACCACGCCGGCTAATACTGCGATCGCGGCGCCCGGCGGAACATCGAGCCGGTAGGAGAGCACCATCCCCGCCACACCCTCGGCCGCTGCCAGCAGCGCCGTCGCGATCTGCCAGCTCTTCAGCCGATCCACGAAGAGCCTCGTCGTCGCGGCCGGAACGACGAGGATTGCCGTCGCCAGCAGCGCGCCAACGGCGGCCAATGCGGCGACGGCCGCGAGCGCGATCAGCGCAATCAGCAGCGCGTCGCTGCTCCCACGCCGGTCGGCAAAGCCCGCCGCCAGCCAGCGCGGGCCGAGCAGCAGCGTCGCGGCTGCCGCGGCGAGCGCAGCGACGGCGGCAAGGATCAGCTCCGGCGTGCCGATCGCCAGCAAGCTGCCGAACAGCAGCCGGTCAACGCTGCCTTGAGAGCCGAAGACATCGCTTGCGAGAATTACGCCGAGAGCCAACGAACCGGCGAGCACCAGCGCCGTCGCGCTGTCAGCCCCGACCGAGCGGCGGCGCAGCAGCAGAGTTATCAGTGCAGCCATCACCAGCGCCGCGCCAAAGGCGCCGAAGATTGCCGAGAAGCCGAGCCCATCGGCGAGGATCAGCCCGGGGACGGCGGCGGTGCCAACGGCGTGCGCATAGAAGGCAAGTCCGCGCAGCACGATCCAAACGCCGAGCAGCCCAGCGACAGATGCCAGCAGCAGGATCTCGACGATCCCGCGCTGAAAGAAGGGCAGCGCGAACGGGTCAAACACGGCCCGAGCTTATCAGGAATGATTCTCAGTACTGCTTTTGCCGCATCAAGCGACAGTGGCGGAAACTGCTGGCTCGTCTTCGAGCCACTGCTCACCGAAGCAGCGCATGTCCTCGATCATCGGCAGCAGCGCGCGACCCTTGTCGGTCAGCGCGTACTCGACGCGCGGCGGCAACTCCGGAAGCTGCTGACGCTCAACGATTCCTTCCTGCTCAAGCTCGCGCAGCCGCAACGAGAGCGTGCGCGGGCTGATCCCCGTAAGCGAGCGCTCAAGCTCGCAGAAGCGCGAGCGGCCTTCATCGAGCTCGCGCACGACGAGCAGCGTCCACTTGGCGCAGACGATGTCAGCGGTCCTACAGACGGGGCATTCGGGATCAACAGCCACCCAACCACTTTACCAAGTGAAGTGCCGCCGCAGCGGCGTTTGGCTTGCGCGCTCAGGCTACGTCGCGGAGCTTCTGTGCTTCGGCCAGCGACTGCAGCTTCTTCAGCGACTGGTTTTCGATCTGGCGGATCCGCTCGCGCGTGACGTTGAAGGTGCGGCCAACTTCGTCGAGCGTGCGTGGGTGCTCGCCGCCGAGCCCATAGCGGAGCTCAAGTACGCGGCGCTCGCGGTAGGAAAGATTCTCAAGCGCTTCGCGCAGCGCTTCCTTGGTCAGAACCTCAGCGGCGCGCTCGTAAGGAGACTCGGCCCGCTCGTCGGCGATGAACTGACCGAACTCGGACTCTTCCTCGTCACCGACCGGCTTTTCGAGCGAGACAGGCGCCTGAGCTGAACGTTTGATCTGATCAACCTCTTCGGGATCGATGCCCGTCACTGCGGCGATCTCTTCCGGCGTTGGCTCGCGGCCCAACTCGGTTACCAGCTTGCGCTCGGCGCGGCCGATCTTGTTGAGCTTCTCAACGACGTGAACGGGGATGCGGATCGTGCGCGCCTTGTCGGCCAGCGCGCGGGCAATCGCCTGACGGATCCACCAAGTCGCGTAGGTCGAAAACTTGAAGCCCTTGCGGTAATCAAACTTCTCAGCGGCGCGGACGAGGCCGAGCGTTCCTTCTTGAATCAGGTCGAGGAATGGCAGGCCTTGGTTGCGGTAGTTCTTCGCGATCGAAACGACGAGGCGCAAGTTCGACTCGACCATCTTGTGCTTGGCGTCAAGGTCGCCACGTTCGATCTTCTTCGCCAGGTCAACCTCTTCCTGGGCGGTCAGCAGGCGGACCTTGCCGATGTCTTTGAGGAAGAGCTGCAGCGAATCGGTCGTCATGTCCGGGCGCAAGTCGATAGCGCCCTTGGCGCGGCGGCGGGTGCGCTTGTCCGGGGCGCGCTCAACCTGAGCGGTTGGCGCCGACGGATCGTCGTCGATCAGTTCGATCTCCTGGCTTTCGATCCAAGTCTTCAGCTCTTCGCGATCTGAATCATCAAGGTCGAGCTCGGCGGTGGCGCTGGCGATGTCAGCGTGCGAGAGCACGCCGGTCTGCGCGCCGCGGGCTACAAGCGTCTTGATTTCGTCCAGTTCCTGAAACTCAGTGACGGTCATGGCATCCGTTTCATACTCGAAGGATCATCTAAACCCGGCAGCGCCGGTACCCCAATGACAATAGAAGATCAACGCTGAGACTCCCCCCGGCGAGCGATCGAACGACTGTGCAGAGCCTCCAGAGTACCGCCGTCGGAGTAATCGTGGCGAAGATTTACACGCTAAATCCCGCATCTTTGTCTCCGGCGTGGCAGAATCAGCCGATGCCGCCTCCAGAGCCACAGGATCCGACGACCGAAAAGGACGTCTTGACGAACCTTCCACGCAGCCGCCGCCAGCGTCCAAGCGTGCGCCGTGAGGCAGCGCGAATGTCACAGGCCAGCGCCAACACCGACGCCAGAGTGGAAGCCTCCAACGGCGATACTGCAGCTAAGTTGGTGCCTGAGATCGAGCCGCTTGTGCCTCTGGGAGGTGCGAACCCGAAGCGCCGCAGCTCAGTCCCCCGTGCCGGCTACGCGACTCCAAACCACGGCAAGAACTTCGGAAATGCCGATCCAGCCGGCTTACTGACCGAGCTGACGCGCGCCGCGCTGCGGCTGCTCCCCGGCTAGCAGAGCCCGCAACTACAGCTCCTCCCCTTCGTACTGCTGCTTGCTGTACCCTTGAGGGCGTAATGCCGAACCGCTTCGCGCCATGCGCGCGGCGGACGGGGGAACCACTGCGAGCCTTTGCTCGCTGGGGCGAATCGGACAACGGATGTCTGTAGGGCCGCTCGTTTGGCCCGAGCCCGTCAGCTCACCTCGTAGGCCACCAACGAGACAAGAACAAGATCCGCTTTACGCACCGACATCTAATTTCCGTACCGGCCGCAGCCTTGTTGCTGGCTGGCTTCGCTGCGCCTGTCTTGGCTCAAAGCACAGGCGGCACCGAAGTTGGCGAGTCGCTACTGAGCGCGGCCCCAACGACCGTAGGGAGTCCGGTCTCGCTTACTGGGATGCTGGCCGGCAGCGGCTCTGGCCGCAAAGTTGAGATTCAGCTTCAAGGAAAGGGCAGCTCGTGGCTAGCGGTGACCAGTGGGCCGGCCGGCCGTGACGGCAGCTTCAAGCTCTCATGGCGTGCGCCGAAGAGTGGACGCTTCCTGGCCCGCGCCGTCCCCACAGGCGCGCACACGAGCGACCTAGCGACGATACCGATGACCGTGATTACGGTCCACAATAAGACTGAGGCAACTTGGTATGACCAAGCAGGAACAACCTCAGCCTGCGGCGTCAAGCTGCGCAAGACGACACTCGGCGTTGCCAACAAGACGCTGCCCTGCGGCACGCTGCTCGACTTCAGCTTCCGTGGCAAGGTGATCACCGTTCCCGTGATCGACCGCGGCCCCTATGGTGCTGGCGTCAGCTACGACCTGACGATTGAGGCCGCGAGGCGCCTTGGCTTCATCAACACAGGCCGAGGCGCGGTTGGAGTGCTCCGCAGCAACACAAAGTTGACTCAGCTGAGCGCCGCGCAGCTGCCCGGCGCAATCCCAGTCGCCAACTGAGTGACCGGTGGCTAACGCGCCGCTCGACATCGCGCAGGCGCAGGCCTTGATCGCAGAGCAATGCAGCCTGCTCGCGGCCGAGACGACAGCAATCGATGACGCCTTGGGGCTGGTGCTGGCTGAGCAGGTGATCGCCAGCGGTGACGTTCCGAGCAGCGCTAACAGCGCGATGGACGGCTTTGCGGCGCGGGCCGGTGACGCTGGACGAACCCTGCGCGTCGTCGCAGAGTCGCGCGCCGGGCACCCGTCCGACGTGACTGTCGGTGACGGCGAAGCGGTGCGAATCTCGACCGGAGCAACGATGCCGATCGGTGCTGACGCGGTAGCCCCGGTCGAGGTCGTCGAAGATCAAGGCGAAAGCGTGACGCTGATCGAAGAACTGCTCGCCGGGAGCAACGTTCGCCTAGCCGGCGAAGACCTGCGCGCCGGTGACGCGGTCCTCGCGCCGGGCCGTGAACTTGGGCCAGCCGAACTTGGTCTTGCCGTAGCTGCCGGCCGGTCAGAGCTCCAATGCGTGCGCCGCGCCCGCGTGGCCGTGATTGCCACTGGTGATGAGCTGCGCGAAGCGGGCGCCGAACTCGCCCCGGGCGAGCTGCACGACTCAAACTTGACGACGATGCAGGCGCTCGTTCGCAGCGCGGGGGGCGAGGTCGTGATGGCGACCAACGTCGGCGACGACCCGGCCGAAACGCAACGCCGCTTCGCTCAGGCGCTCGAAAAGGCCGACATCGTCGTCTGCTCCGGCGGAGTTTCAGTAGGGCCCCACGACCATGTCAAAGGTGCCTTCACCGAGCTGGGGGTAGAAGAACGATTCTGGCGAGTGGCGCTGCGCCCCGGCCGACCAACTTGGTTTGGCAGCCGCGACGGACAGCTGGTCTTCGGCCTGCCCGGTAATCCTGTTTCAGCGATGGTGACCTTCCTGCTCTTCGTCGCGCCGGCGCTGCGCGCGATTCAAGGCCGCCCACCGCAGCAGCTCGGTAGTTCGACGCTAGGCGAAGCGATCGAGCGCCACGCTCACCGCGACGAGTGCGTCCGCGTGCGGCTCGAGGGCGGCGAAGCGTTCGCAACCGGGCCGCAGGGCTCGCACATCCTCAGCTCGATGGCATTGGCCGACGCGCTGGCGGTGATCCCACGCGGCGAAGGTTCAGTCGCCGCCGGAAGCGAGATAGAGCTGCTCCCGCTTCAGCCCTAAGGGGCTTCGAGGTAGGCGACGATGCGATTCGTCAACGCCGTCAGTGCTGGTGCTGAATCATCAACCGCCAGCGGCCGCTCAAGTAGAAGTTGATCGAGCTCAGCGCCGAGCGAGGGGTCGCTGCGGGCGACGAGCCTTGCCGCTACCTGCGCAGCGCGGCGCGTCGCGACTGGGTCCAGCGTCCAGATCGCCTCAAAGCGTCGGTCACCATCGTCATCTGCTTCGGGATCGGTGATCCCATGCTGCTCCCAGGCCAGCAGGCATGCGCAATAGCCGGGCGCATCGACGACGACCGCCCATTCGTTGCCGAGCGCGTCCTCAGGGGCTAGCGGAATCTCAACCGGCCCACCCTTGGGCGAGCGTTCAGCCTTGAAGTCGGCGAAGACGATCGCGGCATCGGCCTGTTTGGCGAGTTGGCGGTAACGCGGCTCGACTGCGCGGTAAAACGATTCGTGCTGAAAGGCGCCGACCAGCACCGGCGCCGCCGCGCTGGCCAAGGTTTCGTGCTCAATTGCGCGACTCAGTGCGATCAGCGTCGATTTGCGCAGAATCTGCGGCCGCACGTCACGGCCGGAGGAGGCGACAGCGGCGTAGAGCGAAGGACGGTCGGAGAGGCTGCCGTCTTCGATCGCGCGTTCGATTGCGGAGGCGATTGAGAGTCCGCGGTGGTGGTAGGCCTGGACGCGGCGCAGCGTCTCGACGTCTTCAGCGCTGTAGGTGCGATAACCGTTGGAGCTGCGCTCAGGCATGGGAAAGCCGTAGCGCTGCTCCCACATCCGCAGAGTGCCGGCGGCAATGCCGGTCTGCTCGGAAACCTCTTTGATAGCTAGATAATCATTCATCGAATTAGCTCGCAGCAGAGCCCCGCTGGACTCCCCCACAGGAGCTCAATACGGCCAATCCGCTCAGATAGGTCATCCTTGAAGCTAATCCTGCGCGTACCTGTCACATGGACACTCACAAAACACAGTCAATCTTGCTGACCGGCGCGACCGGTGCGGTAGGCGGCGCGCTGCTGCCAAAGCTGCTTGATGAAGGCCACGGCGTGAAAGCTTTGGTGCGCAATCCGGCCAACGCATCGCTTGGCGATATCGATGTAATTGAAGGTGACGTGCTAAGTGGCGCCGGGCTTGGCGAAGCGCTCGAAGGCGTTGACCTTGCCTACTACCTAATTCATTCGATGGGGCGGTCGCCGGGCGACTTCGAGCTAAATGATCGGATCGGCGCACAGAACTTTGCCCAAGCGGCAGAGCAGGCGGGCGTGCGGCGGATCATCTACCTCGGTGGGCTTCCGCCCTCCGGCGGTGGCTCAGCGCACCTTTCGAGCCGCGCCGAGGTCGCCGAGATTCTCGCGACCGCCGTCCCTGAACCGGTTCACGCTCGCGCGGCGATGGTGATTGGCGCCGACAGCGCATCGTTCACGATGCTCAGCCAGCTTGTGCATCGCCTGCCGCTGATGGTCGGGCCGAAGTGGATTGATACGCGCACGCAGCCGATCGCAGCCGATGACGTAACGAGCGCGCTAGCTCGTCTTGCCAACTTCGAGGCCCCACCGAGCGACGTTGAACTGGGCGGAGCCGAAATCGTCAGCTACCGCCAGATGATGGACCGCTTCGCGCGGCTCGAAGGCCGCCGTGAGCCGCTGATCATTCCGGTACCGGTGCTCTCGCCGCGGCTCTCGTCCTACTGGGTTCGTTTCGTGACAAGCGTCGAGCCGGCGCTGGCACGGCCGCTGATCGACGGGCTCAAAGAAGAGATGATCGTTCGCACGCCGCCCCCGGCGGGGATCAACGATGACCCGTTGAACTTCGATCAGGCAGTAGAGCGGGCGATGCAGGAGAGCGGCGCCAACGGCAGATGAACGTTGTCCTTGTAATTCTCGAAACGCTGGCCGTACTCGCCGCCATCGTGCTGATCGCGCTGGCGCTCGTAGCTCTCGTGACAAGGCTGATCAGCCGCCCGAGCAAGGTTGGAGCGGTTGAAATTGGAGCGCTTCAAGACTCAACTCACAGCGATCAAAATGGCGCTGTTCGATCGGTGCAGTCGGCCGACCTGCAGATCGACTCGCAAACGCTTGAGGCGATCTGGACACCGATGAACCTTGAGCGCCTCGCACGGACCTACTGGCGCTTCCTGACGCGCTGCACGCTCGGGCTAATCCGCATTCAGTACACAGACGAGGAGCGCTTCGTCGTCTTCATCCGCAGACCGTTCGTGCTGCTCGCCTTCCGCAAACCTGAATACGAGATGGATGATCTCCGCGGCATTGTGCGCTGGAAGATCGAACGGGGCGTGCTCGTCGCAGCACCGGGCATCAACAGCGATGGCTATCTCGAGATCGACGTTGCTCGCAGGCCAGGCGACAGGCCCGGCCTGAGCACGCTCCGCGTTGACGTTGAGATCGCCAACTACTACCCGCGGATCGCCGCCTCAATCGCCCAGTGGGTTTACGCGGCAACACAGTCGAAGATCCATGTGCTCGTCTGTTACGCCTTCCTGCGTTCAATCGCCCGTGGCGACCTTGCTGAATCAAAGACCGCGCGCTTCGCACCGATCGATCAGTTGCCAGCGCCGAGCGGCCCACGGCCGCGCGACCGCGGCATTGCTCAGAGCGCCGGCGCCGAGCCCAGCTAGCCGGTCATTTCGCGCATCTTCTCGCGATTGTGGCGAGCTTTGACGCGGCGAACGGTTCCGGAACTCGAGCGCATCACGATCGATTCGGTTGAGGCAACGCCACGGCCCTCGTAGCGAACGCCCTGAAGCACGTCGCCGTCGGTCACGCCGGTCGCTGAGAAGAAGCAGTCGTCGCCGCGAACGAGATCGTCCTGCGTCAGCTGGCGCTCAAGGTCGTAGCCAGCGTCGAGCGCTGCCTTGCGCTCGCCTTCGTCGCGCGGCCACATGCGGCCGATCAGTGCGCCACCAATCGCTTTCAGCGCGGCAGCCGAGATCACGCCTTCCGGAGTGCCGCCGACGCCCCAAAGTAGATCGACCGGTGAGCGGTCGCTAACGGCCAGCAGCGCGGCGCTAACGTCTCCGTCGCTGATCAGCCGCACGCGCGCACCGGCTCCGCGGATCTTCTCGATCTGTTCCTGATGGCGATCGCGGTCGAGCACTACGACGGTGACGTCGCCAATTTCGATGTTGCGCCGCTCGGCGATCAGTGCGCAGGTTTCCGTCACTGGACGGTCAAGGTCGAGCAGGTCGGCAATGTCACTAGCGCCGGCCATCTTCTCCATGTAGACGCACGGACCTGGATCGAACATCGTGCCGCGGGGAGATACCGCGATGACGGCCAGTGCACTTGGCATTCCCTTCGCTGTCAGCGTCGTCCCTTCGAGCGGATCGACGGCGATGTCGACCTGCGGCTCCGAACCGTTGCCTACCTGCTCGCCGTTGTAGAGCATTGGCGCTTCATCCTTCTCGCCTTCTCCGATCACAACTATGCCATCCATCGAGACCGTTGCGAGCACTTGGCGCATCCCGTCAACGGCAGCCTGGTCGGCGGCCAACTTGTCGCCCATCCCGATCAGTCGCGCGGCCGAGAGCGCCGCGGCTTCAGTCACTCGCACCAGTTCGAGGGCGAGGTTCCTGCCGGGTGAGGTGTGCGGGTCTGCCATAAGCGGGTAGAGCTAAGTGCGAATCGCGACCTTATCGCGGCTGCGGCGACGGCGGCGTTACGGCCACGCAGCGCTCCACGTCGCCGGGGAGAGGTTGCGTTCTCGCAACTATCCGCTGCAAAAATCGCTAGCTTTCGCTCTATGGAACCTCTTGTTCATGACGGAACGCTTCACGGCAGCGCCTATCCACCGATCGCCGACTACGCATTTCTCTCTGATTGCGAGTCAATCTGCCTGATCGCGCCAAGCGGCCGCGTTGAGTGGATGTGCTTGCCGCGGATGGACGGCCCATCGGTTTTCGGGGCGATGCTTGACCGTGACGCTGGCGGCTTCCGCATCTCGCCGGGAGATCAGCGCGTGCCAGCCGGCCGCCGCTACCTGCCTGGCACGATGATCCTCGAGACCACTTGGGCAACGCGCACCGGTTGGGTAGTCGTTCAGGATGTGCTGCTGGTTGGCCCTTGGCACCACGACTCTGAGCGCTCCGAAACGCACCGCCGCTCTCCTACCGACACCGACGCCGACCACGTGCTGCTGCGAACGATGCGCTGCATCAACGGCCACGTTGAAATGCAGATGGAATGCGAACCAAAGCTTGAGTACGGCCGCATCCCAGTTCAGTGGGAGTACGACAGCGACGGCTACGGCGTAGGAGTCGCCTCGGCCGAAGGCGAGGAGCTGACACTGACGCTGACGACCGACCTACGGCTCGGCTTTGAGGGCGGCCGCGCCCGCGCCCGCACGACTCTGCACGAAGGTGACACGGCCTTCGTCGCACTGAGTTGGACCGAACACGAAGCGCCTGCCAGCTTCGACGAGGCCTACCGCCGTCTGACCTTCACTGCCGACTTCTGGCACGACTGGCTGGCACACGGTGAATTCCCCGACCATCCTTGGAGGACCTACCTTCAGCGCAGCGCGCTGACGCTGAAGGGCCTTACCTACGCCCCGACCGGAGCGATGGTCGCGGCCGCAACAACCTCGCTGCCGGAGACCCCTGGCGGCGAGCGCAACTGGGACTACCGCTACTCGTGGATCCGCGACTCAACCTTCATGCTCTGGGGGCTTTACTCGCTCGGCTTCGCCCAAGAGGCAGGCGACTACTACTACTTCATTGAGGATCTTGTCGCCGGTGACCGCGATCTCCAAGTCCTTTACGGAATCGGCGGTGAGCGCGAGCTCGAAGAAAGCACACTCGATTACCTCGACGGCTACGAGGATTCAAAGCCTGTCCGGATTGGCAACGGCGCCTACAACCAGAAGCAGCACGACGTTTGGGGCGCGCTGCTTGATTCGATCTACATTCACACCAAGAACCGTGATCAGCTGAGCGACTCTGCTTGGCCGATCATCGTCAACCAGGTTGAGCGCGCAATCGAAAACTGGCGCGAGCCGGATCGCGGCATCTGGGAGGTGCGCGGCGAGCCGCAGCACTTCGTCTCATCAAAGGTTTTCTGCTGGGTCGCCTGCGACCGCGGCGTCCGCCTCGCCGAGCTACGGAACGACCGTGAGCGGATTGAGCGCTGGGAGGCCGCCGCGAACGAGATCCGCGACGACATCCTCGCCAACGGAATCGACCCCGAGAAGAACCGCTTTGTTCAGGCATATGGCTCGACTGCGCTAGACGCCGCGCTACTGCTGGTGGCGCTCTTCCGCTTCCTGCCAGCCGACGACGTGCGGATTCGCAACACGGTGCTGGGAATCGCCGACGAGCTAAGCGAGGACGGCTTTGTGCTGCGCTACCGCGTCGATGAGACCGATGACGGACTCAGCGGCGAGGAAGGGACTTTCACAATCTGCTCGTTCTGGATGGTTTCAGCGCTGGTTGAGATCGGTGAGCTCGACCGCGCCCGCGAGCTTTGCGAGAAGCTGCTCTCGTTCTCGAGTTCGCTCTCTCTATACGCCGAGGAGCTCGACGCCAAGACCGGTCGCCACCTCGGCAACTTCCCTCAGGCCTTCACGCACCTCGCGCTGATCAACGCCGTTATGAAGCTGATCAGCGCCGAAGAGGCGATCAACGCTGCCAACGAAGAGCTAGACGCCGAGCGCCCACTGGACCAGATAACAGGCGAGCATCCTGCCGTTCAGCCAGAGACAGAGGATCGCGGATGAGCCAGTTCAAAGTGCAGCGCTGCGACGACGCCGAAGAGGCCTCGCAGCTGACCGCGGCAACGATTACGAAGATGATTGACGAGGCGATCAGCGCCCGCGGCGAGGCCCACTTCGCCTGTTCCGGTGGCAACACGCCGGACCGCACCTACGAGATTCTCAGCGATTCGCTCGGCAACGGCGATGGAGTTCATCTATGGCTGGCAGACGAGCGCTGCGTTGGCCCCGAAGATCCACAGGCCAACTCGCTGCTGCTGCAGCAGACGCTGGAGTTGCCGGGCGCGACGCTGCACCGCGTCAAGGGCGAACTTGGCCCCGACGCGGCCGCCGCCGACTACTGCGAGCAGCTCGGCGAGACGGCGCTCGACGTCGTGCTGCTGGGCCTTGGCCCCGACGGCCACACGGCTTCGCTCTTCCCCGGTCACCCGGAGCTTAAGATGACCGGCGCGCGAGCGATCCCGGTTGTTAATTCACCGAAGCCACCGCCGGAGCGCGTCAGCCTTTCGTTGCCGACGCTCTCCGAGATCACAGACATCGTGCTGCTCGTAACCGGCGCAGGCAAGGCTGACGCTTTGACGCTGACGCTCGGCGAACCTGGGCCACAGGCCCCCGCCTCGCTACTGCCAGCAGACCGCATGACGCTGATCGCTGACGCCGCGGCGCTTGGCGAGAGCGACAGCTAACGTATTCGAAGATGACCTCGACGCCAGCACGCGCAGGGGCTGGGGCGCTACCCGATCTGCTGCGCCGCACGAGGGAGCGCACGCTAGAGCTAGCAGCGGCGATCAGCGACGAGGACCTAGAGCGCCAGATCGACCCAATCATGAGCCCGCTGGTTTGGGACATCGCTCACATCGCGGCCTACGAAGACCTCTGGCTGGTTCACCGCGGCGGCGGAGAGCCGCTGCTTCGGCCGGAATTAGCCGCGCTATACGACGCCTTTGAAACGCCGCGCGCGGTCCGTGGCGAGATCGACCAACTGAATGCCAGCGAGGCGCGCGAGTATCTTGCCGCCGTGCGCGAGCGGGCAATCGAAGTGGCCGCGCAGCAGGCAGTTGACGAAGAGATCGGCGAGATGGTCCTGCGCCATGAGCTCCAGCACCGCGAGACGATCTGCCAGACGCTGGCGCTTGCGCAGCTGCCAGGGTTTGACCCCGCCTTCCGCAAGCCGCTACCGGCCGCCCCTGGAAGCCACAGTGGCCTTGAGTTCGTCGAGATAGAGGGCGGCGACTTCTCACTTGGCGCAAGTGACGAGCAGTTCGCCTACGACAATGAGAGGCCGCGGCGCGTACTGAGCGGCGAGCGCTTTGCGATTGGCCGAACGCTGGTGACGAATGCCAGTTGGCTTGAGTTCATCGCCGAAGGCGGCTACCGCGAGCGGGCATGGTGGAGCGCCGACGGCTGGGCTTGGGTCACGGCCGACGCAATCGCTGCTCCGCTCTATTGGGATTTGACGGACAGCGACCAGCCGCTAGAGCTCACCAGCTGCGGCCCACGCGCCATTGACGCCGACCGCCCCGCAGCCAACATCAGCTTCTACGAGGCTGAGGCCTTCGCTAAGTCGCGCGGCGCGCGGCTGCCGACCGAAGCTGAATGGGAGGCCGCAGCGCAGTGGCAGCGTGGCGCGCCGGGCGACTCGGACGCAGCCAACGTCGGCCAAGTTAGCTTTGACACCGCGCCGGTCGGCGCCTACCCAGGCGGCGCAGCCGACTGCGGCGCGCTCGATCTAATCGGCAACCTCTGGGAGTGGACGGCAAGCGAGTTTGACGGCTACCCAGGCTTCAAGCCCCACCCCTACCCCGAGTATTCAGAGGTCTTCTTCCGCAAGGGCTACCGCGTGCTGCGCGGCGGCTCCTGGGCGACCGACGGGCGCGTCGCCTCGCCAAGCTTTCGCAACTGGGACCTGCCCCAGCGCAGACAGATCTTCAGCGGCCTGAGACTCGCGCGGGACATCCAGCGATGAGTGAGCGCGTACGAGTTATCTGTCCACTCAACGAGAGCGACGAGCGGACGCTCGCTGACGACGTTCTCGACGGCCTCACGCGCCCATTCAAGGAGCTTGCGCCAAAGCACTTCTACGACAAGGTGGGCGGCGAACTGTTCGACCAGATCTGCGAGCTGCCCGAGTACTACCCAACCCGCGCCGAGCGTTCAATCTTTGAAGCAGATGGCGCCGCGATCGTCGCCGCATCGCAGATGTCCGAATTAGTTGAGCTCGGCTCGGGGACGGCCGAGAAGACGATGATCCTGATCGACCAGGCGGCGGCAGCAGGAACGCTGCAGCGCTACGTACCCTTCGACGTGACCGAAGCGATGGTGCGCCGCTGCTGCCAGATCTGCGGCGAACGCTTCAGCGAAGCAGAGATCATCGGCGTCGTCGGCGACTTTGAGCGCCACCTCGATTACATTCCGCCGCCGATTGAGGGCGCGCCGCGAGTCGTGGCGCTGCTGGGCGGCACGATCGGCAACTTCGTTCCCGGCTCACGGCGCCAACTGCTGCGCGCGATCTGCGCACTGCTGCGCCCCGGGATAGACCACCTGCTGCTGGGCACCGACCTGGTCAAGGACCCGGCGATCATCGAAGCTGCCTACAACGACAGCGCCGGCGTGACGGCGACTTTCAACCGCAATGTCTTGAACGTCATCAACCGCGACCTCGACGCCGACTTCGACGTTGAGGCCTTCGAGCACGTTGCCTTCTACGACCGAAGCCAGGAGTGGATTGAGATGCGGCTTCGCGCCAGCCGCGCGATGCACGTCAAGGTCAACGCAATCCCGCTAGCGATCGACTTCGCTTCCGGCGAGGAGCTGCGGACCGAAGTGAGCGCGAAGTTCACGCCGCAGCGACTGGCCGACGATCTTGATGCCGCCGGCCTGACGCTGAAGCAAACCTGGACCGACAGCGAGGGGCGCTTTGCCCTCTCGCTGTCGAGCCCAACCGTTTAGCTGATCCGTTCGATGATCATTGCTTCGCCCTGACCCTGGGCGACGCACATCGTCTCAAGGCCATAGCGGCCGTCGAGCGTCTCGAGATCGTTCAGCAGCGTCGTCATGATCCGCACGCCGGTCATCCCGAATGGGTGGCCGAGCGCGATTGCGCCGCCGTGCGGGTTGAGCTTGTCGATGCTGAAGCCAACCTCGCGGGCGATCGGCAGCACCTGCGCTGCGAAGGCCTCGTTCAGTTCGATCACATCGATGTCGTCGATCGTCAGGCCTGCACGGTCGAGCGCCTTGTTGATCGCACCGATCGGTGCGACGCCCATGTACTCAGGCTCGTTGCCTGCCGTGGCGGCCGTGATGATTCGGGCGCGCGGCTTAAGGCCCAGCTCAGCTGCCTTGTCGGCGCTCATCAGCAGCGCCGCTGCGGCGCCATCGTTGAGTGGGCAGGCGTTACCTGCCGTGACCGTGCCGTCCTCGCGGAAGGCTGGCTTGAGGCTCGCGAGCCGCTCGACTGTTGAGTCGGCACGCGGGCCGTCGTCGGTGTCAACGACGGTGCCGTCAGGCAGCGTTACGGCGACGATTTCGCGGGCGAAGACGCCTGCCTCCTGAGCGGCAACTGCGCGCTCCTGAGAAAGCTGCGCGTACTCGTCCTGCTCTTCGCGCGTGATGCCGTACTTGTCGGCCACGTTCTCGGCCGTGAGACCCATCGCGATGTAAGCGTCCGGCTGGCCGGGCTCCTTGCCCTGCAGCTTCTCGTTCTGATCCTCTGGGTGGCCTGCCTCCTGCGCCGCGTTGTAGCGCGAGACGAACTCGACGCCGGCCGCGATGTAGGTGTCGCCCTGGCCTGAGGCGATGTTGTTGGCGGCGATGCGGATTGCGTCAAGCCCGGAAGCGCAGTAACGCGAAACGGTCGAGCCGTTGGTCGCATCGGTCAGATGCTCGCTGAGCAGCACGGCGATGCGGCCGATGTTGTTGGCCTGAAGGCCCTGTGGCAGACCGCAGCCGCAAATAACCTCTTCGACGGTGGTCGGGTCAACGCCGCTGTTTCGCTCCAGCAGCTGATCGATGACAAATGCGGTTGTCTCGTCGGGACGAAGCCCCGCGAGAGATCCCTTGAATGCGCGGCCGACCGGTGTACGGACGGCATCGACGATTACGACTTCGGGCATTAATTACTCCTTGATTTTGGTCCGGCGGTCGCACTCCACGGACGTTTTCCCCGGCGGTCGCACTCCACGGGGCCTTTGGGCCGGGCGATTGCACCGGCTACGAAGGAGCATAAAGCAGACGCCCGCCGACGCGGCGCGCCGCCTTCTCATACCATTCGCCGCCCAACCCAACAGGAGCTTTAAATAATGGATATTGAAGGCAAGGGAGCAATCGTCTCCGGCGGCGCATCAGGACTTGGCGAAGCAACCGTTCGCCGCCTCCACGCGGCCGGCGCAAACGTCGTCATCGCCGACGTCAACCCAGAGAAGGGCGAGCCGCTGGCAGAAGAGCTCGGAATCACATTCGTCCAGACCGACGTGCGCGAGGAAGACCAGGTTCAGGCAGCTGTCGATAAGGCTGCCGAGGCAGAAGGTGGATTGCGGATTGCGATCTCCTGCGCCGGCACCGGGATCCCGATCAAGGTCGCCTCCAGCAAGGGGCCCCACCCGCTGGACGCTTTCAAGGTGATCATCGACATCAACCTGATCGGCACCTTCAACCTGATGCGGCTCGCAGCCTTCAGCATGCTCACTAACAACGAGCCAGACGCAGAAGGCGAGCGCGGCGTTTGCATCAACACCGCTTCCGTTGCGGCCTTCGAAGGTCAGGTAGGCCAGATCGCCTACTCAGCCTCAAAGGGCGGCGTCGTCGCAATGACGATCACGGCGGCGCGCGACCTTGCCGACAAGGGGATCCGCGTCAACACGATCGCCCCCGGCCTCTTCGACACGCCGCTACTTGGCGCGCTGCCGGAAGATAAGCGCGCTGCACTAGGCGCTCAGGTGCCGTTCCCAAGCCGCCTTGGTCGGCCGGAGGAGTACGCGCAGCTAGCCCAGCAGATCGCAGAGAACCCAATGCTCAACGGTGAGACGATCCGCCTTGATGGCGCGATCCGGATGGCGCCGCGCTAAGCGCAGCTCAAAGTCCTAGGCCCTGCACCCCGAGCTCGTCAAAGCCAATGTGGTGGGCGAGCTCGTGGCGCACGGTCACGACGACCTGCTGGCGCAGCAGCGCCGCGTCGTGGCCGAAGTCGCGGCGCAGCGTGTCGCGGAAGATGATGATGCGATCGGGGTAGTTGTCGCGCGTAGCTCCGTCCCCCTGGTAGAGGCCATAGGCTCGCTGGCGGCGGCCGCCGTTTGAGATCACTACGGCGACGTTGCGCCCCAGCGCCTCGCGCAGCAGGTCGGGAAGGTCATCGAGCGCGTCGCGCACCAGCTCTTCAAAGTCTTCGTCGTTGAAGGGGTCTAGGTCGAGGAACTCTTCTTCGTCCGGCTCGACCGCCAAGCCGTGGCGCGCGAGGCGCTCGCTCTCAATCACCAGCGCCTCAAACTCCGCTTCGGACTCCGGCGTCGTGTAGTCGGAGAGGCGGAAGGCGATCAGGATCGCACCGCCGAAGATCACTGCCACGCCGAGCACGCCGAGCGCGATCACTTGGATCAGATGGAAGGTCGGGTTGATGCTGAAGCCGCCAAGCAGGACCGAGCTTGAGATCCCGGCCGCGAGCGCGACGACCGATGCAACGGCGATTCGGGACAGAGTGGGCATCGCGGCCGCTACTCCCTACCTCATTGCCCGCGAGATCACGATCCGCTGGATCTCGTTCGTTCCCTCGTAGATCTGAGTGATCTTGGCGTCACGCATCATTCGTTCAACCGGATACTCGCTGACGTAGCCATAGCCGCCGAGCACCTGAACGGCCTCGGTCGTGACCCACATCGCCGTGTCGGAGGCGATCAGTTTCGCCATCGAAGTAAGTTTCGCCAGCCCCGGCTCGTCGCGGTCGGAGGCCGCCGCGGCGCGATAGGTCAGCTCGCGCGCGGCTGCCGTACGAGCTTCCATCTCAGCGAGCTTGAAGGCGATCCCTTGGTGCTCGTGGATCGGCTTGCCGAAGGTGATCCGCTCTTTCGCATATTCGTTGGCGTAGTTGGTCGCGCCCTGGGCGATGCCGACTGCCTGGGCAGCGGCGCCGAGCCGCGTGCGCTCAAGCACGCCGAGCGCAACGCTCAACCCCTTCTCAGGGTCACCGATCACGTTCTCCTTCGGAATCCGAACCTCATCGAATACCGGCGAGCCGGTCGGAGAGCCCTTGATCCCCATCTTCTTCTCGAGCTTGCCGATCGAAAGCCCTTCGCGGTCGGCTTCAACGATGAAGGCACCGATGCGGCGGTTCTCACGGTCGGTCGAGGCCATCACGACGTAGAAGTCGGCGACACCGGCGTTGGTGATCCAGTTCTTCGAACCGTTGATTACCCACTCGTCGCCGTCAAGCTTGGCCGTCGTGCGCATCGCTCCCGGGTCGGAGCCGGCCTCAGGCTCGGAGAGCGCGAAGGCAGGTGACTTCTCACCGCTGGCGCAGCTGGGCAGGAAACGCGCCTTCTGCTCGTCGCTGCCGAAGAGGCGGATTGGCAGCGTGCCGAGATCCTGCACCATTAGGATTAGCGATGACGAAGCGCAGGACATCGCGATCTGCTCGATCGCAATGTTCAGCATCAGCGCGCCGGTGCCGGTGCCGCCGTATTCGGTGTCGAACGGCAGGCCGAGAATGTCGTTCTCTGCCAGCAGCTTGCGTATATCCCACGGGTATTCAGCGCTGGCATCGATGTCATGCGCGCGCGGGGCGATCTGCTCTTCGGCGATCTGGCGGATCGTGTCGCGCAGGTCGGTGAACTCCTGCGGGATTGAGTAGGTGTCGCTAGCTGTATCGGTCATACCGACAGAGTAGTCAGCGCCGCTGCGTAGCATCACAGTCGTGGACGACCCGATTGTGATCAACGGTGGGCTGGCGATCCCGCTGCGTGAGATTCAGATCCGCACCAGTCGCTCATCAGGGCCCGGCGGGCAGCACGCCAACGTGACCGATTCACGCGTTGAAGTGATCTTTGACGTGCGCGAGTCCGAGTCATTGAGCGAGCGCCAGCGCGAGATGATCACTGAGCGCTGCGGTGGGCCGATAGTGCGTGCGATCGCCCAGGACGGGCGCAGCCAAGCGCGCAACCGCGAACTCGCGCTGGAACGGCTGCGCGAGAAGCTGCGCGAGGGGCTGAAAGTTCGCAAAGGGCGCCGCCCGACGCGCCCGTCTAAGGGCGCGAAGGAGCGGCGACTGAAGGAGAAGCGGCAGCGCTCAGAGCACAAGCGCGGCCGCAAGCCGCCGCGCGCCGATGACTAAGCGCTACTAGAGCCCGTTGGGGTGGCGAATCTTGAAACCGCTCGATGAGCGCATCTCAGTCTGCCAGCGCGAACCGTTGCTGCCTCGGCCGCTGGTGTCGAAGCGAATCCCGGCAACGACCATGTACATGTGGCCGGAGTTTGTGTAGATCGTGATCCACTCACCCGTTCCAGCCTTGCCATAGCCAAAGAAGCCATAAGAAGCCTCGGGGCTGCTCAGCAGGTTGGCGCCGCGTAGCGCGTAGCTGACTGAGCCGGAGCAGTCGTAGCCGCTGTCTTCCCACTTGCCGTGGCCGCCGCCCCAGAGGTACGGTTTGTAAGCGATCTTGTTACCGGCCGCGATTACCTTCTTAACCTCGGTCGGCGCGTTCTCGGGCGCGATCGCAATGCCAGCCGCAGTAACGCGGGCCTTGCTGCCAGGGGTAAGCGAGACTGGAACATCACCAGCGACGGGGTCGCCGCTGCCACCAGGAGAGGCGTCCTGACCGACTGCGACGCGCAGCGCGTAAACGTCACCCGCATCAGCGATGCCGTCGACGGTGCGCTTCTGCTTGGCCTCGAAGCGCTTCACCGCAGAGACGGTCTGCTTACCGAACTCACCGCTCGGGGTCGGTGCGTGCTTGTCCCCCGCCCGGCGCAGGTAGGTCTGAAGCTCGCGCACATCGCGGCCGCTCATGCCAGTCACGACCGGAAGCCGCTTGCCAAGCTTGTTGGGGACCGCAAGGTCACTGCCGAAGCCCGCGCCGCCGCTGGAATCAGCAAGTTGCGGGCCACGGGCCGAGGTCAGCAGCGCTTGAATTGTGGCAACGCTGGCAACTCCACTAACACCGATCCGGGCAGCGAACTGGAAGTGCTGAACGGCCTTCGTTGTTTCGGCGGCGTAGTTGCCGGTGACCGGAACGGTGATTCCAACACGATTGAGAAGTTCTTGTAGGGCGCTGACGTCGGCACCGGTGGCTCCGGTGCGCAGAGTCTTGCTGTGAATCTTCGGAAGCGCCGTTGGAGCGCTGACTGCAGGCTGCGTAGTTGCTGCTGAAGCATTAGCTGCTGGAACCAGCAGGGCGACTACAACAATGGCAATTAGTGGTTTTCGTCTGGTGGTAATGATGGGGAACCCCCTCTTTTGAGTGCCTGCGGGGTTAGCTGTCGGGCTCGCGCGAAAAAGGGCCGCGCTACATCACACTTCGGTGACGATTCGCCCCGGGCTTATTAGGCCTTTGGTTCCCCC
>Ga0194055_10000691_pt1 | contig 27392 bp, 28 predicted proteins | sample SepL449m_MetaG_FD_155482 | JGI IMG/M metagenome (GOLD analysis project Ga0194055, IMG submission 155482) | Anoxic zone freshwater microbial communities from boreal shield lake in IISD Experimental Lakes Area, Ontario, Canada - Sep2016-L442-9m | ecosystem: Environmental > Aquatic > Freshwater >... | reverse complement strand
GCCATTTTTCCTGCACGTAGGCAAAGTCATATGCCGCGTGAGCATCGTTTGTACTATCTATATTCATACGTGGAGCTGAGGGGATTTGAACCCCTGACCCCCTGCATGCCATGCAGGTGCGCTACCAGCTGCGCCACAGCCCCAATTGCTTGAGAAGGGCAAACCTTACCGCATGTATTAAGCGGGAGTCGCGCCACTTTCTTCCCCATAGACGGGCTCTGGGATTGATCCCGCGTTATGTTCCATTAAATTCCATTGACGTGGATTGCGTTCAAGAATCGACCACGATGCATTTGAAAGTCCGCCAATTACACCCCAATGCGAAAGTGGCAACTGTAAGAGTTCACCTAATACGCAACGGGCCGTACCGCCATGGGTCGCAACAACTAACAGCTGGTCACTCTTACCTTCAAGCTCTGCATTAATTACCTCAACTGCGCGCTTTGCAACTTCACTTCTCTTTTCACCAATTGTCCCAGCGGGATTATCATCACCGTCGATCCAGCGAATGAAGTTTTGAAAATCTTCGGCGCGATTTTCAGCTCCGGTCTTGCCTTCCCACAATCCCCCGTTTGTCTCACGCAGTTTTTCATGCGTTCTAACCGGCAGGCCAACTAAGTTAGCTAACGCCAGCGCAGTATCGTGCGCGCGACTTAAATCACTAGAGATAATCGCTGTAGGCTTCATGGAGGCCAAAATTGTTGCGGCGTGCTCTACTTGGTAGCGACCTACATCATTGAGCGGAATATCCGAGTGTCCTTGGAAACGATTAACTAAGTTCCAATCAGTTTGGCCGTGACGCCATAAAAGTACGCGATTACCTGCCATGTACTGCGGCATCTTTCACTGCCTCTAGATCAATCGTTGGACAGTCATTCCATAAACGATCGAGCATGTAGTACTTGCGAAGCTCTGTGCTTTGAATATGGACAACTAAATCCGAGTAATCAAGGAGAATCCACTCCGCACCTTTTTCACGTCGTGCAGGTTTTTCACCTATCGCCGTTAATTGGCGTTCTACCTCATCGGCAATTGCATCTACTTGTGCGACGTTAGCGCCAGTTGCAATTAAAAATACTTCACTCAAGACGAGCTGGTCCGATAAATCGATAGCAATAAGATCAGTACCGATTTTTTCGATTACTGCCTTTGCCGCGACTTGAGTGATCTCTAGGGTGCGTGCGCTAATTGTCATAGAGCGCATTCTCCCTTATAAATGCCGCAACGATTTCCGGTACCTGCGTGCTCAAACCCGCCCGAATTGCTGTAGCTGAAACATCCAAGGCTGCGATATCAACGCCATGAGGGGCAAATCCAGGGCGGTTAATACAGATTATCGAGGCGAGTTTGTGCAGGTCATCGGCTCGATGCCATTGATCAATCTTTGAATAGGCATCGGCACCCATGATCAAGAAGATCTCATCGTTCGGGAAATGGGTGCGCACCGCTTCGACGGTATCGATTGCATAACTGGGTCCTGCGCGAAGAATTTCGATGGGGCTCACTTCAACGTGCGATGAAATGGCCGACGGTAAAGTTGTAACAGCTAACTCACACATTTTTCGTCGATCAGCACCCGATGCGATCGGGCTATTGTCTCGGAGTAATGGTTGGCCAGCAGGAACAACAAGCAAGCGATCTATTATCTTTTTCTCGATGAGTTGTGTAATTACGTGCAGATGACCGTTATGAATCGGATCAAAAGTTCCGCCATAAATTCCAACTCGGGACAAATTAGTCTCGGTCTAAGCGAAGAACTAAATAAAGAAGCAGCGAGAGAATGCCGAAAGTGACAAGGCCATAGGCATAGGCCGGCATAGGAAGTTTGCGAAGTGATTCGGCGGCAAGATTACTCATGGGCGAAATCCTACTACGCGCCTTGGAGCAATTCTTTGAATCTCGCCTCGTCGATGACTGGGATGCCTAATTCGGCAGCCTTAGCTAACTTTGAACCTGGATCGCTGCCTACTAATACATAATCCGTCTTCTTGGAAACTGCCGCTGCCGCCTTGCCTCCATGGGCGGTAATAGTTTGTGCAATTGAATCTCGAGTGAAGCTCTCTAAGCCTCCCGTGACAACAAAAGTTAAACCAGCCAGCGTTTGTGGAAGTTGTTCAATCGCTTCTTGCTTAACACGAACTCCAGCCGCACTCCATTTGGCGATTATCGTCTTGTGCCACTCAACGCTAAACCACTCAATAATTGAGTCGGCAATGGTTGTACCTACGCCATCGATTTCGGCGAGTTCTGCCGCCGTCGAAGTCGAAATCTTTTCAATCGAACCACAATGGGTCGCAAGTGCCTGTGCCGCAGTCGGTCCAACGTGTCGAATGGAGAGTGCGACGATCGTGCGCCACAGTGGTGCATCTTTAGCTCTAACTAGAGCGGCCAATAGTTTTTCTACATTTAACCCGGCGTTGCCATCTTTCTTAGTGAAAAAATCTGACGTCGCCAGTTTCGCAGCAGTTAAATCAAAGAGCTCGGACTCGTCCCTAATGATTCCGGCCGCTAATAACGCCGATGCCGCTTCATAACCTAAAACATCAATATCTAGGGCTGCACGCGAACCTATGTAGTAAATACGCTCTCGCAATTGCGCAGGACAACTTTGTGCATTGGGGCAACGAATATCAATATCCCCTTCTGACATGGCACGAAGTTCAAATCCACACTCTGGGCAATGAGTCGGCATCACAAAAGCAATCTCTTTGCCAGTGCGAGATTCAATGACTGGACCTAAAACTTCAGGAATTACATCTCCAGCCTTTCGGATAACAACGATATCGCCGATGAGAACACCTTTGCGAATAATTTCTGTGGCGTTATGTAGCGTTGCATTAGTCACGGTTGAGCCGGCAACTTTAACTGGCTCCATAAATGCAAATGGTGTTACACGTCCAGTACGGCCGATACTGACTTTTATGTCTAGTAAGCGTGTAGTGACTTCTTCGGGCGGGTACTTATAAGCGATTGCCCATTTTGGTGCCCGCGAAGTGAAACCCAACTTTGTTTGCTCGGACATTGAATCAACTTTTATAACGACACCATCGATTTCATGCTCTATATCGTGGCGATGCAGGTCGTAGTTCTTAATATATTTCTCTACTTCAGGACGTGTCGTGCATACTGTGAATCGATCACTCGTAGGTAGTCCCAAAGTCTTAAGCAGGGAGTAAGCATCACTCTGTGATTTAAAGGATATTCCCTCATGCGCGCCGACTCCATGCACAACAAGTGAGAGTGGGCGTTGTGCGCTAACACGGGGATCTTTTTGGCGAAGCGAACCCGCGGCGGCATTTCGAGGATTAGCAAAGAGAGGCTTGCCTAACTCCTCCAAACTCTCATTAAGTTCGTTGAAAGCGGCAAGTGGAAAAAATACTTCGCCACGAACTTCAATCAGTGCAGGAATATTTTTACCCTTTAACGTATGCGGCAAATTCTTAATCGTCATAACGTTGAGAGTGACATCTTCGCCAGTTACACCATTGCCACGCGTTAGGCCCCGGACTAACTGACCATTTTCATAAAGGAGATTGATTGCTAAACCATCGACTTTTAATTCGCATAGATAGGATGGCTGCGCTACCTCTTTTTCCACGCGATCAATCCATGACTCGAGTTCAATGAAATCAAAGACGTTGTCCAAGCTCATCATCTTTTCAATGTGATCATGTTGAGCAAACGAAGTTGCAAATCCCCCGCCAATACCCAGCGTTGGTGAATCTGGTTCACGAAGTGCGGGATTGGCCGCCTCCAGCGCCGTTAGTTCGCGCAGCAAGGCATCAAAGTCGGCATCGGAAATAGTCGGGGCATCTAAGACGTGGTATTTAAATTGATGCTCCCGAATCTCATTGGTGAGTTCAGCCATTCGGTGGCGGGCATCATTGCTCATTTATTGCGTCTCACAAATTGTTGCCGACCCCACGACGCGATCACCATCATAAATAACCATCGCTTGACCAGTTGCAAGACCAAGTAGAGGTGCATCTAGCATCGCCACAAGCAAACCATTCTCAACAAAGTAGGTACAGGTAAGAGCTGCCCCATGGGCGCGAATTTGAACAAAACCAATGCGATGTTCATGATCAACTGCGGGTCCACACCACACTGGGCGCTCCCCTCGCATGATTGTGACCGCTAAATCTTCTCGCGCTCCAACTACAACCGTGTTTGTCACTGGCTCGATCTTTAAAACAAATCGGGGCGATCCATCAGGTGTCGGAATTGTTAGACCTAAACCTTTGCGTTGTCCGATTGTGTAGGTATATGCCCCTTTGTGCTCGCCAATCTTTGTTCCACTTTGATCAACGATTGGACCAACATCACTACCTAATCGATCTCGTAACCACCCGGCATTATCGCCAGATGGCACAAAACAAATATCGTGACTATCTGGTTTTTGTGCAACAGCTAAGCCACGCGACTCTGCCTCTTTGCGAATATCAACCTTTGTTGTATCTCCAAGAGGAAAAACTGCACCTTCAATTTGCTCAACGGTTAAGACCGATAAGACATAGGACTGATCTTTCGAATGATCAACTGCGCGATGAAGCGTCTTACCATTCTCGCCAATTTCAGTCCGCGCATAATGGCCGGTTACAACACCATCAAAACCCATTGCGCGAGCACGATCTAAGACTGCGGCAAACTTAATCTTTTCATTACAACGAAGACATGGATTAGGTGTGCGACCTGCAGCGTATTCAGCCAAGAAATCTTCAACTACACCGTCGTGAAACTCTTCGGCCATATCCCAAATGTAGAAAGGGATTCCAATGACATCGGCGGCACGACGAGCATCATGTGAATCTTCTATCGTGCAACATCCGCGCGCACCTGACCGGTATTTCTGCGGATTGGCAGATAGCGCTAAGTGCACGCCAATGACATCATGGCCGGCCTCAACTGCGCGTGCAGCGGCAACGGCAGAGTCAACGCCGCCACTCATTGCTGCAATTAATTTCATGTGAGATTTGCCGCCCTTCCACGGGCAATTACATCGGGAAGCACTGACACTACAAAATCGCACTCACTCGAAGTACTCGTGGCGCCAAAGGAAAAACGCAGCGAGGATTGAGCAGTTACTTCGTTGTGCCCCATGGCTAGCAAAACATGGCTGGCCTCGTGAACGCCCGCGCTACATGCCGAGCCCGTTGAACATGAGATGTGTTGACCATCCATAAGTAATAACAAAGTATCGCTCTGGGTTCCGTGAAAAGTGACGTTAACTATTCCGGGCAAACGCTCTGCACCAAGGGCGTTAATCACCGCATCGGGAATTAACGCCTGTACTGAAGAGATGAAGCGATCACGCAGCCCCGCCACTTCCCCAGCGTTGTAATACGAACTCGCAGCTGCCGTTGCAAAGGCAACGATGCTCGGAGCATTTAAAGTTCCGCTTCGAATCTCGCGCTCTTGCCCGCCACCATGCATTAGCGATGGAATCTCAACGCCGCGTTTTAATATCAGGGCACCGATTCCAAGGGGCCCACCAATCTTGTGGGCACTAAGAGACATGGCAGTAACACCTAATTGTGCAAAGGAGAGTGGTACTTTCTTAAAACTTTGAACAGCATCGGTATGTACTGGAATGTCACCGGCGATTGCAACCACTTCACTCACAGGTTGGATGGCGCCAGTTTCATTATTTGCGTGCATTACCGAGATGACTGCAATTTCATCTCCGCGAGTTTTAACTAGATTGCGTAAGAAAACTAAATCGATTACACCATCGGCGTAGACTGGGATTTCTATTACTTCTGCGCCCTCATGCGTTGCTAGCCAATGAGCTGGATCTAAAATCGCATGATGCTCAATGCTTGAAACTACGACAACTCTCTTTCCATTTTTGCGACCTGCCCAATACAAACCTTTCAACGCAATGTTATTTGCCTCAGTTCCGGATGCGGTAAAAATAACTTCGCTCGGAAGAGAGCCGATCTCTTTGGCAATTGCTTCGCGGGCATCTTCTAGAGTTTTGCGCGTTGCACGACCATGCGTGTGCAGACTTGAAGGATTGCCTAACTGTGCCAACTGCGCCGTCATCGCAAGAAGAGCGCTTTCAACCATCGGGGTTGTTGCCGCGTGGTCTACATAGATCGATGACATAGGACTAATCCTAGGACTTACGCGCGTTCACACCCTCCGTGGCCTTTGGTAGCACGGCAAAGAGGTCACCGACTACGCCAAAATCTGCGAGTTCAAAGATGGGAGCCTCTGGATCTTTGTTGATGACAACAATCGCTTTACTTGTCTGCATGCCGGCTCGATGTTGAATTGCACCTGAGATTCCACACGCAACATATAACTGAGGACTAACTGTCTTGCCAGTTTGGCCAACTTGGTGTGAGTGCGGATACCAACCAGCATCAGTTGCAGCGCGCGATGCACCAACGGCTGCGCCAAGTGAATCGGCAAAAGCTTCAACTGCCCCAAAATCTCCATTTGTCCCACGCCCGCCCGATACCACGATATTAGCTTCAGTTAATTCAGGACGACCGCCTTGCACTGGTGGCTCTGAGGAAGTGATGATCGCTTTCTTCGAACTCTCTGAAATTTCAAAACTCGCGGATTCAATTATTGGTGTGACGGACGTTGTATCCGCCTCAACCGTGTTGGGGCGAAGCGTGATTATCGGCGTTCCATGTGAAACTTTTGAGTGAACGGTAGTTGAGCCACCAAAAATAACTTGAGTGGCGGTTGCATCTGCACTTACATCAACGGCATCGGTAATAATTCCGGAATTAGTTTTCACGGCCACTCGTGCGGCAACCTCTTTACCAAATGCATGGGAGGCAATTAAAAGAGCCTTTGGAGTTCTTGTTGCAATAATTTGGGCAAGGACATCGGCAGCTGCTGAAACACCATGAGCAAGAAAACTATCGGATTCGATCACAAGTACTTTGGTAATTGGTCCGTGCGTTAGCGCCGATGCATAACTAGCACCAAGACCAGTTGGGGCAAGTACGACTGCAGTTACTTCGCCCATCCGCGAAGCTGCGGTGGCCAGTTCTGCCGTAGTTTTACTTACTTTAGCGCCGATAAAATCGGCCAGAATTAAAGCACTACTCATATCAATTTCTTCTCTGCCAAATATGCGACAAGTTGGTCGCCGCCAGTTCCGTCATCAGTGACAACGATTCCAACTGCGCGGGCAGGGCGTAGAGATGAATCAATAACTACTGACCACGAACTCTCAATGCTTATGCCCAAACTCGAAAGATCGATAGTTTCAATGCTCTTTTTCTTTGCCGCCATGATTCCCTTAAAGGATGGATATCGCGGTTCATTAATTTTTTCGACTACTGACACAACGGCTGGAAACTCGGCGGACATCGCATCCACTCCAGATTCAGTAACGCGTGAGATAGAGACTTTTTTGGCGTCTGGATCAACGGTGACCGATGCGGCGAAAGTAAGTTGGGCGCAACCAAGACGCTCAGCAATCATCGCCGGCACTACGCTCATGCGCGCATCGGTTGATTCAGTTCCACAGATAACTAGATCAAATTCGCCCTTAGATATTACCTCCGCTAAAACCTTAGACGTTGCGAGCGCATCTGCTCCAACAAGGGCCGAGTCGGTAATCAAAATTCCATCGTTTGCACCCATTGAAAGCGCTTTTCGAAGCGATTCCAATGCGCGCTCGGGACCCATGGAAATAACCGTGACGCTGTTCGGCCCACCTTCATCATTGCCACCATGTGCCTCAACGATTCGTAACGCCTCTTCAATTGCATATTCATCTAAATCATTTAAAACGGCATCAACGTTGACGCGATCTAAGAACCCATTGACCATCTTCTTCTCAGCCCATGAATCTGGCACCTGTTTGATGCAGACGGCAATTTTCATATTGCATATGTTACTAATGAGTAACCATTAACTCCATCTCAGGGAGATGATTTCATCTCTGATTTGCCAACACGTAACCTCAACGTGGGCTTTAGGGTTTCTCCATCATCCACATTTACCCCATGGTGCTTCGGATCGCCCTTGTGACTGAATCCTTTCTGCCACAAGTAAATGGGGTGACAAACTCAGTCCTTCGTATCCTTGAGGGTTTCGCCCGTGATGGACATCAAGCGCTTGTGATTGCGCCAGAGAGTGCCGACGGTCCACGAGAGTATGCCGGCTTTCGAGTTAAACGTGTCCCGAGTCTTGCAATGAAGGGATTGGTTCCAGTTGGCTTTCCACAACGTGCTCTCGATCCGCTCATAGATGGGTTTGCACCCGATGTTATCCATTTAGCATCACCGATTTTTCTCGGACACTACGTTACCAAAATAGCTATGCGCCTAGAGATTCCTACCTTGTCGGTTTACCAGACTGATGTCGCTGGCTTTGCCAGACATTACGGCATGAGCATTGCACATGGTGGATTAAAAAAGTGGGTGGCAAGAATTCACTCTCAAACTAATCGAACACTCGCACCTTCGAAATGGTCCTGCTTAGATTTAGAGAAATCGGGTGTACCTAATGTCCGCTTATGGCAACGCGGAGTCGATAGCGTAAAGTTTACTCCAGCGAAACGGGATGAACTATTAAGAAGTCAACTCCTTGGTAATCGCAGTGATAGAAAAATTATTGGCTATGTCGGACGTCTAGCAAATGAAAAACGTATAGAAGATTTATTGGTCTTAGATCAACGCGATGATATCCAATTAGTTATTATTGGTGAGGGCCCAGCTCGCACAAAGCTAGAGCGCATTTTAAATAATGCTCGCTTTGTTGGATATCAAAGTGGTGAAGATCTCGCACGTTACTACGCCTCCTTGGATATCTTTGTGCATACTGGCAAGCATGAAACTTTCTGCCAATCGATTCAAGAGGCGCTTGCTTCTGGTGTTCCGGTAATTGCGCCCAACTCAGGTGGTCCAACAGATTTAGTTAAGGATGGATTGACTGGCTACTTAATTGATACGGCAAATAGCCAAAATTTGAGTAGCAGTGTCAGCATGATTTTTTCAAACCCGGATGCAGCAATGATGGCAATCAGAGCCCGTGAATCTGTTATCGAGCGCACGTGGCCAGTTGTGCATAAGCAACTTATTAATCACTATTACGAAATTCTCGAAACTTCAGCGTTGCGGGCAGAAAGTGTGAGGGTGGCATGAAAATACTTCATATCGCTAACTTTTACGGCCCGAAGTCAGGTGGAATTCGCACGACTTTGCACGAACTTGGGGCTGGCTACATCTCTAAGGGACATGAATTTACTTATATTGTGCCAGGCAATGGGCTCTACTGCGAAGAGACCCCGGATGGACGCAAGATAACTGTTCCATCATTTATTCTTCCATTTAGTGGCGGTTATCGAATCATCCGAAACAATAGCTATATCAAGAAACTTATCACCACTTTGGCTCCAGATGTCTTAGAGGTTTCAGATCGTTTTACTCTCACAAGAATTGGTGAATGGGCCGGCAAGCGAAAAATCAAGACGGTCGTATTCAGCCACGAGACTTTGGTGGGTTTGGCAGAGCACTATTTTGCATTCCCGATTACACCGTTAATCGATTGGCATAATCGTCGCCTGGCGAAGCGATTTAATTACGTTATTGCTACAACGAGCTTTGCCGCTCGTGAGTTTGAGAGACTTAAGATAGAAAATCTGGTTCGCGTACCTCTTGGGGTTGATCTAGAGAAATTTTCTCCGGCGCGTCGTGATAAAGAGTTAAGGGCTCACTTACTTCAAGGCAGTGAAATCTTGCTTGTACACTGCGGCCGCATGTCACGCGAGAAACATCCTGCTCGCTCACTTGAAACTCTTAACCTTCTCATCGCAAGGGGAGTCAACGCACGACTTATATATATTGGTATCGGGCCACTTTTTAAGAAACTTCGTGAAGATGCTAAAGGTTTGCCCGTTACTTTTCTTGGTTACATCGCCGATCGAGATCGCTTGGCAGATATTCTCGCTTCTGCAGATATCTCATTGGCTCCAGGCCCTATCGAGACTTTTTGCTTAGCTGCCCTTGAATCACTTGCTTCGGGGACCCCAGTCGTTGCATCAAGTACTAGCGCCGTTGGAGAGTTCTTACTTCTAGATGGTGAAACGCCGGTTGGCGCAATCGCAAAGAACAATCCGAAATCCTTTGCCGACTCAATTCAAGAAGTTATTGCAATGAGAAAGACTGATCATGGACTCTCCGCCACATGCCAGCACCAAGCAGAGAACTTTCCTTGGAGTTCAACGGTTTCATTAATGCTGACTTTGCATGGCGAATTGCCTAAAAAGTCTTCACGGCTAACAAGAGCGGCATAAATGAACCCTGTTGCCACATTTGTAATTCTCGGTGATAGTGCAGCTGCCGGTACAGGTGATGCCGACAGAAACGGGACCCTGCGTGGTTGGAGTTATTACTTGGCAACTCACTTTAATCAGCCACTTATTTATGCCAATCTGTCGCGTCCAGGTGCGCAATCAACAGAAGTCTTAGTCGATCAACTCCCAAAGGCGTTAGTTCTTGAACCTACACTTACCGCAGTCATTGTGGGTGGAAATGATGCATTACGAAATGGCTTTAGCCCTGATGTCTTGCGTAATAATCTACGTCAAACTTTGAGGGCTTTGCGTGAGAGTGGGTCAGAAATTGTGCTCTTGCAACTTCATGAGCCAACAAAGATTGCACCTTTGCCAAAAACTTTAGGAACTGTTCTCAATCGGCGAATAGATTCTGTCAATAACGTGGTTCGTGCGGTTGGTGCCGAGTTTGGTGCACATATTTTAGCTGTACGCGATATTCCAGATATCTATGACAGAAAACGCTGGCACGTTGATCGGATGCATCCATCAAAGCATGGCCACCAGATTCTGGCGCAGAATTTTCAGGAGCTGCTCTCGCCCCATTGGGATATCAATCCCGTCACTATCGATCCTGTTGCCGAGCGTGGAAGGAGTGATTCATTGCTATGGATGATAAGACATGCCACTCCTTGGTTCCTCAAGCGAAGCGTCGATCTCTTACCAGCAGCGTTTCTCCTGGTTATGGGTGAATATTTTAAGATTCTGACTGGGCGTGATCGAAGCGCACGGGCGGTGTTGTATTTCCCTGAGTTTGTAAATCAACGTGAAGCTGGAATTCCCCAGGTCCAAGAGGAGCGAGTCTCGTAATTGGCAATTAATTGATAAGGCAGGGCAGAATTGCCCCGTGCTACCTGCAGATCCCCGAACCCTTGGCGCCACCGTCACTGACGGCGGAACTAACTTTGCCATCTGGTCAAATGCCGCTGATGCAGTTGAGTTATGCCTATTTAATGAGGTTAACGGGGCTGTAGTTGAAACGCGCTTTGCAATGTCCCATCGAAATGGACCGATTTGGCATGGCTATTTAGCTGGAGTTCGAGCTGGCCAGCGTTATGGCTATCGCATATATGGGCCTTGGGCTCCCGAGAATGGCGTCCGATTTAACCCTGAAAAGCTTTTAATCGACCCTTACACGCATCAATTAAGCGGGGCCATCTCTTACGTTCCAGAGATTTTCGGGCACGTTGCCAACGATGCAACGGGAGCCGGTGATCTCTCAGTTCGCGATGATCGAGACAGCGCCGGTTTTGTTCCGTACTCGGTTGTTACCGATCATAGAGTGCGCGAAATTGTGCGCCCGCTCGTACCGTGGGCGAAAATAATTATCTATGAAGCTCATGTGAAGGGATTAACGGCCAAGAACCTCGATATTCCTGAGAATGAACGCGGAACTTATAAAGGCTTAGGACATCCAAGCACGATTGCACATTTAAAATCCTTGGGGGTTACCGCCCTTGAACTCTTGCCAATTGCAGCTTCAATTACGGAACCGGCAATACATAAGCGTGGGCGAAAAAATCACTGGGGTTACAACTCTTTAGCTTTTAGCGCGCCCGAGAGTTCTTATGCCGCAACAGATGATCCGATCAGCGAACTGCAGTGGGCAATAGATCAATTACATAATGCGGGCATTGAAGTCATTTTAGATGTTGTCTACAACCATACTGCCGAAGGTGGCGTTGGCGGTCCTACTCTTTCGTATAAAGGGATCGATAATAAGTCTTACTATCGACATGACAATCAAGGTAACTATGTTGATGTAACTGGGTGTGGAAATACTTTCGCGGCCAGTAACCCGCACTCCGTTCGGCAGATAATAGATTCTCTTCGTTGGTGGATAGAAGTTGTGGGTGTAGATGGTTTCCGTTTTGATTTGGCGACCGCCCTTTATACGAGTCAAAGCGCCTTTAACTCCTCATTAATGACGGCGATTGAATCTGATTCAGTCTTGCGAAACTTTAAAATGATTGCAGAGCCATGGGATGTAACGCGCTACTCGCTCGGGGATTTTCCGCATCCTTGGCGAGAGTGGAACGATGTTTATCGTGACTCTGTACGTCAATTCTGGTTAGGCGATTTAGCTCGTGGTTTTGGTGAAGGTGTTTCAGATATTGCCAATAGCATCAGCGGATCAAGTTCAATTTTTTACTATCGTGGACCAACTTCCTCAATCAACTTCATCGCCGCCCATGATGGTTTCACTCTTCACGATATGGTGGCATATAACGAAAAACACAACGCGGCTAATATGGAAGACAACGCCGATGGCAGTGATTCAAATAGCTCATGGAATGTCGGTGTCGAGGGTGAAACCGCCGACGCATCGATACAAGAAATTCGTCGCCAAATTCAAAAGTCCATGCTGGTAACGCTCATGCTCTCATCAGGGGTTCCAATGTTGAATATGGGCGATGAAGTAAGCCGTTCACAAAATGGTTCCAACAATGCTTACTCGCTGCCGATTGAATTTAATCAGGAGAGTGCGGCAACATTTAATGGTGGCTGGGCTCTTCCATGGAAGTTAGATGCAGGGGCGAGCGATATCTTGGCAACTGTGCAGACCTTGGCACAAATTCGTGAAAGATATCTAGTCGATGTTACATCCGAGTTTTTTACTGGCATTGTTGACCAAGGAACGAAACGAAAAGATATCGCCTGGTTCTCACTAGGCGGGCGCGAAATGAGCGATACCCATTGGGCCGATGAAGAAAAGCGGAGCATCACTGTCTTCGTTGAGGCCGACCCAGCTCGCGGACTTTTGTTACTCATGAACTCGTCTACTAGTGAAACTGTTTTCACACTTCCGGATCAACAGTGGGGAGAAACCTTTAGGTGTCTCTTAGATGCAAGTAAAGATATTGCAACATATGAACCCGTCATCGCAGCACCTGGTGCGAAAATAAATGTGCCGGCCCATAGTGCGCAAGTTTGGCTCGTCTCGCGTACTAGGTAGTACGTGCGATTCACGAGTAGCATTTAGAAATCATGTTAGCCATCATCGCTCCCGGCCAAGGCGCTCAAACTCCGGGAATGCTAAATTCTTGGATCGCAGATTCAGCCTCGAAGAATTTATTAACTTCATGGTCGGATGCAATTAATTTAGATCTCATTCGTCTCGGAACAACTGCAGATGCCGAGGAGATTAAAGACACGGCAAATGCCCAGCCACTTATAGTTGCAACTTCCCTTGTAGCCGCGCACGCACTTGGTTTAAGAAAAGTTGCGCTTACGTCTGGTCACTCAGTTGGTGAACTTGCGGCAGCTGCAATTTGTGGTGCAATAAGTGAATTAGATGCGCTTCGGTTTGTACGTGCACGCGGAGTTGAAATGGCAAAGGCCGCGGCACTTTCCCCGGCTGGAATGTCGGCCGTACTGGGTGGGGATCGCGCGCAAGTTCTTGGCGCCATTGCGGCATTAAATTTAGTTGCTGCCAACGATAATGGCGCCGGGCAAATCGTTGCCGCTGGAGATTTAACCGCTTTAGTCGCGTTAAGTGCGAATCCGCCGACTGGTGCGCGCGTTCGCGCTTTGGCCGTTGCTGGCGCTTTCCACACAACTTTCATGTCACCAGCCGTTCAACCACTCAAAGATTTAGCTGCCACCATCTCTTCCCAACCGCCAACAATGCCCTTCATCTCAAATAGCGATGGCGAAGCAGTCAATGATGGACATGAGGTTCTGGCTCGAATCGTTGATCAGATTGCAAATCCAGTGCGCTGGGATTTATGCATGGCGCGTTTAGAAAGCATGGGTGTTACGGGTGTCATTGAATTACCACCGGCCGGAACTCTGGTTGGCTTGCTCAAGCGCGTAGCTCCCCAGATCGAAAGCTTTGCCTTAAAGAGCGCTGATGATTTAGTAGCAGCGCGCGAATTCGCAGAAAGGCACGCATGAGCATAAAACTTCCCGCCATGGGTAATAGCCAAATTCTCTCTGTCGGTTCATACCGGCCTAAGCGGCTCGTTCCTAATAGCGAAATTGTCGACCTCATCGAATCAAATGATGAGTGGATCCAACAACGTACCGGAATTAAAAGTCGCCGTTTTGCTGGCCCTGATGAAACTATCATTACGATGGCGCAAGCTGCCTGTGAAAGCGCACTGCTTCGTGCAAAATTAACAATGGCCGATATCGACACGTTGATTTTGGCAACTATCACTTATCCAGTTCAAGCCCCTAGTGCGGCCACGGATTTAGTCAGAGTCTTAGGTAATCCAAAGACGGCCGCTTTTGATATTAGCGCGGCCTGTGCTGGTTTTTGTTATGGCGTTGCAATGGCCAGTGATTTAGTTCGAGCTGGAACATCTAAAAATGTTTTAGTCGTTGGCGTTGAAAAGATTTCAGACTTTCTCGACATGAGTGATCGTGGAACGGCATTTATTTTTGGCGATGGCGCTGGCGCAGTTGTGATTGGACAAAGTGTCGAACCTAAAATCGGTCCTGCTGTATGGGGATCAGATGCCGAATCGCGCGATGCGATTTTGCTAAGTCCGGCTTACACAGTATTTAGAAACTCACCCGACAAAGGCGTGGCCGAACTTGGTTGGCCAAATATTTCCCAGCAAGGTCAGGCCGTATACCGCTGGGCCGTGTTTACCGTTGGCAAAGTTGGAATCAAAGCGCTTGCAGCTGCAGGTATTACTCCCGATGAACTTGGTGCATTTATTCCACATCAAGCAAATATGCGAATAATTGAATCAATGGTCAAAGAGATGAAACTGCCAAGTAGTGTTGTGATTGCAGATGATATTCGTGTCAATGGAAATACTTCCGCGGCCTCAATTCCACTGGCCATGGATGTACTTCTTGAACAACATCCCGAACTTCACGGCCAACTGGCACTTTTGATCGGTTATGGCGCAGGCCTTGTCTATGCCGCCCAAGTCGTGCAATTGCCGCCTAAACCTTGAGATTTACGCCACTTAGACCCCTCAATACTCGTAAGTAAGCCGTTTTTCATAGAGAATAACGCTCTATTGATTACAGTTATGAACTCGCTAACGGATGGAATAAATAAAATGGCACTTGCACAAGCTGACGTACTTGCAGGACTAAAAGAGATCGTCGAAGAAGTAGCTGGTATTCCTGCTGCATCAATCGAGATGGATAAGAACTTCACTGAAGATTTAGAAGTTGACTCACTGAGCATGGTTGAAGTTGTCGTTGCCGCAGAAGAGCGCTTCGGAATTAAAATTCCTGACGAGGCAGTAACTGATCTCATCACCGTAGGCGATGCCGTTAACTTCATCGTCAACGCAGCTAAGTAGTACGTAGAGAACTTTTTATCATGTCAGCTCGTCGCGTAGTCGTCACCGGTCTTGGTGCGACTACGCCTCTAGGCGGTGACGTAACAACCACATGGCCCGCGCTTTTAGCTGGCACCAGTGGCGTCCGATTATTAACTGAGGATTGGGCGCAAACACTTCCAGTTCATTTTGCGGCCCGTGTTGCAGTAGAGCCAAGTGAGCAGATGGAGCGCGTAGAGATGCGTCGCTTAGATAGATCCGAGCAGTTTGCCGTTATCGCATCGCGCGAAGCCTGGAAAGATGCAGGCTCTCCTGATATTGATAAAGAGCGCTTAGGCGTTGTCATTGCATCTGGCATTGGTGGCGTTACAACAATGCTCGACCAATACGACATTTTGCGCGAAAAAGGCGCACGTCTTGTAAGTCCACACACAGTTCCGATGTTGATGCCTAATGGTCCTGCGGCAAATGTTGGTCTCGAGCTACAAGCTAAAGCCGGAGTCCATACTCCGGTGAGTGCTTGCGCATCAGGGGCCGAAGCTATTGGTTATGCCTTAGACATGATCCGAAATAATCGCGCCGACATTGTTGTTAGCGGTGGCGTCGAAGCGGCGATCCATGCGATGCCGATGTCTGGATTTGCTGCGATGAAAGCCCTATCGACTAGAAATGATGATCCCGCCCGCGCATCCCGACCATATGATTTAAATCGTGATGGCTTTGTTTTAGGGGAAGGCGGCGGAATCCTAGTTCTCGAAGAGTACGAGCATGCACGTGCGCGCGGAGCCAAGATTTACTGCGAAGTATCGGGCCAAGGATTAACCTCCGATGGCTATCACATTGCCGCTCCCGACCCTGATGGTTCTGGTGTCCAGCGTGCGATCAAATTTGCACTACGCGATGCGGGCTTAACAACTAAAGACATCGTGCATTTAAATGCCCACGCCACATCAACGCCTGCAGGCGATGTCGCCGAAGCAAATGCGTTGCGCAAAGCCCTTGGCGCTGATGCAGATCACGTTGCCGTCTCTGCTACTAAGTCCATGACAGGTCACTTACTCGGTGGAGCCGGCGCGATTGAATCAGTATTTATTGTTAAGAGCTTGCAAGATCGGTTAGCTCCCCCAACAATTAATATCGATGATTTAGATCCAGCCGTCACAGTCGATGTAGTTCGCGACAAACCACGTGCGTTACCTCAAGGCGATATAGCCGCCCTTAATGACTCCTTTGGCTTTGGTGGCCACAACGTTGTATTGGTTTTTAAGAGCATATAAATGCCAACGACTTCAGACAACCCGCGCGATCCAGAGGCGCGTATTGCGCGCCTAGTCGATGATGGAAAGTTTGACTTCCTAATTCCGCGCACCGATTGCGGAGTGATTGTAGTTACGGGTTTAGTAAAGGGAAATAAAGTTGTAATTTTCGCATCCGATGCAACAATAAAAAGTGGCGCACTCGGAGTCGATGGCTCAAAAGTAATTGTTACGGCATACAAAGCAGCAATGGGCGCACAAGTTCCGGTCATTGGAATTTGGCACTCTGGCGGCGCGCGTTTGAGTGATGGTGTTGCATCTCTTGATGCTTTCGGTGAAGTTTTTCAATCAATGATTTCTGCAAGTGGGCGAATTCCTCAACTCTCATTAGTGCTGGGACCAACTGCAGGTGGTGGCGCTTATGGACCAGCGCTGACCGATATTGTCGTGTTAGCACCCGAAGGACGTATTTTCGTCACGGGTCCCGATGTTGTTAAAAGTGTTACTGGAGAAGATATTGATATGGCGCTTCTCGGTGGCCCAGAGGCACATAAGAAAAATAGCGGCCTCGCGCACATAATCGCGCCAACTGAAGATGCCGCCTTTGAAGACATTCGGGATTTGACTGCGCTCTTTGCTAATCAAGGTTTCATGCACCCAGAGGTAGCCGACTTAGATCTAAGCCAACTTGTTCCAGATTCAAAGGTGCGCACTTATGAAGTACGTCCATTGGTTGATGCCATTTTAGATAATGGTGCTGAAAAAATTGAACTACTCTCTATGTGGGCACCAAATATGACAACGATTCTTGGTCGACTCGGCGGTGCTACCGTCGGAATACTTGCTAACAATCCAGCGTATTTGGCTGGCGTATTGGATGCAGCAGCGGGAGAAAAGGCCGCGCGCTTTGTCCGAACATGTGATGCCTTTGGTATTCCACTCATCGTTATCGCCGATGTACAGGGATTCCTTCCCGGTGCCGGTCAAGAATGGGAAGGCGCAGTTAGGCGCGGAGCTAAGTTGCTTCATGCATTTGGCGAAGCCGTTGTTCCACGAATTACTTTGATTACAAGGCGCGCTTACGGTGGTGCATACGTTGCAATGAATTCAAAGGCTCTCGGTGCTACTCGTGTTTTTGCTTGGCCCAATGCCGAAGTTTCAGTTATGGGCGCAGTTGCTGCAGTTCGCGTTCTTCACCGCCGATTGCTTGCCGATATCCCGACTGAACAACGCGAATCAATGGAGCTCGAACTTGCGGCAGAACATGAGAAGATTTCGGGCGGTGTTGCGCGCGCTGTAGAAATTGGAGCGGTCGATGAAATAATCGACCCAGCTCTTACTCGAAGTATTCTCGCTACAACAATTGCTCAAGCGCCACATCGCCGTGGAGCTCACAGCAATATTCCACTGTAAAAGGCGAAGACCAATTACAGTTTGTGTTTAGCCCTCTTAGGAAGCATTTCAGAAAATTCGGGAAATAAACCTTCAATCCTCAGAATCGCATAACCTACTCGCACAATATTGCCGATGCTTGGGAAGACTATGTAGCGTGGCTCCCATAATGGGGCAAACTTGGCATTGAAACGATATAGCGATTCCATTTGAACAAAGTGGGAAAAAAAGATCAAAATTTTACGCATTACTCGTGCAACTGGACCAGCGCCTAGTTTCTTTCCTTTTTCAAAGATACTTCTAAATGAGGCAAAGTTGAGCGATACATACTCAAAACCCAGAGGTTTAACGAAATTAATAGTCTGCTGAATCATTAATTCATTAACACCGGTATCGGCGTTGGGAGCTCTTCGCATCAAGTCGAGTGAGACTGAATTATCTCCCCATGGAACAAACTGCAACATTGAAACTACTTCATTCTCACGTTCACACCACGTGATAAGGCAGTCGGGATCTATCGGGTCACAGAATCTACCCAGCGCCATTGAAAAACCACGTTCATCTTGACTCTTTCGCCATTGCTGCATCTTTTCGGCCAGATCTTCGCGAAAACGATCATCTAAATCGCGAACAAAGGCTGATTTAGCGGTGTAACCCAATCGGTTAATTCGGTTGAGGGTTTGCCGAACATTTTTCATCACTGGGCCTTCAGTCGTAAAATCTTTTACAACCACAACTGCTTCATCGCCGATTTCTAAAGAGTCAAAACCAGTTTCCCGAACCCAAATTTCGCCGGCCTCTTCAGAACAGCCATAGATAGCTGGAATCCACGCATGCATCTCTGCAGTATTTAAAAATGCTGCCATTGCAGCTGGCCAAGACTCTTGGTCGCCAATGGGATCACCCGTGGAAATCATGACACTGCTTCGAACTGAGTATGGGATAACTGCCTTCATGTTTGGCGACCACACCACCGATTTGTTATCGCGCAAAGCAAAATAGCTCAATGAATCTCGCTTAGAGCTGTGTTCAAGGAGTCCTCGTACGAGATGTGCATTTTCGCTACTCAAAGCCGACTTGAGCAAAGCGGGTTTAAGAAATCGTATTAATGTTCCAACGGCAATTAAGATTCCTAACCCACCCAAAAGCAATTCAAGTCTTTCCTGGCGGGCAACTGATACGAATAGAACTGGACCAGAAACTCCTACCAGCCCTTTTATCGTGATTTCAATGGCTTGGCTTAGGCTAACTGGAGCCAGAAATGAGTGTCGGTCAAAGTAGATGATGACTACGCCTAGTAAAAGCGCCAGGAGCGAACTACGAATGAAGAAAATTACCCCTTGTCGCCGTGTGTATGGATCGGCGATCGTTTTAAAGATATTTCGATATCGAAGTAGTAGGGCCAAAATGACAATTTCAAAGACGAGTCTTGACAGGCCTAGGGTCTGAAGTAATAGATGTGGATTTCGATTTAACTCTAGAAATATATGCACCGATCGAATAACAGAAAAAACTATCAAGAGGGTCTGAAGCGTTGTCGCAAAAATCCACGCTCTGCGGCGACGTAATTTAATACTGCGTGCGCTCAAAAACAGACATGATGCGACAAGAATTGTGGCAGTTTCATCTCGAAAAAAGAAAGTCGGGTTGGCTTGAACTCCTAATTTCCGAATGAAATGTGGAAATAAATCCAGTGAGAAGAAGCCAAAAAGAGCTAATGATTGAACATATAGCAAGGCGCTTATTAACCGGGAACGTCTTGCGGTTTCCGTCAACGTAGCCATACAGCAATCATAACTGATTGCGTGGCGGTGCTTAAATTACTACTTCGTCGTAATTGGCTATTTAGTATTAAAGGTAACCGCGACCGTTGCCGTAACTGTTTTGTCGATAGTAGTTGTGTCATAGGCGCCGTAGTCAGCGGTCATAGTTGAATCTGGCGTTGTAATCTGAATTGGGCCGGCTTTTACATTCGCGAGAGAGCCAAGTGCTCCCCCCACAGCTTTAGTCAACGCTTCTGCGCGACCTTTAGCATCTTTCATCGCATCACTCATTAACTGTGGACGAAGCTCCGGCAAGTTGGAAATGTAGTACTGAGGTCCATAGTTATTTACATGAATACCAGTCTGCAATAGGGAACCAATTCCCTGGCTGAGTTTAGATATCAACTGGACATTCTTTGAACGCACGGTGACGTCACGGCTGGCACGGTAAGAAAGTGTTCTACCCGTCGCATTTCCATTGACGAACTCCTCATTGGCATATGTTGATACCGCACCGAGAGTTAACGCATCTGCTGGTATTCCACCCTTAGTTAAATAATCTGAAAGACCTACTACATCTGAATCAACAGATTTGACGGCGCCACCAACATTTGGTGCTGATAGGCTGACTGATAAAATCCACACTGCATTATCGGCAGTTGCACTTGTTTTAGCTGAACCGGTAACCGTAATTCCATTTCCAGCGCGTGTTGCAAAACCAGTTCCAACTTTAGCTAGTCCGACACCAAGTGCTAATGAAACAATGATCGAAGAAATAATAATTGTGACTGCTTTGCGACGCTCGACCGTAATAATAGGTGATTCATTTAGTTGACTCATACTTTAAATTATACGCAATTAAATTGCGCGCAGGTGAGAAAGCTCTTGGTGATTGACGCCACGAAAACGTTCAAGTTCATTATCCCAATCGCTACCAATGATGAGTGCTAGCCCAGAGCGAATCGACTCTTCATCAAAAGAGTTTTTTAAAACTTCTCCAATTTGATTTTCGCTAATAACAACGGCCCCTGATAAATCAGTTACAGCGCGGTGGATTCCAAGTTCGGGCGTAAATCTAAATAACTCTCCCCCAGTGTTTGTATCTTCTTGAACTTCAAAGCTCAGGTAATGCCAACTTCGCAGCGCACTAGCAATCGCCGCAGCGGTTCCTTGGCGATCTCGCCACGTCAGAGTGCATTTATATGTGCCGGCCTTTAACCCTTGGGGCGTCCAGTCACAGCCCGTTGAGGTTCCCAGTAGATCCGATAATGCCCAGTCAATATGGGTACGCAGGGCCGATGGGGCGCTGTGGATACGTAGCTGACCCCGGGTGGCCAAGGCTCCAGAGGCTCTATTTAATCGTTGCATTGAAAACTCCTAGCAAGGGCGCCGATTGCGACCTTCCCCGGCCGCCTTTTCGCACCTGCTAGTGGCTTAATTACACACCCTTCTGGCTAAAACTGTCCAGTCCCACTTTAGGTTTACGGGTCAGTAGGCGATACAGTTGGCCCCAGTCCGACGCTTAATCAGTACCCGTATCATGTAATACATATTCGGTATCGCTGGCGCAAGAGGAAGACCGTGATCCGAGGATTTCTCGGAACACCCACATATCGAAGGAAAAGTAAAACATGGCAACAGGTACAGTTAAGTGGTTCAACTCTGAAAAGGGTTTCGGTTTCATTGCAGTTGATGGTGGCGGACAAGATGTATTCGTTCACTACTCAGCAATTCAAGGAAACGGTTACAAGTCTCTTGAAGAGGGTCAGGCAGTTTCGTTTGAGGTCGTACAGGGTCCAAAGGGTCCTCAGGCTGATGCAGTAAACCCTGCCTAATTTCCACAGCTTTATTAATAACCCTCACCGCATCACGCGGTGGGGGTTATTTCTTTGGCATCGCAGGAAGCAGGCCAGTTTTAGCTAATAGTTTTGCAACTGCCTTTGCTGGAGATGAATCCGTTCCGGCTTTCCATTTATCTAAATAACTCCACGGATATAACTCACCACGACGCACCCACCAAGCACCTGCGCTCACAGGAGTTGGCCATGAAATTCCAAAGTGCACGTGAGGGGCAGTTCCTTTAGCATCTCCGGAATCTCCTAGTTTTCCAATTAAATCCCCTGCGGTAACGCGTACTCCAGGCTCAATTCCATCGGCAACTTTCATCAAATGCGATCCGTAGTAGCGAACACCATCATCGCCAATAATCGATACATATAGTCCGCCACGATCTGCGCCTAGATTTGTTTTGTAGTTGTACTTGTCCACTCGATTAACTTCATCGACTACCCCACTTGTAACAGCGACGAATGCGCAGCCTTTTTTGCCCAAAATATCGGTTGCTGGATAATCATGGTGGGAATGAGCGTAGGTAACTACGCAGCCTTTAATTGGAAATACGTATACAGGCGTAGCTCGAGCCGGAATTGCTTGCGTGGAAATGGCGAAAGTAAGAACTACCACCACAATTCGAATAAATTTTTTGTTATCCATTTCGGGCAAGAGTAACTGGTAAGGGGCAAACCTCTAGTTAGGCATGGCTGGCCCCGCTGACCCTCATACATGGAATAATTCGGGATATCCCTAGTATCTCGCTGAGCGTGTGGCGAAAAAGAGGGTCTAGTGTGGCCTCACACATGAAAACTCTTATCATCAACGAGCAGGCCTTCGAGCTCGCGCTTCTAGCCCCTGCGCTGACCCAACGTGGAGCAAGGGTTATCGGTGCAACGGATAATGTTGCTGATGCAATGGATCTGTTTGAACGGCATAAACCTAAAGTTGTTATCGTTGATATTAGATTTAATAAGCAGCATGCAATTGATTTATGCAAAGAGTTCCGAAGTATTAACCCATTAGTTGGCCTCATCATTATCGCGGACTGCCCTGACCTTAGAATTCTAGGAATCACCGTTGGTGAAATCCCTTATGGCTCACAGTTAATTCTTAAGTCCGTAGCCAACGTCGTTGAACTCATCTACCAGTCGATTGCGCTTTCGATCTTGGCGGCAAAGTCAAAGCAAACTTACCTGTGGGCCGGACAAGAAGACATTATCAATGGCCCACAATTTGTCTCTATTCTTGCCGGCTTAACCGATATTCAAATTGAGACAATGCGCCTACTTGGTAGCGGTTTAAGTAACTCTGAAATCTCGCGTGTCCGATTTGTTACTGAAAAATCAGTTGAACAGATAGTCACAAAAATCTCGCAGTACTTTCGCGTTGGCTCTGATCCAACCAAAAACCAGCGAGTATTACTTGCTGGGCAATATTTTAAATGGGTCGGTGCCCTTAGGAAATAGAGTTTGTGGCCGCCCGCGTATTAGTTGTTGCTACTGAAACTGAAATTGTCGTCGTTTTGTTAGCTTGGGTTGAAAGTGCTCTAACCCGAACGTCTCCTCCAATACTTAACGGCATCGAGTAGCCACTTACTGTTTGCGGTGAATTAGCACTCGTAGTCGTCATTATCGTGTTGATAGTTCCAGCACATGTTCCCGCATTTTCATTCCATGCAGCACTTGCCGTTCCCGCTCCCCCCACGTTACAGGTCTGCAATTTGATTGAGTTAGTGGTTGTCACGGTAACGGTTTGGGTAATTGCAAGCGTTTGAATAGCGATGCTGCCGGAGTTCTCGATAGTGAAGAATCCATCCAGGGCGCTAGATGTCACGCCAGCGCCAGGACACGCTGTGCTAAATTTCAAAGTTGTGAAATTTGCCGACGTATTTGGTCCGAGCCTTAATGTCACCTGTTGCCTAGCATTATCTACAGCCGTGATCGTATTAGTGCCAGAGCTGACGATTCCAACCCCCGTTACCGTCATTCCTACAGCCAGCGCAGTTGTAGCTGTTTGGAGTCCAACTTTCGTACTTGAGGAGCTCCATCCGTTGCCGTCGGTCGTTAGGTAATAGTCAGTCGTGACACAACATGAAACGGAGGCATCCCCAACCACGTACGTTAAATAGTTATCAGCGGTGCTGCCTACAACTGGATTATTGCCAGTGGTGGAAAAAGTAATTTGTCGATTGCCAGAATTTACGGCAATTATCGTACTTACCACCGGGTTGACGCCAGAGTTAAGCGTAATTGTCATTCCAACTGCTATTGAATTCGACCAATTCGCGGATTGGAATTTTACGCTCCGCCCCAAGTCATCCCATCCTCCACCATCAGTTGTGATGTAATACAAAGGGACTCCTGGACAGAATGAAACAGATGCAGACAATGGCGTTATCGGGCCATATGCATTCCCTGTTAGGGCAGCGTTCGCATTCACGCCGGCAAAGGCTCCCCATGCTGCCGTAGAAATGTTTAGTGACGATGAATTGTTTGTCGCTGCCTTTAGTGTTGCAAAGGCAAGATCGGTCTGGGTAGTTGTAAGCAGCAGCAATGATGCCACCAAAACTATCCAGACCGATCTACGCTTCATGATTTAACTAACTCCTAGATTAGGAGTTTCCAGTGGTTAAAGCTGGTTGTTTAACTTCTACCTGCCAGGTTACCCAAGCATTTTTACCTTGGATCGAAGCTGGATCCAATGCCGGAGTTGCATATAACGCGTTTGTTTTTCCATTGACAGTCGTCTCCGACTTATCTGGAATATAGAGCGTATACATGAGGTGATTAACGTAAGCCGGTGTGTTTATTAAGTTAGTCATTGCCGTTCCGCTACCACCTGCGGCGATTAGAGTGGCAATTGGCACGGCTCTATTTAGTACAGTGGCCGTTCCGGAGCCAGTGCTAATTACATCAGTTGGCGATGCACAGCTCGCTGCAGAAGATGAAGATCCTGCGGTAAATGTCCAAGCAGCTGCGCAGTTTTGGACCCAGACTCTGATGCCGCTTGTTACCGCTGCAGCGCCGGTAGTCAAAATAGCATCAGCAGATCCTGCTGTAATGATGGTTCCACCGGAACCTGAAGACGTATATGCGGTAATTGAAAGTGTTGGTGTAAGAAATGCCAAATCTCCGTCGTTGGTGTAATCAACGAAACGAGTTTGTGTATCCAATGGCTTCATTCCCGTAATTGCAGTTCCGAAACCTGCCGATGCTGAACCAGCTGAGAGAGTAAGCGATAACTTTCCTGAGTTTATATTTTGGTTAGCGGTATTGAATGCAGTTGCATTAAGTGCAGCACCTGCTCCGCCGACTATATTTGCTATACCGATAGTGGCAGCAATCCCAAGGACTGCAGCCTTGCCCATGAAGCCCGTTATGGACCATGAACCCTTATGTAGATCGAACTTGCCTAACATGATCCATCCTCATTTTCTTGAAAGACGCCTAGCGCTTTACTAGACGGCAAATATGTTGTTTTTTATCTGTTACACGTGGGTGTAGCCAAACTCAGAGATACGGCCGATCCCCCGAATGCGATGCAACTGGCACTGGTCCGCCAGAGAGCAATGGTTCCGAAGGCGCAATAGTCTTATCTAGAGATTTCAAATGCTCTTTGACTAACAGCTCAATGTGCGAGGCAATGTCAACTTCATCGGTAGAGGTGATCAGGACTTCTTCCTCTTTTTGGGCTTGTTTACGCACTTTCCGCATGAGATAGACCAGGTAAGCGATCAGAGCCACAACTCCACCAACCCGTCCAACGGTCGATGAAAGAGAGTTGAGTACAAATCCAACTTTGGGAACGACGGTAACAACTCGTCTTAACGATGCATCGGCATTAAAAGTCAGCGAAGGAGTGTCGACGGCCGGGTTAGCATCGCCCTTAGTAGTAATCGTGTATTGCGTATTGTCAGTTGTCTTTACTTCAACTACTCGGTGAGACACCTGCTCAAAGCTTTTAGGATTTTGGACCAGAACTACGTCACCGGTATTTACATTGCGAGCTTGTACTACGTTTGTAACTATTCCATCGCCGGCAGCCATGTAGGGCTTCATGCTTTGAGAAAGAACGGTGAAAACACCGATGCCAAAGTAGGAGGATGCAAGTGCTGGTGCAACCATGAGAAAGATCGATATGGATGCAAATACAACAGTTGAGTTGCGCTTTGCCTTCTTGGCTTCTTTACGTGGCATTTCGTAGCCCTTTCTGCATTCGTGTACTAATAGTGATTTATTTGTGAGTAAAAGATTACATTGCACAAAATAAATGAGAGGGAAAATAGTTGCAAATTGAAATGCAAATATTGTTTAATTTGGGGGGATTTCTAAGCACATAAAATGAAAGAGTTAACGACTGGTGAACAAATAATTGTTACCATATTAATTGAGGGGGTTTCTCCTCCAACACATAGGGGTATTACTTGATGTGCGATGACAAGGGATATCCCTGTCCCCAACGCAGGACAAACCCACCAAAAAGTGAAATCCTACGCTCATAACTACTACTTACTTGGACTAGGAGCGCCATGAGTACAGCATCAACTCAAACGGAATTACAGATATCTGTACTTGTTGTAGAAGATGAAAATTTGACTCGCGCCTTAATGTCAAAGCTGTTAACAACCTCCGGCTTTCGCGTTGTTGGGTCAGCCCCTGATGCGGCATCGGCAATGGTCATCAATCGCCAACAACGCCCACAGGTGGCAGTCATCGATATTAATTTAGGTGCTGGACCAAGCGGATTAGATCTGGCACATGCGCTTCGAAAAGTTTCTCCTCGTATTGGAATTGTTTTTGTAACAGTAGTTGCGGATGCGCGCACACTTGGTCCAAATTTGCCGGAAATGCCCCCAGCATCTTTATATATTAATAAGGCTGAAATTCAGACTGCTAACCAGTTAATTGACACTATTCAGGGTGCTTATGCACTCGTTCATAGTGACATGCCGAAGGAAAAAGAGGGTGTTATGTTAGTTAGCGAGCCATTTACCGATCTTCAGATCGAACTAATGCGAATGATTTCACTTGGAATGTCGAATGCATCCATTGCAACCGCGAGATTTACAACAGTTAAATCAACTGAAAATGCTATTGCTCGACTTGCAAAGAAACTAAATATTGCAAGCGATGAAAAGAATAATCAAAGAGTTTCTATCGCTCGAGCTTTTTATATGTTGAATTTCAAAACAAAGCTGCATGAGTAACAAACCGCATAGTCGCTCAAATACACATCCAAGAGCCAACCTAGCCATTTGACCAGGTTGGCTTCGAAAATCGGTTTTAACCTCTTTTATGCAGCAAATTGCTCGAAATCTCTTGGTCTGACTGCTCTGGAACCTGCATGCGTATTGCATTTCCTGCATTAGAGTTAGCCGTTGCAGGGGGCGGTAGCTCAGTTGGTTAGAGCCCTGAACTCATAATTCAGTCGTCGTCGGTTCGAGCCCGACCCGCCCCACTCTTAGTTCTTTAACTCGTTACGTATCTTCCGTCTCGGTACTTTTCACTGGTTTTTGTGTCACGGTTACAGTCCACTTTAACCAAGTATTTTTACCTTGTAGGGATGTTGGGTCTAGGGCCGGATTTGCATATAG
>Ga0194055_10000689_pt1 | contig 27448 bp, 29 predicted proteins | sample SepL449m_MetaG_FD_155482 | JGI IMG/M metagenome (GOLD analysis project Ga0194055, IMG submission 155482) | Anoxic zone freshwater microbial communities from boreal shield lake in IISD Experimental Lakes Area, Ontario, Canada - Sep2016-L442-9m | ecosystem: Environmental > Aquatic > Freshwater >... | reverse complement strand
CGGCTCTAGCCGTGCCCGCGAGCCCCGGCCAACCACTCGTTGGCCCACACGCGAACGGATTCGACTCCCTTGCGATGACAGAAGTCGCCGAGCGTTTCAGCGGCCGTGCGCTCGGCCTTATAGCACGCAAGCACTGCTGTGATTTCTTTGCACAACTCCTCAAACGGCACGACATCCTTATAGATCGCATTGAGCCGATCTCCCAAGAGTCGACCACCCAGAAAAATCGTATATTTTCCAAGCGTGCGGCCGACGATGCCGATGTCGCAGTTGTAGGGCCGGGCACACGCGTTCGGGCAGCCGGTCATGCGGAGCGTGAAGGCGTCATTGGAGAGCCCCAGTGTTGCCACCTCAGGCTCAAGGGAGTCGATCAGACCGGGCAGCACCCGCTCGCTCTCGGCTACAGCCAACGAACAGGTTGGCAATGCCACACACGCCATGCTCCAGCGTCGTAGCGTAGAGATCTCCTCTGATGTTTTCACTCCGTGGGCATGCAGAATTTCTGTGATCCGCACCCGGTCGGTGACGTGCAAGTCGGTGAACAGCAGGCTCTGGTGCGCTGTGATCCGCACACCCGGCTGAATATCTTGGAGAATCTGACGCAGTGCCGTTTTGAGACGGAAACCGCCGGGATGCTTCTCTAAATCCTGAGGTTTGTGTGAGTCGAGGATACGACCGTTTTCCACATTCAGTCCGTAGCAAAACTTTCCATCTCCCTGCTCGTGCCAGCCAATGTGGTCATCGAAACCGTGCACGTCGCTGGGATGGCACGGCAGGAGCGGCTTCCCAAAATACTCCTCCACCTTGGACCGAAAGTTTTCCAGCCCCATCGTGTGGATCGTGTACTTCAGCCTGGCCACTTTTCTGTCGGAACGGTTGCCAAAGTCTCGCTGCACTTCCACGATTGCAGTGGCGATCGCGAGCACATCCTCCTCGGGCACAAAGCCGAGTCGCTTGGCAAGCGCGGGGAATGTCTTGGCGGCACTTGGCGTCACGCCCATGCCGCCCCCAGCCAAGACGTTGTAGCCAAGAATTTTTCCATCCTCGTGTACCACGAGAAACCCTAGATCATTGGCATAGATGTCGACGCAATTGTCTTCCGGGAGGCCAAACGCGGTTTTAAATTTCCGGGGCAGATACGTTGGTCCATAGATTGGCTCGACCTCTTTGCCTGCTGAGCCGCCACCGGCCAGCGTTTTCTCGCCCGTATCCGAATCGGTGAGCCAAATCTCGTGGTAGGCACGCGTTCGAGGCGCGAGGTGTTCGGCCAGCCTGTCGGCCATGGCCTGCATCTGATCTCGCACCGGATTATTTCTGATCGGTGCAGGGCAACACATGACGTTTCGCTCTACGTCGCCACAGGCCGCCAGCGTCGAGAGTTGAATCTCGTTGATGCGTTGAATCGTGGCCTTGAGATCCCCCTTCACGATGCCGTGGTGCTGAATCCCCTGCCGAGTCGTGAGTCGCACGGTGCCATTTGCCAACTCGTCGCCTAAGTCGATCTCGGCGAGCATCTGCGCGGCGGTCATTTTGCCACCGGGAATCCGCGTTCGCACCATGAACGAAATTTCTCGCAAGCTCTTCGCGCCTTCTCGGGCTTTCCGAGTCTCGCGGTCGTCCTGCTGGTACGTGCCGTGGTTCTTGAGCAGGTGAATGCTGGCTTTTCCAAAACCGGGAGCACCGTCGACGAGTTCTTGGGGAATGTCGCCCAGCAGATAGTTGCTGGCTGTTTTTACCAATTCCACACCGCTGAGCTTGGCTGGTTGGGGAGCCTCGCCTAGCGCACGCGGCGCAGCGGCGGGGCCTGCTGGGGCAGGAGCGTGTGGCGTTTCGTCTGACATGGCTTTCTGGAACGGCTCTTGTGCCGACTACTTTTTGATTGCGGGTTTCGTTTTTTCTTGCTTGGGTTTCTTGTTTTTCTTGTCGTTCTTCTGCGAGTTGTTGCCCTTGCCCATGGCGATCGTTCCTTTCAGGAGCGTTTGTCTTGATACCACATGATACACACGAGGCACGCAGAGACGCACCTCAATGAACTCAAGTATCGTAACCAATCCTTGCTGTTTTTGAACAACCCTGCCCAAAAGCGCGTCATTTTCGCAACCGCAGTGCATTGCCCACCACGCAGAGCGAACTGAGGCTCATCGCCGCGGCAGCAAGCATGGGATTGAGCAGCAGGTGCGAGGAGAACGGGAAGAGCACTCCGGCCGCAATCGGCACGCCAATCGCGTTGTAAACCAGCGCAAAGAAAAGATTCTGGCGGATATTACGCATTGTGCGGCGGCCCAACTGCAGGGCCTTCACAATGCCTCGCAGGTCGCCCTTGACGAGCGTGACTCCTGCCGACTCGATCGCCACATCGGTTCCTGTGCCCATGGCAATCCCCACATCGGCAGCGGCTAATGCGGGTGCGTCGTTGATGCCGTCGCCTGCCATTGCCACCGTGCGGCCTTGGGCTCGCAGCGACACGATCAGTTCGTACTTCCCTTCGGGACGGACTCCGGCGTGGCATTCATCGATACCGAGGTGCTGGGCCACTCTTTTGGCCGTCTGTGCATTGTCGCCGGTCAGCATGATGATCCGTAGGCCCATCGCATGCAGGCTCTTCACCGCCTCAAGCGTCGAAGCCTTGATGGGATCAGACACAGCCACCACTCCGACACACTGCCGATTCACTGCGACATACACCACCGTGCGTCCTTCCCGCTGCAAGGCCTCGGCTCGGCCATCCACTACGGCGAGGTTGAGTACGTTGTGGCTGGCCAGCCAGTCCCGCTGGCCGACGCATACCTGCTGACCTCCAACGGTGCCTTGCACGCCGCCGCCAGTGATCGAAATAAAATCGTCCACTGGCGCACGCGGAATGCCCCGGTGTGTGGCTCCTGCCACGATGGCCCGAGCCAGCGGATGCTCGCTGTGCTGTTCCACGCTGGCTGCGGCCTGGAGCAGGGATTCCTCTGTCTGTCCAGCCACCGCAATACACTCCGTGAGCGTGGCGCGGCCCTCTGTCAGCGTGCCCGTTTTATCGACCACAACGGTATCTACTTTTTCGAGTCTTTCAAGCACCGCAGCATCCTTGACAAGCACCCCTTCCTGGGCGCCGCGACCAATGCCGACCATGATCGACAGCGGCGTGGCGAGCCCCAAAGCACATGGGCAGGCAATGATCAGCACGGCCACTGCGTTGACAAACGCTAACGCCAGCGGGGGTTGGGGGGGCGATGCGATCGCCCACGCGATCGTCCATGCCAGAAACGTGAGGACGGAGCACGCCAACACAACGGGCACAAAATAGGCGGCCACTGTGTCGGCAACTTTCTGAATCGGCGCACGGCTGCGCTGAGCGGTGGCCACCATCGCAACGATGCGGGAAAGGACCGTGTCGCGGCCGACCTTGTCAGCCACCATGAGAAATGTACCGGCTTGGTTGAGCGTGCCTCCGATCACCGCATCGCCAGACTGCTTTTTAACCGGCATCGGTTCGCCGGTGAGCATCGATTCCTCAACCGTGCTCCTGCCTTCGATGAGCCAGCCGTCCACGGGGATTTTCTCACCAGGACGCACTCGCAACGTGTCGCCACTCACCACTGCATCCAGCGATACTTCTTCTTCGTGGCCATCCCGCACCATCCGTGCCACAGGTGGGGCCAGCGATAAGAGTTCCCGAATGGCACTTCCCGTACGACGTCTGGCCCGCAACTCAAGCAACTGCCCCAAGAGCACCAGCGTGATGATCACTGCGGCGGCCTCAAAATAGACAGGCACCGCCCCATTGTGCCACAACTGATGCGGGAGAAGGGATGGGAAAAGGACGGCCACAACGCTGGAGAGATAGGCGGCACCTGTGCCGATGGCGATGAGCGTGAACATGTTGAGGTTCCACGTCACGATCGACTTTGCACCGCGCTCAAAAAAAGGCCATCCGCACCAGAGCACCACAGGCGTTGTGAGAATCAGTTGGAGCCACACGTGGAGCGTGTCTCCAAGCCAGCGATCCACCGGCACGCCGAGCATGGGCAGCATCGAAATAAAAAACACGGGCACGGTCAACGCCGCGGCCACAATCAACCGCTGCACCATCCCCTGGATTTCGTCGCTGTCTTCGGACGACTCAGGCTGAAAGATTTGTGGCTCCAAATCCATGCCGCACTTTGGGCAGGCTCCTGGCCCAACCTGCTCGATCTCCGGATGCATCGGACAGGTATAGATCGCTGCCGCGGCGGGCACAGGGGCCACCCCAGGCTCGTGGCAACAAGCAGCCTGCGGCTTGGCCAGACGCTGCGGCACAAGAAATTTTTGCAGGCACTGTTCGGAACAAAAAAAGAATCTCTGGCCATCCCGTTCTGCATGGCGGGCCGTTGCCTCGTCGACGGTCATGCCGCATATCGGATCTTTGGCCATACAGGATCACCTTGAACGGGGCCGCGAATCGATCCAGATCCGCAGAGAACTTTTTACTCTACACGATGCCCCGTAGACGCTGGCGGAAGTGCCATTCACGGGGCTATCCCTTTATCCCTTATCCCAGAATCTTGGCAGGCTTCGGGCTTCGTTTGTGGCACTTGGCGGCGGGCTCTCTAAACGCCAGTAGATCGACGTCTTTGGTGGGCCTGTGGAGGCTGCCGCACCGACGCGCCGATATTGCTGACAGGCTTTTTCGTCATGGAAGCGCCTCGAGGTAGGGTCGCATGACGCGTGCAACCCGATCGATTTTGGCCATCTCAAAGATGTCCGACGGCGTTGCTTTCTGCTTGCGGAGGCAATCCCGGAGCGCTTCCACGGCGACGTCCGTGCCGACGGTATCGCGGTAACGAAAGCAGTCGGCGACCGTTTTCGCTGGGGTTGTCATCTGTACCACCACCCCCTCGATCTTGTGCTTCTCAACCCCGGCGGTGAGCGCCGGGCCGGAGGCGCGAACAATGCGCACAGCAGGAGCGTTGAAGGTCGGGCGGTTGGACGACTTCTGGATCATGATCCAGACGGCATGGGGAACCTGTGTCGTTAGGCCGTGGTATTCGAGGGCCGACACGAGGCAGACGACTGCCTTTGGGGTTCGAGTCCCGACAGCAGCAATGTCGGTATGGCGGGTGACCGCGTGATCAGGCTTCACGTAGATGCCGCGAGCCCGGCGAATGACTTGGCCGCGGTCGACCGCCGTTGGAGGGCGACCGGCGGCGATGCCACCTCGCTCCTCGACCAACTCGGATCCGAGGATCACACGGGACTGCTACGTCGACCCGTCGATCGCGCCGCCGCGGAGCAACTTGTCGGATCTGCCGCCGTTGGATCTGGGCGAGGACGCGGCGTAACGGAAAGACATCACTTTACTGGAAGCTCAGCAGAGGTGACTCCACTTATAGGATGCATTAGCTTCCAGAGACGTACTTGGCGGCGTTGCGGAGAAGCAATGCATCGTCATTCAGTAATCCAATTGCAGCATTGCATCGCTGGCACAGAAGACCACGCACGAGACCGCTTTTGTGGCAATGATCGACAGAGAGGTACTTTATCCTGCCAGATCGCACAGATGACTCGGGCTTATTGCATATAGCGCAACAGCCGCCCTGCTCTGACATCATCTCCTCGTACCGTTCAACGTTGATTCCGTATGTCGTTTTCAGCGAGTGCCGACGGCCGAGCGTTCGATGACAACTCTTGCATGTGGGGTCCAGCCCGCTGCACTGCCGCATGCTTCGATTGAACTCGCAGGCGTCCTTGACCGTCTGGCACTTCCAGCATTTCCGTTCCGTTAGCGTTAAATGTCTTCGGCGGCCTGGTGGCCGAAGCGGAATTTCATGCGATTTCAGTAGTCGCATTACAGACATGGACGAAACGGAGTAGCGTTCGCCGATCTGTTTCAGGGTCTCGCCTTCGCGATAACGTGCGATCACCTCTTCCGGCATTTCGTGTATTGAGTGGCGTGGCATACGGTGAGTATAAGCCCCCGTGGGAGGTATCCGGAAGAAAAAGAGCCTAGGATTTATAACACTACCCCGGGAGCCGCCCCCGGGCCGGAGCAGTCGGAAAAGGGATAAGCGAAGAGGATCACGTCATTTCTGGAGAAGCTTGGCATATCCATCGTCTTCAGGGTTGCTCCATATTTCGGCGAGTGACTTCTGGCTGGCATCAAGCCAAAAGTCGGAGCCCTCGCTTTAAGCTGCTCCTTTGCCTCATCCCAATTAACGAACCTGCTCCGACCGTCGCGCACGGCAGCGATACGCTCTGCAAGCACAGCGCCATGCCACTCGGGCGAGGGCATGTCCGCCGGCCGTTATGAAAGCGCCTCCCAGAGCCGTTTCATCAGAGCGAGTTTCTCGATCGTATTCAGGGCGTCCACAGAGATGTCGATGCTCGTGGGGAAGATCCCTTGTCGGTGTTGCTTTCCAGCCACCATGAATACACGGGCGTTCATTCACCGGTGCAATCGTGACGAGCGGCATGTCGGATCCCGGGTGCGGAACCGCACGTCGTTGTCTGCAACGAACGAGGGGCGCTGAAGGGATCAAACGCGGCGCAGTTTCCGGCACAGCGGCGAGTGACCGCGATCGTGGCTCAGCCCTGGGCTCCGTAGACGATGTCGCCGCGTTCGAAAACCATCAACGAGCCGGGCGTGAAGTCATGCCAGTCCTCGCCGTCGGTCAGTTTCCGTGAGGCTACGACGAAGCCCTTTTGGTCTGGGGTTTTTTCTTCTGGGAGATCAGCCTTCCAGTCTTCATCGAGAAGGCTGACCCGGCAGAACGGGGCCTGGCGATGCGTCCAGCAGAGGCCGTTGTAGCCGCCGACGTCGCGGTAGCAGTAGAGTCGCTTGCCGTCAGAGAAGAGCAGATTGAGATTGCCTGTGGCATTCAGATCGTTGAGAAACTCCTCAATGCGGGCGTACTCCTGGTGGTCGACTTTTTCCCGGGGGCGTACTCCTGGTGGTCGACTTTTTCCCGGGCCATCCAGGAGAGCAGCACGCACATCGCCAGTTCGGAATCGGTGGCACCCTCGACTGGGAACCGGTCATCGATGCGAGCCTCTAGAAGGCTCTTTTCGAGCGTGCCGTTGTGGGCGAAGACGAAATCGCTGCCGTTGATCCGGCGAGTGAAGGGATGCGTGTTCTGGAGACTCACGCCGCCGCGACTCGCGAACCGCACGTGGCCGATGAAGATTGGCGCGGTGAGCCGCGGATTGTCCCGGAGAGTCTGCGACACATCGCTTGTGTCGGCGCGGATCGGCTCTTTGGTGATCCGTGCCTTGGTGGGCGTGATGGCGGCGAGTCCCCAGCCGTCTTTGTTCGCCTTGGCCCGGTGCCGGAAGCCACGGAAGGAGAGGCTTGGTGAGATCGGCTTGTTGAATGCGAGTCCAAGCAGTTCACACATCGTTGGGACCTTCCTTTCTGTACCCACCGCCACGTCACCATCGTGAGGTCGACCTCGTAGCCGCACTCATCCTACATCTCCTCGAGCTGCCCGTGGACAAAGTCCTCAATGCACTTTGTCCACTTGAAAACCTCCGGTTTTTTGCGGGTGCTACGCACCCGGGACCGCATCGTGCGGTCCAACACGTGGTTTATCCACAGCCTACTAGGATCATGGTCATGTCTTCGAGGTATGGACTGATCGCGTTGAACGTGTCGGGATTCACGTGTGGATCTCCAGAGAGTGGAATCAGTATCGCAGATCGGCCGGTATATTTTCGGGGTTCGAGCAGCGTGTGATTACGAAAAGGGGACGCACTCTTTGAGCGGTCACGCGCACGGCAGCACCTGGATGAGTTCCGCGATGACGCGCAGCTCATCGACCTGATCTGGGTTGACCCAGATCGTGCGGAAGTCCTTATTCCGTGGCACCAGTTGAATCGCCGTGTGCTTCCACGATGCGTCGTCCCCGGATTCAGGGTCTTCGACCTTGAGTGATCGGTACTCCTTCACCGTGTACGAGCCGCCCGTCTCGGGGTCGCTGATCGCCCAGTGCTGAACGAGCAGCACCTTACCGCCGCGGCTGCCAGCCACATTGCAGCGAAACACGCAGTGGGATCCGTCGGGGATCAGCGGCTCCATCGACCGTCCAAACACCTGCGCCACGAACAATCGCTCGTCGCCCCGCACGCCCGCCGGCGTCGGCACCCAGCCCAGGCAGTCCGCGGCCACACTCGGGCCGAATTCGCTCGCGGCGGCCTGCAGGTCGTAGAGCGGCAGCCACTCCTCGTACGGCTTCCCGGGCGGTGCAGACTCAATGCGGAGCTTGCTCAAGCCGGGCTCGCTTTCCGTCGGCCTCGCTGCCTGAGCCGCAAACGTTCGCGACGCCATCTGCAACCGCTCACGCAGATACTCCCTGAGGGCCGGATCCGCACACCACACGAAGCATCCCTTGCGACCCCGCGAAAGCAAAACCTTGTACGTGTTCTTGATGATCGCCTGCACCTTCGCAAGCACTTCCGCGGTCGCTGCCGCGTTGCCCTTGGCTTTCGTCAGGGCCTTCTTTGAGCCCTTGAGCGAAGTATCGGTCTTTGCCCGCTTGGTGGGATCGCCAACCACCTTGCCTTGTTCGTACCGCAGATCCGGCCCGATCAGCACGCCCAGCCAGTCAAACTCGACGCCCTGGCAGGTGTGCACGCAGCCGACCTGATCGATGCCGTCCTTCGACGTCGCCCAGTTCTCGCCCATGAAGTTCCATGGCAGCGAAAGCCCGTCGGCTTGCACGTGCTGCACATGTCCATGCCGCAGGCGACCCTTCGTGGGCCAATCCCACGAATACCCGGCGATCAGCCGCGCCTTGTTGGTGGCGTTCTTGGCCTTGAGCGCCGCGTACATCTGCTGAGCGTTGTCAAACACCCGAAACTCATACTGCTCATCGGCCCAGTTGTCGAAGTTGCCCGTGGGCCGCAGTTGCAGGACGTCGTCGAGCCAGTTGAGATAGCCGTCGGAGCCGCCGCAGCGAAACTGGGCCGAAAGCGTGAAGGGAGGGTGAACGTTCGCCTTGAATTTCGTGGCCGCTTCTTGGATCCTTGCTTCGCTGCCCGAATCATTCCACTGCACCCGCTGCGTCTCGTCGAGGAAGAACACGCTGATGCGGGCGGCCCGCACCATGTCGTCCACCATGCTCTGCCCCTTGTATTGGTAGGCCTGATCCTTGAGCCGGTGGGCCTCGTCCACAATCAAGACTTCGTGGGTTTTGTCTTTCATGAAGTCGGCCGTGTGAAAGCTCCACGACGACTGAAACAGGGCCTCGCCATCCTCGCGGTACTTGTGGTGCCGCTTCGTGAGTTGTTCGACGAGCGTGTCGCGAAACGCCTTGTTGGGCGCGACGAAAAACCCCAGCCGCTTCGAGGTCAGCACCTCAGCCAGCAATCTTACGGCGATCACGGATTTCCCGGTGCCGGGGCCGCCGTGCACGATGAAAACCTGTCGCTTGGCGGCCGTCGCCACGCTCGCGATCGCATGCCGGATGATCTGGAAAGCCTCGTTCTGCGTGTCGAGCAGTTCGAACTCCTCGTTGCCGTCGAGCATTTCTCCGACGCATTCAATCAGCGCCGGGGCCGGAATCAGCCGCCCCTTTTCCAGCAGGTAGAGCACGTCATGCCGCGACCTGTGCCGGACGTATTTCTCGATGTAGCGGGAGAGCGCATCGGCATCGTCAGCCAGGAAGAGATGCGTGTCGTCGATGATCTGGCGGTAGCGTGGATCTTCGAGCGGCTCCGGCCGGCGGCGGACGAGGTTAAAGAGGTAGGCGGCCGAGTGGATGCCCACATTCTTCTCCGCGATGTCAGCGTTGAACCGTAGGATCAGCCCCTTGTACTTACGCGCCTGCACACATGGGTGCTGCGACAGTGACCCACCGCCATAAGGCGACCACACGAGATCCGGCACGTCCGACTTGTCGACTTCGCTCCAGGCCTTCAGCTCAAGGACGAGGCCGTTGTCGTTGGTGCCGTCGTTGCCGGCCAGCAACACATCCACCCGCGATCGGCCTGCGGTGGAGATGTGGTATTCGATGGCCACCTGCATGTCGTCGTCGACATCGGCCCGCCGCAGCGCGATAGAAAACCGGGTGTATTCGTCCGCCCACACATGGCGATCGTTGGGCACGCCCCCCGTTTGCCGCTGGAATCCGTCAATCAGCCGCCGTTCGAGCCGGTTCAAGTCCACGTCTTCGAGGAACTGCCGCTTCGTCTCGGCGTAGATGATCATTGCAGCCCAAGCTCCGTGTATTTTCGGGCGTTGCCTCGGGCCAGGGCGACGGGGTATTTCAGTTCATTCGCCGCCAGTTTGTCGGCGATGGCTTTGACGACGTCGATGTCGAGCCGGTCTGCCAGCAGGATCGCGAACATCAGAACGTCGGCGATCTCCTCGACGACGGCCTCCCGCTTGGGGCCGCCCTTCAGATTCCGCTCGATCTCCTTGTCGGTCTTCCACAGGAATTGTTCCTGCAGTTCCGCGGCCTCCACAGCAATCGCGGCCGCGAGGTTTTTTGGCGTGTGAAACTGTGACCAGTCCCGTTCGTCTCGGAACCGGCAGACCTCGGCCATGAGTGCTGGCCATGAATCAAGTTTCTTGACCTTTGACCGGCGGGGTGTGGTGGGTTTTTTCATGCCGGGGAGTGTACCGCCCATGGGAGCGATGCGTCGCCAGAGTGAGTGCACATCCGACCAACGATATCCCGCCAGTGGCTAGACTGCCGGCGGCCACGTGATCGTCGGCGAGTTCGTCTACGTGGCCCGCGCCGATGAACTCCCAGAAAACCGTAATGACACAATGGGGCAACTGCGTGGATGACGATGCCTGCCTAGGTCTTTTAATTGGATGGTGCGTAGATGCTCGATTTGGCTCGGCCTTCCTTGTTTTAGATGGCTGATTCCGCTGCGATTGTTCTTGCACTGGGAACGTTTGGGCTGGTATTCCATGCGTTGCGACATGGGCTTTCTGTCTCGACTGCCGTACTCGAAAATCTGCGTGCTGTACTTCTGGCCATGAACCTCATACCACCCATCCTGCCGCTGGCTCACGATTGGCGGCGGCCGCTCTTCTCGGTCATGCTGCCGACCTATCAGCCCACAGACTCGCTGCGACGAGCGCTTGAGTCGGTGCTTGTGCAGGCTCCCGGCCCCGACATCATGCAGATTGCTGTCGTGGATGATGCGTCGACGGCATCCTCCACACGCGAACTTGTGCGGAGCATCGATCCGACCGGACGCGTCGAATTGATTCTATCGAGCGAAAGGCTGGGCCTAGCAGGGAACTGGAACAGGGCCACTGCCCTCTCGAGGGGACATCTGGTGCATCTTTTGCATCAAGACGATTTCGTTTTTCCAGGCTTCTATTCTCGGATGGAACAAGCATTTCGTGCCGACCGTCGGATCGGCATGGCGTTTTGCCGCAGCCGCATTGTCAATGCCAGCGAAGACACGATCAAAACATCCTCCCGGCTGCGATGGCTACCCGGAGTGATGAGCGAATGGATTGCTACCATCGGCGAACGGCAGCGGTTGCAAACTCCCGGCGCGGTCGTTGCGCGAACCACATACGAAACGCTCGGCGGCTATCGCACTGATCTCTGCCATGCAGTGGATTGGGAAATGTGGGTGCGAATTGCGGCACAGTTTCCGGTGTGGCACGAACCGGCCGTGCTGGCGGCCTACCGCCGTCATGATGCAAATGAATCGACGCGGCTATTTTCCAGCGGTGCAATCTGGCCCGATCTAGTTCATGCGATCCAAATCAATGCCGGCTCATTTCCACCGGAGATGAAAACGGCGATCGTGCATCGCAGCGCGCGGTGGTATGCCGGATCGGCCATGCGCACAGCGGCCAAACAACTGGAACAAGGCGAACGCGTACAAGCCCACGCAACCCTTGCCTGCATTCCGGCATTGCGTTCCATGATGTCTAATGCCAGCCACAGCGAAGCCATCGGGCACCGTGCGTCGCTCCTGCAGCATCGGCTTAACAGCGGTTCAAACGGATTGCACGCCGCGTAAGGACCTTTTTTGCCGAGCCGGAGACACGTTCATGGCCCGCGCTCTTGTTTTTGCGCACTACGATCGCGACGGCCTCTTCGATCCCTATGTGATCGATGCACTGCACGCTTTTCGACGCTGCATGGATCATATCACGGTTGTGTCTACGAGCGCCCAACACCTGCCGACTGCCCTCGCACCGCTGGTAGACCGATTCATTGCCCGCCAGAACGTAGGCTACGATTTCTGTAGCTGGCGGGCCGGTCTGGCGGCTCTTGAGCCGACCGAGCAGTTCGATGAAATCATCTGCGCAAACGACAGCGTCTACGGGCCGCTGTTTGATCTGGCAGCATCGCTTTCTGATGCGCGCGTGGCCGACGCCGATCTTTGGGGCATGTGCCTTTCAGAGCAGGGCACAAAGCGGCGCGGGAAAATCTCGTGCCCGCATATCCAATCTTGGTTTTTTGGGATGCGGCGGCCGCTGATTGCCTCGCAGGCATTCGGCGATTTCTGGCGATCGGTCGTTCCGCTGGCACACAAAGACGATCTCATTGACCGCTACGAACTCGGCATGACCGAGCACTTTGCGGCTGCTGGCTTTCGGGTGGCGGCCCTCTACGACGCTCGCACGGCCGGGCCTCTTTCGCTGCGTGAAATATGGCCGCACTTTTCTCTCCAGGAGCCGCGACGGCTCTTGCGATGGCTGAAAAAAGCGAGGCGAATGCCACATAATCCGAGCGAACTGGCATACAAGCGACTGCTCGATGCTGGCGTGCCCTTTGCAAAGGTGAGCCTGTTTCGAGTGAACCACTATGGACTCAATCGGGGCCGTATCTGGGAGGACGTCCGCCTGACCACGCCCTACGACGGCCAACTCATCCACGCACACCAGCAACGGCTGGCTACCAATCCAGGCCACGCCGCAACACACGTGCCGATTGCCGGCTCCCATCGCTCGGCCACATGAGACACATGAGACACATGGGCCACATGAACCACATGGGCCACGCAAAGACGCTACGGCCTTCTCAGAAGAAGGCCTACCGGTTTATAGTCTCGGGGCCACCGATCAAAAAATAGGCCTGCTTTCTTGCCCATTGCGTTGTCCCGAAAGAGGGTTCCATGAAAATTCACGAATATCAGGCCAAAGATTTATTGCGTGCCGCTGGCGTGCCGGTGCTGGCCGGGAAAGTAGTGCGGTCGCCCGAAGAGGCCGCCGCAGCGTTCGCGGTGCTTGGCACTCCCGTCTGCGCAGTCAAAGCCCAGATCCATGCCGGCGGACGCGGCAAGGGAATGGTCAAGGGCTCGACGCAGCGGGGCGTGGAACTCGCCAAGACCGCCGCCGACGCAGCCCGAATCACCAAGGGGCTCTTGGGCAATACGCTAGTCACGATTCAGACAGGCGCCGAAGGGCAGGTGGTGCGGCAGGTGTTTGTGGAGAGCGGCTGCGCGATTGATCGTGAACTCTACTGCGCAGTCCTTGTGGATCGCCGGGTCGGTTCGCCAGTGCTGATCGCCAGCACCGCCGGTGGCATGGATATCGAAGAGGTGGCCCACAACACGCCCGAACTCATCCTCTCGGAGCCATTCGATCCCGATCGCGGTTTGGCGGCGTATCAAACCCGCGTGCTCTCGGCAAAGCTGGGCCTGCCCACTAAGAGTTGGCGAGCGGCGGAACAATTCTTTACGTCGCTGACACGTGCATTCCTCGCGCTCGATGCGTCGCTCCTCGAGATCAACCCGCTGGTGCTGACCAAAGATGGCGGCTTGGTGGCACTCGATGCCAAAATGACGTTTGACGACAACGCGCTCTTCCGCCACAAGGATCTGGCCGGACTCCGCGACGAAGCCGAGGAAGATCCTTCTGAAACGCGGGCCTCCGCTGCAGGGCTTTCGTACGTGAAGCTCAATGGCACGATCGGCTGCCTCGTGAATGGAGCCGGCCTCGCGATGAGCACGATGGATCTGGTGAAGTATCACGGCGGTGAGCCGGCGAATTTTTTGGATGTCGGCGGCGGGGCGGATGTGAAGCAAGTGACCGAAGCGTTTCGGATCATCCTTTCCGACAAAAACGTGAAGGCGATTCTGGTCAATATTTTTGGCGGCATCATGCGGTGCACGACGATTGCCAACGCCGTCGTCGAGGCCTCTAAAACCGTCGGTTTTACCGTGCCGCTGGTTGTGCGACTGGAGGGCACCGAGGTCGAGGAAGGCAAGAAGATTCTGGCCAGCAGCGGCACAGCCATCATCACCGCAAACGGTCTCACCGATGCAGCCCAGAAGGTTGTCGCAGCGGCCAACGCGGTCTGACTCTTTTTATCCACCCCCTCAATCACACGTAAGCAAGCGAAGTCAGTTTTTATGAGCATTCTCGTCAACCGCAACACTCGCGTCATCTGTCAGGGCATCACCGGCAAGGTGGGTGAATTCCATACCCGCGGGTGCCTCGACTACGGCACGCGAATGGTCGGCGGAGTCACACCGGGAAAGGGAGGCGAAAAAGTTGCCGATCTGCCCGTCTTCGACACCGTGGCCGAGGCCGTTGCCTCCACCGGCGCGAACGCCACGATGATCTTCGTGCCACCCGCATTTGCCGCCGACGCCATTCTGGAGGCAGTGGGTGCCGGAATCGAACTGGTGATCGCGATCACCGAGGGAATTCCTGTGCTCGACATGGCCCGCGTGCTACCGGTTGTGCATGCCTCGAAGAGCCGGTTGATTGGCCCCAACTGTCCCGGCGTGATCACGCCGGGCGAATGTAAGATTGGCATCATGCCTGGCTATATCCACGCTCCAGGACACGTTGGCGTGATGAGTCGCTCGGGCACGCTCACCTACGAAGCCGTCTGGCAACTCACGCAACTCGGCCACGGCCAGAGTACGTGCGTGGGACTCGGCGGCGATCCGCTGGTGGGTTCCAGTTTTATCGACCTGCTAACACTGTTTGAAGCCGACCCCGATACGCACGCCATCCTGATGATGGGCGAAATCGGGGGCTCGGCCGAGGAGGAGGCCGCGGAGTTTGTCAAACAGCATGTGAGCAAGCCGGTGGCCGCGTTTATCGCTGGCCAAACGGCCCCTCCCGGCAAGCGGATGGGGCATGCCGGGGCGATTATTTCCGGAGGCAAGGGCACGGCCGAAGCCAAGCTCCTGGCCCTTCGCGACGCAGGCATTGAAATTGCTGAAAGCCCGGCCGATATGGGCACGGCCATGGCCCGGGCGATGGCCAAACGCGGCCGATAGTGCGGGCCGGCAGACGATGGAGGCAGAAGCGAACCGCTGGGCCGAGAGATGCGTATTACGGTTACAAAAGAGACTTGATTTTGAGGGCATTGCACCCGATAATCCTCTGCTGGGGCCCCGGTTTGGAACGTCATATCGATGAAACAGACGAAACATCGCCTACGCGGCGTTGAGCAACTCGAGCCACGGCAGATGCTGACAGTCAGCGTGCTGGCGGCGCTTCCTGATCTGAGCGTGCTGGTCAATGCTACGCCGCAGTCGATTGCCGTCGACGCTCGCTACGATAATCCAGATGTCACAGGCACGGTCGTCAGGTTTACGACGAATCAAAGCGGGTCGAATAATCTGATCTACACCGAACTCTTCGATCAGGTCGGCCCAAGTCGCACCACGCCCCTGACTGCCGCCAACTTTCTGGCCTACGCGAACGCCGGCCGATACACCAACACAATCATCCATCGCTCGATCGCCAATTTTATGATTCAGGGCGGCGGCTTCACGCAGCCCACAGCAGCCAGCAATGTCCCGGCCGGATACCCGGCCACCATTGCACAGTTTGCAGCCGTACAAAATGAATTCGGCAACTCAAATATCCGGGGCACGATTGCCATGGCGAAACTGGGCAGCGATCCCAACAGCGCTACCAACCAGTGGTTTTTTAATACCGCTGACAACAGCGGAAATCTCGACAATCAAAACGGGGGCTTCACGGCCTTTGGCCGCGTGCTCGGCACCGGCATGGGCGTGGTCGATGCACTGGCCGCGATTCCGAAATACGACGCCGACCGTGGCGGTGTTTTTTCTGACTTGCCGCTGCGAGTGCCCAACTTGAATACAGCGTGGCAACCCAGTGACTACGTTGTGTTTCCATCCGTTGCCGCCGTCAAGGAACTCAACTACACAGCCACCACCACCAACGCCGCACTCGTTTCGCCATCATTTGATTCCACCGGCAAACTCGTTCTCACATACGGCGCCGGGGTCGGCACAGCCACTGTGACCGTGCGAGCCTCGTCGGTATTCAACGCCGACGATTTTGTGGATGACTCATTCAGCGTGGCTGTGAGAGGCGTGCCCACAGCACCCGCCATCGCGTCGGTCGTTGCCGGCAACGCCCAGTTGGCCGTTTCGTGGGCCGCCCCTGTAAGCACCGGCGGCTCACCAATCACCGAATATGTCGTCAAGTATTCGAGCAACGGTGGTTCGACGTGGACCACGTTCGTTCGGCCTGCATCCACGGCTCTCGCGTGCACTGTCACGGGCCTGACCAACGGCACGCCTTATGTGTTCAAGGTCGTCGCTAAGAACGCCGTCGGTATCAGTCTGCCGTCGGCGAACTCGGCACCGGCCACGCCTGCCGCCACCGTGCCCGGCAGTCCAACATCGGTCGTAGCCGTCAGCGGCAACGCCCAACTGGCTGTGACGTGGACCGCTCCTGCCAGCACCGGCGGCTCTATTCGAGCCGCCACCGTGCCCGGCAGTCCAACATCGGTCGTAGCCGTCAGCGGCAACGCCCAACTGGCTGTGACGTGGACCGCTCCTGCCAGCACCGGCGGCTCGAATATCACCGACTATCTGGTGAAGTATTCGAGCAACGGCGGTTCGACGTGGACAACCTTCACCGATCCTGTATCGACAGCGACCGCGTGTACCGTCACGGGCCTGACCAACGGCACAGCGTATGTGATCAAAGTCATCGCCAAGAACGCCGTTGGCTCTAGCCTGCCATCGGCCAACTCGGCACCGGCCACACCTGCCGCCACCGTGCCCGGCAGTCCGACATCGGTCGTAGCCGTCAGCGGCAACGCCCAACTGGCTGTGACGTGGACCGCCCCTGCCAGCACCGGCGGCTCGCCGATCACCGACTATCTCGTCAAGTATTCGAGCAACAGTGGTGTAACGTGGACCACTTTCGTTCGGCCTGCATCCACCGCTCTTGCGTGCACCGTCACGGGTCTGACCAACGACCTGCCTTATGTGTTCAAGGTCATCGCCCGAAACGCAGCCGGCATCAGTCTGCCGTCCGCCACATCGTTGGCTGTTACACCGGCTCTTCCGCCGACGTGATTGAGCGGTGAGAGACTGCCTCCGACAAGAGGTGGCTGTTCGGTTTGCCTTGCAGATGCGACAATTCCGTTCATGCTCGCCGACGCCCAACCCATTCCGCCACAGCACCTCCATCCACTCGCTCGGCAACTGTTGGAACGGCTTTCCGGCCACCCGGCGGCAGCTGAGATCGTGATCGGCGGCGGTGTGGCATTGGCCCACTACATCGATTACCGCGACACGGTCGATCTGGATGCGTGGTGGAGAGAAAAACGCAGCGTTCAAGCCATCGGTTTCATCGAAGAAGCCGTTGCGGATGTTGCCGCGAAGCACGGATGTGCGCTCCACCATCGCGGGTGGGGCGACACCGACAGCTTTGAGCTCGTCGCGGTAGATCGCACGGTTTTTTCATTCCAAATCAGCGAGCGTTCGCACTATCTCGCCGAACCTATTAAAGCCGCATGGCCACCGGTGTTGATTGAGACCCTTGCGGACAACCTCGCTTCCAAGTTGACAGCCCTCGTGCAGCGGGGGGCACCACGGGATTTTGTGGACATCTATGAAGCCGTCCACCGCGGTTTGATCGATCCTGAGACATGTTGGCAGTTATGGCAACGGAAAAACGTTTCCGTGGCTCTCGGCGAAGCCAAGCGTAAAGTCATGGCCCGACTCGAACACCTGGAAGTGAGCCGGCCGTTGGAATCGATTCAGGACTCCAAGCAGCTGGCACGTGCACAGGCCGTGCGACGGTGGTACCGTGATGTGTTCACAACCCCGGATGAATCCTCCGAAGCCGTACCATGATGATCATCGACCATTCGGTCTATCCCGACGTTCAGCCGCCGCCGGTCGACCTACCCACGCTGGAAGCCAAGGCCGACTACGTACACCGCATCTGTGCTGCGTTTGACTTCGACATTTTTCCAGAGGAGTCTGACTGGGCGACGTTCGCACAATGGAAGGACGTCTTCGACCGCTTTCCGCTACCAGACTCGGCCGGCTACCGTGCCTTTCGGCACTGGTTTGGCTGGGAGCCGATTCCGGCACAACAAAGGTTGGGCACGCCACGATGGCAGGCTCAGGATATTCGTGAGGGGCGAATTGATCCGTGCGATGAGATGATCTAGATGGGTCTGAAGAAACGGGGACGGTTACAGTTTCTTCCAAAAGGGGGTACTGTGAACGACTGCTTCCTTCGCCCACATGGGTCGCTCATCAACCATCCAATGTTTGCCGAAGTGCCATTGATCGTCCTGCCGTTCTATCCTTCGTTTGACCTGATCATGGTCGCCCGTCCATAGAGATCTCGCGGGTGTATACTTTCGGGCGGAGGCAGTGCCAAGGCTCTGTTTCCAAAGATTCGCGATCGACTGATGCAGGCTTTTTCCGTCCGGAGGGTGCATTCGGATGACCCGTATGACAGTGTTGCCAGTTCTCGCAGCCAACGATCAGAAGACCATCGATGAGATTGCCGCGTCGCTGCCTTCCCGTTGGCCCGTTGATACACTCGTGCTTTACGGATCGAAGGCACGAGGCGACGACACGCCGGAATCGGACATCGACCTGCTCGTGCTGACCAGCCGTCCGCTTTCGCCGGAAGAAATCGGCGACATGCGGGCCGTGTCTCGCTGCATCGGCCTGAAGCATGGCACGTGGCCAGAGTTGTACATTCGAACAAGTGAGGAATGGTGGCGCGGCGTCTATCAGGCTGCCCCGATTCGCAAGGAAATTGACGCCGAGGGCGTTGACACCGCACTTCCTCTACGGTCGCAACGCCCATGACTGAGGAGGAATCTCGGGAGAGGATCGTCGCGCAGCAGATGCTGTTGGCGCGGGAGTGCTTGGATGACGCCAAAGCGGCGGCCGCTCGACGCCGACTACGGCGATTTCATCGACATCCCCCGGGAGCAGGTTGCAAACACGCTGGACACTGCCCGACGCATCGTCGGGGCGATGCAGGTCGCGATCGTATAGATACAGTGTATCGCTACAGAGAGAGGGACGGGTGTCGTAAAAAAGGATAGCCATTTTTTCTGCGGAAAATGAGCCGGTCTCGTGCGATCTATGTCGTCTATACTAGAGGCGCATGAAAATCAGCCTTTTCATTCCCTGCTTTGTTGATCAGATGACCCCACAGGTGGGCGTGGCCGTTGCGCAGGTTTTCGAGCGACTTGGTCACGCCTGCGAGTTTCGATCCGGTCAAACCTGCTGCGGCCAGCCCAGTTTCAATTCCGGCTACTGGGATGAGGCCCGCGAGATAGCCATCCGTGCCATCGGTGTGTTCGACGGTGCCGAGGTAGTCGTGGGCCCCAGTGGCTCCTGTGTGGCAATGATGCGGGTTTTTTATCCAGAACTCTTGAAAGACACGCCGCACGAAACCGCCGCTTTGGATCTGGCTGCGCGGACGTTTGAGTTTGGCGAGTTTCTGGTGAAGAAGCTCGGCGTAACGGATGTGGGAGCGAGGTTTCCACACCGCGTCACCTACCACGACGGCTGCCACGGGCTGCGTGAACTGCGCGTCAAAGATGAACCCAGACAACTGCTCAGAGCCGTCCGCGACCTAGAGCTCGTGGAGTGCGACGAGGCCGAGAGCTGCTGCGGTTTTGGCGGACTGTTCAGCGTGAAATTTCCGATGATCTCGACGGCCATGGCGGAAGTGAAGGGCGGGTCGCTTGCCCGGACGCAGTGCGATTACATCGTCTCTAGCGACCCCTCGTGCCAGCTGCAGTTGGATGGCTGGCTGCAACGCAACTGGCGTTCGCCAACTGGCACAATCCCACGCACGATTCACTTGGCCGAAGTGCTGGCAGGGGCTCCCATATGATCGCTTCAGATGCCCAATCGCCGCAGCTGGCAAAAAAGAAATTCTTGCACGATGCAAGCGTGCATGTGCAAGACACCGGCCACCGCACGTTCGTGCAGAAAGCCCTCGGCGGCTATTTTGTGAGCCGCGATGCCCAGAAGGCCCGCTACCGCGACTGGGAACAGGCCCGCGATGCCGCCAGCCTGGCGAAGTGGTCGGCCGTCAACCGCCTCGACGAACTGCTGCCGCTGTTCGTTGCCAACTTCGAGGCCAACGGCGGCCAGGTGCACTGGGCGCGGGATGCGGAAGAGGCACGGCGCATTATTTTGGACCTGGTGCGCGGGGCCAAAGCCAAGGCGATCATTAAGAGCAAGTGCATGACGAGTGAGGAAATTCACTTAAATGCCGCGCTCGAAAAAGATGGCTACGGTGTGATCGAAAGCGACTTGGGGGAATTTATCCAGCAACTGCGAGGCGAGCCGCCGTATCACTTCGTTTTTCCCTGCATGCACGTGCGCCGCGAGGAAATCAGCGAACTGTTTGGGAAATTTCTAGGCACGCCGCCCACCAACAGCCCTGAAGAGTTGACGATGATCGCCCGGCGGCACATGCGGCAACTCTACGTGGACGCCGACGTCGGTATCACCGGCGCCAATTTTCTGGTCGCTGAAACAGGCCAGATTTCAATCACGGAAAACGAGGGCAATGCGAGGCTGACTGCGGCGCTGCCACGCGTGCACATCTCGCTTTCTGGAATCGAAAAAGTGGTCGAACACTTGGACGATCTGGCGGTGCTGTTGCCGATGCTGGCCACAGCCGGGGCCGGGCAGCAGATGACCTGCTACAACACGCTCTACGCAGGCCCGCGACGCGACGGCGAGTGTGACGGGCCCGAGGAGATGCATCTGGTGCTGCTGGATAATTCCCGCACGGCAATTCTGGCCGATCCGGAGCAGCGAGACAGCCTGCACTGCATTCGCTGCGGCGCGTGTTTGAATGTGTGCCCGATTTTTAAAAACGTCGGCGGCTTCACGTACGGCACGACCTACCAAGGGCCGATCGGCTCGGTGATCACGCCGCACCTGCGGGGCCTGTCCGACTGGAATCATCTGTCGGCCGCCAGTTCGCTGTGCGGAGCGTGCAGCGATGTCTGTCCGGTGCGGATCGATATCCACCACCACCTCCTGCACAACCGGCGCAACGCCGCCCGGACGGCGCCCAACCGCTTGGAAAAGTTTGGGCACCAGATATTCGTGATCGTCGCCAGTCGTCCGTGGCTCTTTGCGGCAGGCGGCGCGATCTTTCGCCGCACGCTCGGAGTGCTTAAGAGATTGCCGTTGCCGCTGTTGCGCGACTGGATGGCCACTCGCACCTTGCCGGCAGCGCCACGGAAAAGTTTTCGCCAGCAGTGGCGGCAAGCCGGAAAGGATTCCCTATGAAGGCTGCCGTGGGCACGCTCGCGGCGGGGGGCATGTCTGCCCGCGACACCATTCTTTTGAGGGTGCGCGAGGCCCTGCGACTGCCGGCCCCCATGCCCCACTTCAAGTCGCTTTTGCCATCCGTTGGCAGCGATATCCCGTCGACGCATGCCGGTAGCACCAGTAGTGCGGGGCTTGCGATTTTGCCGCTGGACGTGGCCCGGCCGTGGCTGCCAGACGGGGGCGACACGCTCGAATCGCAGTTGGCGATCTTGGCCACTAATCTCGAAAAGCTCCGCGCCCAGATGCACCGGGTGGCTGATCTTTCGGCCGCCGCCGACTTCGTTCTCTCGCTCGCTCGTACCCGCGACTGGAAGCGTGTGGCGTACCACGGCCACACGCTCGTCGAGCCCCTGCTCGCCGGAGTGCCCTGCGCAACCTACCGCGTGGATGGTGCCGACGCCTTTGACAAAAGCGCGCTTGAACACTGCGACGCCGGGATCACGGCCTGCGACGCGATTGTGGCCCAGACCGGTTCGATTCTGGTATCGAGCGCGACATCCGGGGGCCGATCCCTTTCGATCCTGCCCCACGTGCACATCGTCGTGGCCACGCTCGACCAGATTGTCTCCACGCTCGCCGACGCATTGCACGCGGCCAAGCACCGCGGGGCCGGTCGGATGCCGAGCATGCTTTCCTTTATTACAGGCCCAAGTCGCACCGGCGACATCGAAAGGATTCTCGTCTTGGGCGCCCACGGCCCCAAGGAACTTATCCTGATTCTGGTGGGCTAACAGGTTGCGATGCGTTTTCCCTTCGGCTCACGCCTTGTGCTTTTGTGGTGCAACAAACTATGTGTCTGCCGAGCGATCAACAACCGCAGACGACTTGTAAAATCGCACGGTGAACGCGAATACAACCCATCGCAAACGCTATCAACCGGAGCATTGTCTTTCCAGTAAGACGTGCCTAGGCTTCACTTCGACAAGCCTTTCGGAATACGTTTTCGGGGCTTGCTGAGGTGGCTCCCATGCGAGCCACCGACCCGGCTTACACGGTCGCTTGGACGGAAACGATGATGGGGAAACGAAGTAAAAATCGCATATTTGCGATGGTGGCATGCACCCGATCCACCCGCCGGACGGCAACGTTTGGCAGGTCTTCGCTCGGCATGACCCACGTGCTCCTGTTCTTCGCCGCCACGATCGTGTCGCCGGGTGTTTTTTCGGTCGGGGCGTGCATGTCATCCATGCCGTGCACGTCATGCACGACATGCTTATCCAAGGCCCACATCCAACCCTCCAGCCATCTGCAACAAAGTGCGTCCCCGCACTCCTGCTGCAGTCCAACTGGCTGCAGTCCGGCTGGGGATAGGCATGACAGGCGTGACAGCCATGCTTCCTCGGCTCGGGAGTCTGCCGACTGCCGGTGCATTCTGGCCCCCAAGACCGCATCTCTGGCCGTCATCGCTGCACGATCCAGTGGCCGAGCCAACGACGATCGGCTCGCGGATGCCTCGTCGCACCTGCCGGCTGGAAGTTGGGCTGCGGCCACGCTGGCGTTGCCGGTGCAACCTCGCGAAGCGTGGCAGGCTTCGCTGATTCCAACCCGCCCGGTGCGGGTGCTCTATGGAGTGTGGAGGGATTGAAGTGCCAACGGATCGATCAACGTTTGATCGATCCTATTTCGGCGTTTCATTCATTCCTTTCTTTTTCCAAGGAGCTTTTCCATGACTGGTTTTATTCTGTGGGCCGTGATGGCCTTCGCCCCGGTGGCTGTCGTGACCAACGTCGCGTCACAGGCCGGTTGCGATGCGTGTGATTGCTGCGGTTGCTGCCAAAGCGGCACATGCGTCTGCAAGGATTGCACGTGCTGCTGCTGCGTGGCCGACTGCTGCGAGCAGGGCGAGGGTTGCGGCGAGGGCTGCGACTTGTAGTTGACACAGGCACTGAAAAAGAACGTGCTGCCCGGCCGGCCCATTCCCCAAGAGTGGCCGGTCGGGTTTTTTTGGAACCGCCGCCCACGAGCAGCACGACCGTGCAAGTCGGCGCAACCGTTCGTTTTTCGAGACGATTGAGTTTGCGGGTTGGTAAAGATCGATCTCCTAGCATGAGTTTGCCACCGGCGCAAGCCTTAGCGATCGCGGAACAACGGCATAGCCTTTTCCGCGTCTCGCGTCGGTTTGGGTCTGGCGTTTTCTTTATCCCCCTTGGAGGTTTCTGTGAAAAAAAGATTGACTTTCGGCTTCCTGCCCTGGGTTGCCGCCGCAGCCATTTGTACGGGCAGCGGTTTTGCTCGTAGCCAAGATGCTGGAACGGTTGTTCCAGATGACGGCTCGGTGCTTATCGGCAATGCCGCTGAGATTGCCGATGAGACTGACGCCGACGCCTGCACCCGGACGGTGCAGTGCTATCGCTGGGTCACTGAGATGCAGGATGTGAACGTGACGGAGTGGTCGAAGGAACAGCGTGAGCGGTCGTACACCGTCACGAAGCGAGTGCCACGGACCGAGGAGCGGAGCCGGAACTACACGGTGATGGTCCCCGAGACGCGAACCAAGACGGTCGACTTCACCGTTATGAACAGCGTACCGGAGAAGCGAACTGCCGATTATACGGTTCGGGTTCCCTACACCGAGTCGATCGAAAAGTCCTACACGGTGAATGTTCCCGTCAAGGAACAGAAAGCCACCAGTTGGACGGTGAAGGTGCCCTACACCGAGTGCGTCGACACGTCGTACACGGTGATGGTGCCTGTGAAGGAAGAGCGAACGAGCACCTACAAGGTGAACGTTCCGTACACCGAGGAACGGACAGCCACGTACTCGGTGAAGGTTCCCTACACCGAGTCGATCGAGCGGTCCTACAAAGTGAGCGTGCCCTACACAGAGCAACTCACTGGAAATCGTACCGTTGTCAAGCGAGTGCCTGTGAAAGGCACCACGAGCGTGACGGTGCGAGGCGGCCATTGGGAGACAAAGGTCAAAGAGATCTCGTCCAATGGGAAGTACGATGCCAATGGCAATCCGTGCTGCCCGAAGGTTGTCTGCTGCCGTTGCTGGGTGCCGACCTGCGAAACCCGCGACGTTGAGACGACCACGTGGACGTGCGAAACCGAGCAGGTGCCCTACACCTACTGCGTCAAGAAGTACCGTTGCGAAGATCGCACCCGTACGCACTGCGTGAAGAAGTTCCGTTGCGAGGAGCGCACCCGCTCCTACACGGTGCAGAAGTCACGTTGCGAAGAACGGACCCGCAATTTCTGCGTGACAAAGATGGTGCCAGAAACACGCACCAAGCAGGTCAAAGTGCAGAAGTGCCGCGAGGAAGTTCGCACGGGCAACACCTGTGTCACAAAGATGGTTCCCGAGGCACGCACTCGCACCATCTGCGTGAAGAAGTACCGCACCGAAACCCGCACCCGCGAGTATACGGTGAACGTGCGAGTGCCTGAGAAGAAGTCGAGGGAGGTGTGCTTCACGGTCATGGTGCCGCAGCAAAAGAGCTGCACGTACAACGTGACGGTGTGCGACAACGTTTCTGAGACCAAGTCGGAAAGCTACTCCGTGTGCGTGCCCCACACTGTCACCAAGCAGGTGCCAGTGAAGGTGTGCCGCAAGGTGGCTGTGGAAGTGCCGGTCGACAACGGGTCGGGCTGCTGCAATAGCGGCAAATCCAGCCGGGGCAACGGCAGTTTTCTGGGCCACGGCTGCGGCCGGGGTTGCAGGAAGGGCTGCTAGTTGAGCTTGGCTCCCACGGGCCGCACGTGATGTGTCAAAAGAGCGGGTCGGACGACGGCGTCCGACCCGCTCGCTTTTTGTTGTGTGATGCTTGCGTCACCATGCATAGTATGCTCGCGCAGAGACATCGTTGCGATGCTGGCTGCTAGTTGAGCTTGGCTCCCACGGGCCGCACGTGATGTGTCAAAAGAGCGGGTCGGACGACGGCGTCCGACCCGCTCGCTTTTTTTTGTTGTGCGATGCTTGCGTCACCATGCATAGTACGCTCGCGCAGAGACATCGTTGCGACGCTTTGATGGGTCGGCGACACAGGCGCACTGGAAAAGGGAGGCGAAGGGGGTCGGCGAACGCTCGACGAGCATTGGGCCGTCGCGGCACACGCGAGGAGACTTTTGCCGCCCCATTTGCCGGTGCACCACCACAGTCTAATACGCTCGAGAGCTCATCTCGGATAGCTGGGTCGGCGACACAGGCGCACTGGAAAAGGGAGGCGATGGGGGTCGGCGAACGCTCGACGAGCATTGGGCCGTCGCGGCACACGCGAGGAGACTTTTGCCGCCCCCTTTGCCGGTGCACTACCACAGTTCAATACGCTCTAGCCGAGCGTTTCGGCTGCTCCAGGAAACGTGCGTTGTTCCACGTCGTGTCGCCAGCGTGAGAGGCCGTTGGCAATCGATCCTTTGGCGTCGGCATAGGCACGCACGAACTTCGGCACGCGATCCATGGAAAGCCCTATCAGATCATGAAGCACAAGCACCTGCCCGTCGCATGACGGCCCCGCGCCGATGCCGATCGTCGGGATCGCGATTGATTCCGTGATGGACCGGGCCACGTCTTTTGGAATGCACTCCAGAACGACGGCAAACGCGCCGGCGTCGGCGGCAGCCCGAGCGTCTGCCATGATCGCATCAATGTCTCGCTGCATGCGGTAGCCACCGAGTTGGTGCACCGCCTGCGGCCGCAGTCCCACGTGGCCCATCACGGGAATACCTGCAGCAACGATGTCCCACGTGGCCCATCACGGGAATACCTGCAGCAACGATACCGGCGATCACATCGGCCTGCCCTGCGGTGCCTTCTAGTTTTACAGCCTGACAGCCCGTTTCCTTCAGGAGCCGTGCACATGATTCGATCGCCGTGCGCACGCCGAGATGCTGAAACGGAAATGGCAGATCGACCACGACCATCGCTCGCACTGCAGCGCGAGCGACGATCTCTCCGTGGTAGATCATCTGTTCGAGCGTGGCGGGAAGCGTGGAACTGCGGCCAGCAACGACCATCGCCACGCTATCTCCCACGAGCACGCAGTCGACTCCCGAAGCGTCAACGAGCAGGCCCGTCGGCCAGTCGTAGGCCGTCACCATCGTGAGAGGACGGCGGCTAGCCTTGGCAGCAGCCAGATCCAGAATCGTGACGCGTCGAAGCGATTGGACCATAGGGTGATCGGTAACAATCTGTTGTGAAGGAGAGCGTACGGATGGGAGAACGTGAGCAACTCTCTCAGGAGAGCTATAGTATGCAGGTCTCTTCTACGCAACAAAGAGGGGCGTGAAACCAGTCTCTATTGAGTTGAAAGTGTGTTGAATAAACTATTGTGATCACCAGCAGGAGCACTCGCCAGATGGAAGCTTTTTTAAGATTGCACAGGCCCTCCGTGAGGTGGGCCTGCATGGCTACATTGAGCCGGCCCGATAAGCTGCTCTGGATCCTCACACTGGTCGCCTGCCTCTGGATCGTGCCGGGTACGACTCTGGCCCAAGTGGAGACGATCTCGGCCGAACAGGGCAAGGGCCTTCTCATCGTAGATGTTGGGCCGGGGATGTTTCTTTTGAAAATAGGGGGCGATCTTTGGCAGGTGATGCCGGCTCCAAACGCAAAGCTTGAGTTGGTTGGCACGGCCAGTAGGGCAATGCTGCGACCAGGCGAATTCATCAGTTGCTTTGTGGCACTCGATGAATTTGGCAAGGCGACTGAATCGGTAACGAGGGTGACGTTTTCGGGGAGTGGCACGGCTGGCGTTACCGCCGGCGGACTGGGGCTAGGCGAACAGGGCGCAAAGCGAGTCAGTGGCAAGCGACCGGCGGGCAGCTACATGATTTTTGGGACGATCAAGGCGGTGAAAGACAACACCGTTACCGTGCAAGTAGGCAAGGAAAAGTTTGATCTGACAGTTCCCGCTGGAGTAGAACTGATCGTGAACACGCAGAACATTGGTTTGGCATCCAAGGGCGACACGATTGATGTAGAGGGGCAGTATCAGCAACC
>Ga0194055_10000688_pt1 | contig 27450 bp, 20 predicted proteins | sample SepL449m_MetaG_FD_155482 | JGI IMG/M metagenome (GOLD analysis project Ga0194055, IMG submission 155482) | Anoxic zone freshwater microbial communities from boreal shield lake in IISD Experimental Lakes Area, Ontario, Canada - Sep2016-L442-9m | ecosystem: Environmental > Aquatic > Freshwater >... | reverse complement strand
TTCTTCGCCGGGGACACGTTCGCTGCAGGCACGGCCGCTGCAGGCACATCAGCTGGCGGTGCAACGTGCCCAGCAACGTCGGCAACAACCGGCGCAGCTGAGGTCTTCTTTGCTGCACCCTTCCTCGTTGCGGGCGCTTTCGGCGTCGTGCTCTTGGCAGCCGCCTTCTTCGCCTCAGCTGCGGGCTGAACATCTGGCTCGGCCTTCGCCGTCTTCGCAGCCTTCTTCGCAGCCTTCTTGGGTTCGGCCGGCTTGGCATCAGGAGCCATCGAGAGCACTGACAGATCGATACTGCGACGCTTGGCATCAAAGCTGCTGACCACCAACGTGACCACATCGCCCAGCGTCATTGCATCGCGCGCACTTCGCGGTGCTGGAGTACCCATCAACCGCAATGGCACATAACCATGCGCTTCACCGATGAGTACGTAGGCGCCGTGCGATGAGTAGCTGTCGACCACAGCCTCGACCGAGGTGCCAACTGGATGGTGTTCGACAAACGACAAGAATGCCATCAAATCATTGACGGTCTTGGGTGCCACCGGCTTGGCTGCAGGCATCACCGCGCCTGGCGGAGCCGATTTCGGAACCGGCATCGGAGCATCGGCCGAGATGGCGGGCACATCGTTGAGATGGGAGGTTGACGAACGGCGCCGTGGCGACTTGTCGACAACCTTTTGCTCCTTCACCGATCGGCGACTCACGGGACCGCGCACAGGCGTGCGATACACGAACACCCAACCAACGTGAGGCACCGGCTTGCCGCCAACGAGGCGACCCTCGTCGAACAGCCAGGTGTATTCGCCGTGAAATTCTTGGTAGCTGTCGTTCGACAGCACCGTCGCTTTGGCCTTATTGGCGATGCTCAAGATGAACCCATCGCCGCGACCAATGGCCCCGGCCGGCGGCGCCACAAAGGCGTTGGTCTCGATGGCACGCTCAAATTCGGGCACTTCTTTGGGGTCGATGCGATGGCCAAACGTGGCATCTACAACCACCGTGACCAGCGTTGTAGGGAAATCGGAGCGGTACGCGTCGATCGCTTCGTTGAGTTGTTTGAGGCTTGGCGCCGTTCGGCCTTCAGTGGCCAAATTGGAGCCGTCGATGATGACGTGGTGAGGCATAACACTGCCAGTCAAGCATCTCGACGCCCGTGCGCGTACGATCGTCGGGTGTTCACAGCTGTGCTCTGGGATTTTGGCGGCGTCATTCTGTCGAGTCCATTCGAAGCGTTCAACCATTACGAGACAAGCGTCGGCCTGCCGCGCGACTTCATCCGTTCGGTCAACGCAACCAATCCTGACTCCAACGCGTGGGCTCAACTCGAGCGCAACGACATCAGTCCAGCCGAGTTCGATGAGGCCTTCGCTCACGATTCACGAAGCCTCGGCCACGAGGTTCGCGGAGCAAACGTGTTGGCCTTACTCGCCGGCGAGATTCGCCCAGCGATGGTCGCTGCGCTCGACGCCGTGAAAGCCGCTGGCTTCAAAACCGCGTGCCTCACCAACAACGTGGTCGCCACCGACGCAGAGTCGATGACTATCAACACCGATCGGTCCCTAGCGCTCGCCGCAGTAATGGCTCGTTTTGATGCCATCGTCGAGAGCAGCAAGGTGGGCGTGCGCAAACCCGAGCCGCGGTTCTACGAAATCGCGTGCGAGTTGCTCGATGTGCAACCGAACCAGTGCATCTTCCTCGACGACCTTGGCATCAACTTGAAGCCTGCGGCGGCAATGGGCATGCACACCATCAAGGTCATCGATCCGGCAACGGCACTCGCCGAACTGTCTGCGGCAACCGGCCTCAGCCTCAGCTAAGGCCGGTTGTCTCACGCTGCTTCACAAACCGCCGAAGGTTTCGTCCATCAAGTCGGCGAGTTCTTGATCGTGAATCGTCTTTGAGCCCGTAGCCGGGCTGCCGCTCTCTACACGAGCAACGTGGCGAAGGTCGTAGCCACGCTCTTTCACACGCCACACGCGAGCCTCAACGAAGTTCCATGGCCCCATGTTCTCTGGCTCTTCTTGCAGCCACACCAACTCGCGAGCGTTGGGATAGTGCTCGAGCATTCCCAGCATCTGATCGGCCGGGAACGGGTACAGCTGCTCGATGCGAATGACAGCGGCCGCAGTGTTGCGCTTGTCACGCTCGGCCAGTGCATCCCAGGCAACTTTGCCGCTGCAGAACACCAAGCGTTTCACGGCGTTCTTGTCGAGGCCTGGAGTTGGATCGTCGAGTACTTCTTGGAATGATCCGGTGGCAAGTTCGTCGACAGTCGAGCGGGTCTGGGCAATACGCAGCGCCGACTTTGGAGTGAACAACACCAATGGCTTGCGCACCTCGCGAATCGCTTGGCGCCGCAACAGGTGGAAGTACTGCGCTGCGGTGGTGGCGTTGCAGACCTGAATGTTGTCTTCGGCGCATGATTGCAAGAAGCGCTCGATGCGAGCCGAGCTGTGCTCTGGACCTTGACCCTCGAAGCCGTGTGGCAGCAAGAGCACCAATCCGTTGCCCTGGCCCCACTTGTGTTCGGCAGCCACGATGTATTGGTCAATGATGATCTGCGCTCCGTTGACGAAGTCGCCGAACTGCGCCTCCCACAGCACCAACGTGTCGTGGTTGATGTGCGCATATCCGTACTCGTATCCGAGTGCCGCGTATTCGCTGAGCAGCGAATCATAAATCCAGAACTTGGCCTGCGAACCGGGCAGATCGGCGAGCGGAACCCAGTTCTCTTCGTTCTCGTAATCGATGAGCGCAGCATGCCGCTGGCTGAACGTGCCGCGCCGGCAGTCCTCGCCAGAGAACCGCACCGGCGTGCCGGCCATCACGAGCGAGCCGATAGCCAGCGCCTCGCCGGTGGCCCAATCAACCTGGTTGCCCTCGTGGTACAACGTGGCTCGGTTCTCAAACTGCCGCATCAACTTTGGATGCGGCGTGAAGCCTTCGGGGTACGCAGTGAGGTGATCGAAGATTGCGTCGAGCTTGGCGCGCTCGACGCCGGTTTCAATGTGTGGAAGAACTCCGACAGGAAGCGGCGGCTTGGCCACCTTGACCACTTCGGGGGCATGGGCACGAGTCTCGTCGAGCGCCACCTGCAACTTGCTCTGGAAGTCGATGAGCACGCTCTCGGCTTCTTCTACGGTGAGCTCGCCACGCTTCACAAGCGCCTCAACGTAGAGCTTGCGAATGCTGCGACGCTCGGCGATTGCCTTGTACATGAGCGGCTGGGTGTAGCTCGGGTCGTCGCCTTCGTTGTGACCCTGGCGCCGGTAACACACCATGTCGATGACAACGTCTTTGTGGAACCGCTGGCGATACTCGAACGCAAGCCGAGCCACATGAAGGCACGCCTCTGGGTCATCGCCGTTCACATGGAAGATCGGCGCTTGCACGGTCTTGGCGACATCGCTGCAATACAGCGAACTGCGCGCGAACTTGGGGCTGGTGGTGAACCCGATCTGGTTGTTGATGATGAGGTGAATCGTGCCGCCCACTCGGTAGCCGTTGATGTCGCTCATCGCGAGGCACTCGGCAACCACACCTTGGCCGGCGAACGCCGCATCGCCATGGATCAAGATCGGCAGCGACAGGTACGACCCTGGCGGCTCGATGCGGTCTTGGTTGGCGCGCACCATGCCCAACACGATTGGGTCGACGGTCTCAAGGTGGCTGGGGTTCGCGGCGAGCTCAACTTTGATCTCGGAACCACTCGGGCTCTGATACTTGCCCACTGCGCCAAGGTGATACTTCACGTCGCCCGAGCCCTGCACCGAGGTGGGGTCAACATGGCCTTCGAACTCTTTGAAGATCTGGTCGTAGCTCTTGCCCATCAGGTTGGCGAGCACGTTGAGCCGACCGCGATGAGCCATGCCCAGAACCGCTGAATCGAGGCCGGCATCGACAGCGCCGGTAAGGATCGAGTCGAGAATCGGGATTGCCGACTCGGCCCCCTCGAGACCAAAACGCTTGGCGCCCACGTACTTGGTGGCGAGGAACTTTTCGAATGCCTCGGCAGCGTTGAGGCGATCGAGGATTCGGCGCTTCTCTTCCTTCGAGGCGGTGAACTGAACACCTTCGACCTTGCTCTGAATCCAGCGCTGCTCTTCGGTGTCTTGAATGTGCATGTACTCGATGCCGATGGTGCGGCAATACGCGTCGCGCAGCACGCCGAGCAGTTCGCCGAGCGGCTGCTTTTCGACTCCGCCGACACCACCGGTAAGGAACTCGCGCTCGAGGTCCCAGATGGTGAGCCCGTACGTTGCCGGATCGAGTTCGATGGGCATCTTTGGTTGCTTCCAACGAAGCGGATCGAGGTCGGCAATGAGATGCCCACGCACGCGGTGCACGCGGATCAGCGTTGCCACTTGCATCTGCTTGTGCAACATCGCGTCTTCGCTGTTGCTCGGGTTGATGTCGGTGCGCCACTTCACCGCTTCGTACGGCACGCTGAGATCGCTGAACACGCTCTCGTAAAAACCGTGCTCACCCATGAGCAGTTCGTGCACACGCTTCAAGAACATGCCACTTTCGGCACCTTGAATGATGCGGTGGTCATAGGTGCTCGTAACGGTCACGACCTTGCTCACACCAAGCGAGCCGAGCGTGCGCTCATCACTGCCCTGAAACTCGGCCGGGTAATCGATGCTGCCAACACCAACGATGACACCTTGGCCCGGCATCAGGCGCGGCACGCTCTGCACGGTGCCGATGGTGCCTGGATTGGTGAGCGTGATCGTGGCGCCTTGGAAATCGGCAACGGTGAGTTTGTTCGACTTGACCTTGCGAATGATCTCCTCGTAGGCAGCGAGGAACTGTTCGAAGTTGAGCGTGTTTGCGTCGCGCAGCACGGGCACCACCAAGGTGCGGCCACCATCGGATTTGGCAACATCAACCGCGAGACCCATCTGCACTGCGCCGTTACGAATGATGCGCGGCTTACCATCGGCATCGACGGCGTAGGTGTTATTCATCTGCGGCACGGTGTCGCCAATGGCGCGAGCGATGGCGTAACCGATGAGGTGGGTGAAGCTGATCTTGCTCTGGCCAACGCGAGTGCGGTAGCCGTTGATCACCTTGCGGTTGACCTCGAGCAACTTGGCGGGCACATTGCGGAAGCTTGTTGCGGTTGGCACCGTGAGGCTGCGTTCCATGTTGGCCGCAATGGCTGCACTGGCACCGCGAAGTGCTTCGCCAACATCGCCCGCCGCTGCCGTTACAGCGGTCGCCGCCACTGGCGCCGATGACGTAGCAGCAACTGGCGACACCGCGGGTGCCACAGGGGCCGCAGGGGCAAGCGTGGCGGGCGCTGCAGGCGACGCCGGAGCGCCGAAGCTTGTTGCTGGGTCGGGCGATGCGCCGGGCTTGTAATCGGAGAAGAACTCCTGCCATGCATCGCCGACTGCGCTGGGGTCAGCTCGGTATTGCTCGTACATTTCGTCGACCAACCACGAGTTCGCGCCGAACGTTTGACCAGATTCTTGTTTCGATGACATCAGTTCGTGATCGTACCCGCCCGCGCCGGATCGAACGGGCACGGACACACGCCGACGCTCATGAACCAACAGTGAGACATCGGACACTTTGATTTTAATAAGCGACTACTTATATAATCGCCGCATGAAGATTCGCACGCTCCCCCGAATGTCCGTCTCCAATATGTTCGTCGCCGGCATTGCCATCGTGGCGCTCGGTGCGTGCTCAAGCAGCGGTTCAACTGTGTCGTCGTCGGCGCCAGCTTCTACAGATGCCGCAGTGACAACAACCGGCTCAAGCGGCACCACACCCGGCAGTTCGTCCGGCGAGACAACAACCACCGCAGCCCCTGTGCCGGTAACCCTGCAGGTCTTCTCGGGACCCGGCCTCAAGTTCGATGCGGCCAACTACACGGCTACCGCCGGCGTCGTGCATGTGGTCTACGAGAACCGCGACAGCCAGCGCCACACACTCGCCTTCATCGGCACCGACGGCAAGTCGGTCGCCAAGGATCTTGAGGTCGTAAAGAGTGGCTCAAAGACAGAGGCCGACATCACGTTTGTGGCGGGCACCTACAAGGTGATCTGCACCGTGCCAGGCCACAACGCAATGAAGGCCACGCTCACTGTCAAGTGACCGCTAGCCACGAACAGCCCGAACCTGCACAGGAATCGCGCTCATTACTGGAATGCCCGTAAACGGGTCGTAGCCGCTTGCGGTGTCGACAAGCATCGAGGTTGTCGAACCAAACACGGCCACATCGCTCTCAGTGTCGGGCAGTCCGCCCCACGCATGTGCCATTGAGACCGTTCCCTGACGCACGTCGGGCGCGCTTTTCACGATGGCGCGAATAGCGCCTCGAGGTGAGGCCAACTCCACTGTGTCGCCGCCAGCAACACCAATCGCGACGAGATCGTCGGGGTGCATGTGCGCGAAGTTGGTGCCCTCTTTATCGCGCAGCGCGGGCAACTCGCGTCCGCTTGAGTTGAACACGCTCTTGAGCCGCCTACTGGTGAGCCGAAAAGTGTGTCGAGTCGCATCGAAGCCAGCGATCACTTCGGCACTCGTTTGCTCGGCGAACACATCGGCGAGTTCGCGCTCGATGCCCTCGGGGGCGAGTTCGAGCCGAGCAGCAGCCGACGCTTCAGCGGGTTGCGCCACCGTCGCCAGTTCGGGATACATGCGGCCGCCGTGCTGTTCGCGAAGTTCGCTGAGCGGAACCTTTGATCGCACGTAAATGAGGTCGAGAATGTCGTCGGCGGTAGCGGCGGCCCCCGGCGCGATATCGCCACCGGGCAGCGAAAGAGTGACACCCAATCTCGCCGCCAATTCGGTGTACAACTGCCACTCTTGGCGCATCTCTGGCGCAGGTTCGATGACGGCTGGCGTGTAGTTGGTATACGCCTCGCCGAACCATGGGTCGATCGAGGTGGGCAGATCGGGCCGCTCGAGGCTCAGCGTGCTGGCAATCACATAATGCGCCAACTGCGCAGTTGCGGAAATCTGGGCGTCAATAACCACATGCAGATCGAGCGAGCGCAATGCCTCAACAGTTTTGCGCTGGTCGGGCCACGCCACCACCGGATTACCTCCGATGGTGAGCAGTGCGCGCACCTGGCCCTCGCCCTCGAGCAACATCTCGTCGGCGAGAGTGCTGGTGGGTGCCTCGCCATGGTGGATGTAGAGGTCGCGCACGCGCTGCGGGGCACCGCGGTGCAACGCCTGTGGCATCGGCGGATTCACTTGAGCGCGAATCGGCGCCGAAGCGGTGAGGACTCCCCCGGGATTCAGTAACGCTTCGCCAGCGCGTACGTATCGACCGCACAACGTGTTGAGGCACAGGCTGAGGTGCTCAGTCAACGTGCTGTGCGGCGCCATGTTTGGGCCGGTGCCAGTGCTGACGGATCCGGTGGGTCCTGTGGCGAACACACGCGCTGCCTCGCGCACCTGATCGGCAGGAACACCCGCACGATGAGCTACGTAGTCGGGTGTGAATGGTTCGACAGCACGCGCAAGCTCGGCAAGGCCATTGACCCATTGCGACACAAACTCACGATCGATTGCATCATTGGCGAGAATCTCGCGAATGATGCCCGCCAGCAACGTGGGGTCCTCGCCGGGCCTCACCTGCAAGAACAGGTCGGCATATTGCGCCAACTCGGTGTAGCGCGGATCGATAACGATGAGGCGTAGCCCATTCGCTTTTGCTCGGCGCAAACGCACGAGCGGATTGAAGCTGGGTAGCCCGCCCGGAAAGCTGTAGGCACTGACCAATGTGTTGCACCCAATGACCATTGCAACGGCACTCGACTCGAATGGCTGCACGCCGGCCTGCCATGAACCGTGACGCATTGGAGCCACATACTTCGCCGGTTGATCGATGCTGACCGACGTGTAAAAACTCGGTGACCCGATGGCTCGATGAAACGCTTTGGCGACCGGAAGACCGGCTGCGTTTTGAAACGCTGCGGTGCCGCAGTAGGTGGCAAGCGTTCGCGGTCCATGACGCTCGATGAGGCCTGCCAAGCGTTGAGCGATCTGATCAAACGCTGTCGAGGTTGAGATCGATACGAACGAGCCATCGATCTTCTTCACGCTGTTGTAGAGGCGCGCATCGTGATGATGCTGATCGCCGAGGTGGCGACCTTTGATGCACGTGTAGCCCTCGTACATCGGGTCGTCGAGCACTCCGCGCACGGCGACCACGCGATTCGCATCGACATCAACGTCGACATCAATCGCACATCCGGCATGGCAAAACCGGCAGAACGATCGGCGTGTTTCGACTGCGCTGTCTGACTTCATCAAGCACCCCCGGTAGCTGTGCATGACCGTAGCCGCGCGCAGGTCGTCAGAAAACGACCAAGGCCGCCCCGAAGGGCGGCCTTGGATTCGAACGATGTGAGCGACTTACTTCTTCAGCAAGATCTCGCTGAGAATCCACAGCACGACCCACAGGCTGAATGCCGAGATGAGTGCGTTCTTGTGGCTCTCGTATGGCCAGAGCAACTTGTTGGTGTTGGCCTTGCCGCCGAGAATGCCGAGGGCGTTGAGCTCGAGCACCGCGATGATTGCAAATGCAATCAGCACGAAGGTCCATGCCTTGCCAGCAGTGGCCTCGTTGAAGACTGAGTAGAAGTGCGAGGTGCCGACCATGAAGAACAACATGCTGATCGAGAAGATCATGTTCTGACGGCTAGCAAGCAGCGCCGAGCGGCCTGCGCCAGCAGCGGCTGGATTGGCTTCGCCACCGGACAGCACATTCGATGCGTTGGCCAGAACGACCTTCTGGTTCTTCCAGATAACCATCCACACGTTGGCGGCCATCAAGATACCGAGCACCATGCCCACGAAGATCGAGGCATTGGGCCCAATGCCGCTGGCGCTGCCATCGGCCATGAACTTCTTCATGTAGTTCTGGGTGATGCCAACGATCATCAAGCCGGTGATGAGGGTTGCCACTGATGCCCAGCGGAACCACCACAGCGCCCGACGCGCGACCTTGTCGATAGCAATGTTGCGTGCCTTGCCCTCGTCGCCAAAAGCAGCAAACGCTGGCACTTGCACGAAGTTGAAGTAATAGAGCAGGCCTATCCACGTGATGCCGGCCAAAATGTGCAGCCAGCGGAATCCGAATGTCAAACCTGTTCGCGTCAGAAGCTCCATGTGAGCAACCCCCTCATATTGTTGAAACCAATGAACGGGAACCTATCACCGCAAATCCGCGAGAACGCGAACCACTGAAGCCGCCGACCGGCGCCGCGCTAGTCTGTGCGACGCCATGGCCCACGAATACATTTACACCTGTTACAAACTCGCCCGTCACTATCCACCAGATCGCACGGTGCTCGAGAACATCTCGTTGTCGTTCTATCCCGGCGCGAAGATCGGTGTGCTCGGCCCCAACGGCGCCGGCAAGTCGAGCCTGTTGCGCATCATGGCCGGCCTCGACGACGGGTTCAGCGGCGAGGCCCGGCTCACTCCTGGCTTCACAGTTGGTTATCTGTCCCAGGAGCCACAGCTCGATCCTGCCAAAGATGTGCTCGGCAACGTGATGGATGGTGTCGCCGAGGTGAAGGGCGTACTCGATCGATACAACGAAGTAATGGCAATGTGGGCCGACCCCGATGCCGACTACGACAAGATCGGCGCCCTACAGGCCGAGCTCGAAGACAAGATCGCCGCCACCGATGCGTGGAGCCTCGAGCGCAACGTAGAGATCGCAATGGACGCGCTGCGTTGCCCGCCAAACGATGCCGATGTCACCACACTCAGCGGCGGCGAGCGTCGCCGCGTTGCGCTGTGCCGGTTGCTGCTGAGCCACCCCGATCTGTTGCTGCTCGACGAACCCACCAACCACCTCGATGCCGAGAGCGTCGAGTGGCTCGAGCGGTTCCTCAAGGATTACAACGGCACCGTCGTTGCCATCACCCACGATCGCTATTTCCTCGACAACGTGGCGAAGTGGATTCTCGAACTCGACCGCGGCAAGGGCATTCCTTTCGAAGGCAACTACTCGAGCTGGCTCGAGCAAAAGCAAGAGCGCATGGCCCGCGAAGAGAAGAGCAATGAGAACCGTCGCCGAACCCTCGAGCGCGAACTCGAGTGGGTGCGCATGTCGCCCAAGGCCCGCCAGGCCAAGGGCAAGGCCCGACTCAGCGCGTACGACCGTTTGCAGTCGGAGGCCGAAGCCGCCGAGCGCGGCCCAGATCGTCTTGAGATCATGATCCCTGCCGGCAATCGCCTTGGCGACACGGTGATCGAGGTCAACCATCTCAGCAAAGCGTTCGGCGACCGACTGCTCATCGAAGACCTGTCGTTCAGCCTGCCCAAGGCGGGCATTGTGGGAATCATTGGCCCCAACGGTGCCGGCAAGACAACCCTGTTCAAGATGCTCACCAACCAAGAGCCAGTCGATTCGGGAGCCGTGACCATCGGCGACACCGTGCAGATGGCCTACGTAGACCAGAGTCGCGACAGCCTCAACGACGACGCCACCGTGTACGAAGAAATCACCGACGGCATCGAACACATGAAGGTGGGCAACCGCGAGATCAACGGCCGCGCCTATGTGGCCAGCTTCAACTTCAAAGGCAGCGACCAACAAAAGCGAGTTGGCGATCTTTCGGGCGGCGAGCGCAACCGAGTGCACCTCGCCAAGTTGCTCAAGACCGGCGGCAACTTGTTGCTGCTCGACGAACCCACCAACGATCTCGATGTCGACACATTGCGCGCGCTCGAAACCGCACTCGAGAACTTCCCCGGCTGCGCCGTGGTCATCAGCCACGATCGTTGGTTCCTCGACCGCATCGCCACGCATGTGCTGGCGTTCGAGGGCGATAGTCAAGTGCGCTGGTTCGAAGGCAACTTCAGCGAATACGAGGCGTGGCGGCACAAGGAACTCGGCTCAGCCGCCGATCAGCCACACCGCATCAAGTACAAGCCGCTCGCCCGCTAGTTCGCTGCATCACGCCCGGCCGACTCGAAGCCGTTCGATCCAGCGCGTGCTGGTACTAGCACAGTCGAAGTCGCTCAATAGATGCTCTGAACTGGCCATTTGCGGTTTGCGTTGATCTGACGCCTCGAGAAAGGGTGCCTCAGGCTCAGGACTTCAGGGCACTTGATCTGACAACGACATTGGCAGATCATGACTACAAGCCTCCCTGCTCAACCTCTGGGGGGTGCATCATGGCTCTGAGCCGCAGAGATCTTATTAAGACTGGTGTGTTTGCGGGTGCGGCGTTGTCGTTGCCGTTGAATCGGGTGGTGTCGGGGCAGAGTGCGTTTGCGAATCAGATGCCGACCTCGAAGCTGCCGCTGCCGTTTACGGTGCCGTTTGTTCGTCCGCCGTTGGCGGTTCCGGTGCGGACCTCAGGTACGACCGATTACTACCACATTGAGTCGAAGATGGTTTTGGGTGAGATTCTGCCCGGCTACAAGACCATGTTGTTTTCTTATGGCGGTTCGGTACCTGGCCCGGTGATTAAGGCCACTCGTGGCCGCGAGGTTGTGGTGCGGCATTGGAACAACTTGCCTGCTGTTCACCCAACGCTTGGGTATGAGCCGTGGACGTCGGTGCACTTGCATGGTGGTGCGTCGCTTCCGCAGTACGACGGTTACGCGAGCGATGTCACGCTGCCTGGCCAGTTCAAGGATTACCACTACGCGAACCTGCAACCGGCTCGCACGATGTGGTATCACGATCACGGCATTCATCACACTGCCGAAAACGTCTATCACGGGTTGGCTGCGCAGTATCACATTCACGATTCGCTTGAGCAGTCTTTGGGCATCCCTCAGGGCGAGTTCGATGTGGCAATGATGCTCAGCGACGCAACGTTCAATAAGGATGGTTCGTTGCTGTTTACCCTTGCGAACCAGAACGGTTTGTGGGGTGACGTGATGTTGGTCAATGGTCGTCCATGGCCGCTGATGCAGGTGAAGCGCCGCAAGTATCGTTTCCGTTTGTGCGCTGCTGCGCTGTCGCGTTCGTTTGGGTTGTCACTCGATTCGGGTGATCCGCTCGTGGTCATCGCCACCGACGGCGGTCTGATGCCAGCGCCAGTGTCGACAGCCTCGTTGCGAATGATGAGCGGCGAACGTTACGAGATCATTATTGACTTCTCGAAGTACGCGGTTGGGCAGCGAATCGTGTTGAAGAACACCAGCCCCAGCGGAGTCAACAAGGACTTCGTCAACACCGACAAGATGATGGCGTTCGATGTGGTTGGCGACACGTTCGACACAGCCAACAACAATCTTCCAGCGGTGCTCAACCCAGCTGACCCGGTGATGCATCTCCGCGAAGCCGATGCCGTGACGACCCGCCAATTTCTGTTTGAGCGCAAGGGCGGCCAATGGGTGATCAACGGAGATACGTGGACGAACGTCGAGGACAGCGACTTCGAGTTCGTGCTCGCCAGTCCACGCCGCGGCGACACCGAAATTTGGGAGTTCAAGAACAGTGCAGGTGGATGGTTTCACCCAGCCCACGTCCACCTCGTCGATTTCCGCATTTTGTCTCGCAACGGTTTGCCGCCGATGCCATATGAGGTCGGACCTAAAGACGTCGCGTATCTCGGCGAGAACGAGACCGTGCGGGTGCTGATGAAGTTTGAGGGTCGCGGCAAGTACATGATCCACTGCCACAACCTCATCCACGAAGACCACGACATGATGGCCCAATACGAAGTCATCGACCCCCTGCAGCCCGGCGACGATCCAATGGGCACACGCGCCACGGCCTACCTACCAACCACGCCACAGCTCTAGCAACGCAGAATTCGTGCAGCAAGTAGCTCTCAGCCACCGATGTGCTGCGAGAATGGCGAAATGTCTCTACGAACTCTGCGAACCATCTGTGCAGCGATCTTCGTTTGCGGTATCGCTGGGCTCATCATCAGTTCTGTAGCGGGCAACAACAACGGCACTGTGCTCACGGTTGGCGCCACCACCGCGATCGCAGCGATTGCTCTGCTGGCGGCGTCGTCGGTAACACGGCGCGAACCCATCGACGCATTCGAAGAAGCTGATGCCGAGCGACTCGAGTCACGAGTGCAGTTTCTGATCGATGCCGGTGCTCCCGAAAGCGACGTGCGCGATCTTGTCAGAGAAGCGATGCGCATCGGCCGCCGCACATGAGCCTCGCCGCCGAGACCGAAACCGACGCTGCACTTGCCTCACGACTCGCCGTCGAAGCGGGGCAACTGCTCGTCGACCTACGCCAGCAACTGTTTAGCGAAGGCGCACCGCCCTGGGAGGTCAAGGACTCAGGCGACATTGCGTCGCATCGATTCCTGATGAAGGCGTTTCAGAACCTCCGTCCCGGCGATGCGGTGCTGTCCGAAGAAGGCGCCGATAACTCGCACCGCATCGGCGCCAATCGGGTGTGGATCATCGACCCCCTCGATGGCACCAACGAATACGGCGAACGCGGCCGCCTCGATTGGGCTGTGCACATCGCGCTCTGGGAGCACACACAACTCACCGCAGCAGCGGTCAGCCTGCCCGCCCACAACATGGTGTTCGCCACCGACCCCGCACCGCCATTGCCGCCGCGGCGCAGCGGCAAGCCGCGCATCATCACGAGCCGCAACCGCGCGCCCTACGCCGCAGTGCTCGTGGCCAACGAACTCGATTGCGATGCAGTTCGCCTGGGCTCGGCCGGGGCTAAAGCGATGGCTGTGGTGCTGGGCGAAGCCGACATCTACATCCACGACGGCGGCATGTATCAATGGGACTCAGCAGCACCCGCGGGTGTAGCCGCCGCAGCTGGAATGCACGTGAGTCGTATCGACGGCTCGCCGCTTATCTACAACCGCCCCGACGCATGGCTCCCCGATTTCTTGGTGTGCCGACCCGAGCTCGCCGAGCCAGTGCTCGACGCGCTTTGGGGCGACCGTTGGCGCGCCCACCGCGACAACGGCTGGCAGTAACGGCGTGGAACTCAAGGCCACCCGCTTCGAGATCGACGGGCACGTTGCCACCGTGTGGCTACACCGGCCCGAGCGCTACAACGCGTGGACCGGACGCATGCACACCGAGTACCGCTGGATTTTGGCCGAACTCGAAAGTAATCCCGACGTGCGCGTGGTGGTCCTTACCGGCACTGCCCCGGCATTTTGTGTGGGCGGCGACACCGAGGCTTTGGCGAGCCACGCCGAGCGCGGCAGCTACGACACTGGCCTCACCGCCGACACCGCAACTCCCGGATTCGGCGTTCGACCCGAGTTCGACCACGACTTCTCGTTTCAGTTCGGCATGCGATTTCCGATCATCGCCGCGATCAACGGCGCCTGTGCGGGCATCGGCTTGGCGCTCGCCTTGTTCTGCGACCTGCGTTTCGCAAGCGCTACTGCACGCATGACCACCGCTGCACCAAAGCTCGGATTGCCAGCCGAATATGGCATGAGCTGGACTCTTCCTCGTTTGATCGGCGTTACTCGGGCAGCAGACCTGTTGTTGTCCGGCCGCGTGTTCACTGCGGCCGAAACCGCTGAATGGGGACTCTGGAACTCCGTAGAGGCCGACGCAGGCGCCACGCTGGCGGCCGCTTTGACCTATGCGCAGATGCTCGCCACCACCGCCGGACCCAATGCTGTGCGAACAACGAAGGCCCAGATCTACGCCGATCTGCTGCGCCACGACGTTGGCGCGTCGATCACCGAATCGAAGCAACTGATGAACGACGCAATGGCCACGGCCGAATACCGCGAAGGTGTCGCTGCGCTTCGCAGCAAGCGGCCGCCAAATTTTCGGTAGCCCGCTATCACCGGGCGACCCAGAGCGGCATAGAATGCGGCAACGTTTACTGGGGGACAGGAATCACCATGACAATCGCTTTGCAGCCCAACGAGTCGCTCGTTTCAACGGCTCCAACCACCGATCGCTTGCCCGGTATCGCCACCGCAGCCGTCACGTCAATCGGCGCTGGTGTCATTCACGCTGGCGCCATCGGCATCCACGCCGAGCACGCTGGCCTCGCCCGCATGTTCGTGGCCGTTGCCGTCTTCCAAATCGGCTGGGGCATGATTGCTCTCTTCAAGCCCAGTCGCTGGTTCGCGGTTGTTGGCGCCGTCGGCAACCTCATCGCCGTTGGCGGCTGGCTCGCTACTCGCGTTTCTGGCATCTCATTTATCGGCGGCCTTGAGACTCGCGAAGCCGCCCAGTTTGCCGACACCGCATGCGCCGTGCTCGGCGTCGTCGCCGTGGGCCTTGCGCTCGCAGCTGCGCTCATCGGCCCACGCACGGCTCGCATCGGACAGCTCACCTTCCCCAGTTTGGTCGTTGCTGCCATTGCCATCCCCGCAATGATCTCGGGCAGCGCCCACGTGCACTCGCATTCAGTTGTCGCCGCCGACGGCACCGTTGTCAACGAAGCCCTCCCCCACAATCACGGCGCTGCAACAGCCGGTGGCGCAACCGACAACACCGTTCACGTGCACGAAGCGGCTGCGGTGGCAACGGTGAAGTACGACCCCACCAAGCCGATCGACCTCGGCGGCGTTCCCGGAGTCACCCCCGAGCAGCAGGCAGCAGCAGAGAACCTTGTTGCCTTCACCGTTATTCGGTTGCCACAGTGGGCCGACTACCACACCGCCGAAGCTGCTGGCTTCCATACCATCGGCGACGGCTTCACCGGTTTCGAGCACTACATCAAGTGGGACTCGATCAATGACGATGTCACTCTGAACCCCGACCATCCTGAGAGCCTGGTGTACAGCACACGACTGCCCGATGGCTCGCTGCGACCCAATGGCGAAAAGCAGCTCGTGTCAGCGATGTATCTGCTGCCAGACACCGTCACGCTCGACAAGGTGCCGGTGCTCGGCGGCAAGCTCACCCAGTTCCACATCCACGACAACCTGTGCTTCACCAAGGATCCAGTGGCGCCGCTCGTGCGTGGCCTCACTGATGCCGCGGGCAACTGCCCCGCCAACTTACAGAAGTTCCGCAATGCCCCGATGATCCACGTATGGATCACGCCCCAAGACTGCGGCCCATTCTCGGCGCTCGAAGGCGTGGGCGCTGGCCAAGTGGCCGAGGGCCAGACCAAGCAGTGCGATCACGTGCACGGCAAGGGCTTCTAAGCCCTAGTCGCTCAGCCCACCCAGCACGTTGTCGGTGTGCTCGCCCAGTTTGGGCACACGACCACGTCGCGTTTCGGGCTCACCAAAGTCGATCGGTGAATTGACACCCACGTAGGGCTCCTCGCCCTCGTGGGCGTCCATTGCCACGAACGCTCCTGCCGCCTGCGCTTGGGGATCGTTGATGACATCGACAATCGAGTTGATGGGCGCCCACCACACATCGTGCGCGTCGAATGAGGCGATGATTTCGTCGTAGGTGCGCTCGGCAAAAATGGTGTCGAGCAACGCAATCAGGTCGACACTGTTCGTGAGCCGATCTTTGGCAGTCATGAACCGAATGTCGCTGCCGATGGATTCAACATTGAGTGCCGCAACAAGGTTGGGCCAGTGACGATCGCCTTCGAGTGTGAGCAACCAGAACGACCGACCGTCGCCCGCCTGATAGCAGTTCATCAGCGGCGCACGAGTGCGCTCTCGAGATCGAGTGCTCTCGCGTTTGCCGAACCGCAACTGGATGCCGACATCCCAACCAATGGTGTAGATGCCAGCGCGCAACAGTGACGTTGCCACCAGACCACCTTTGCCGGTGCGCCCTCGCTCGAGCAGCTTGGCCAAGACCCCGGCGGCGAGTGTGATGCCCGTGACATGGTCGCCCATGCCGCTGCGAATCGCCGGAGGCAACTCGCCAGGAGGCACCAATGTGTGCGCCATACCGCTGCGAGCCCAGAACGCGCCGATGTCGTAACCAGCGCGGTCCCGATCGGGGCCCTGCAAGCCGTAGCCGGTGAGGCTGCCGTAGACCAACTGAGGAAAGCGCTCAATGATCGCGGCGTGATCGAGTCCGAGACGTTCGAGCGCTGCGGGGCGCACATTGGTGATGAACGCATCGGCAGTGGCGAGAAGTTCGAACATCTGGGCAAGCCCGGCCTCGGTTTGTAGATCGATGACCACCGACTGCTTACCGCGGTTGTCGATCTCGAACGGCGGCACACCTTGTTGGTTGGCAACGCCCAACGCCCCAAAGATGGCTCGCTGTGGATCACCGGTAGGTGGTTCGACCTTGATGACCTCGGCGCCCCAATCGGCCATCAGCCCGGCCGCTGCTGGTCCGGCAACCCACACGCCGAGCTCGACAATGCGATAGCCAACGAGCGGACCGGTGACAGCGACCTCGTGCGTAAAGTCGCTCATCAGCGCGCCGCCATTGTTGCGGCAGCGTCTTTGTCTCGGATGAGGAGAGCAGAAAGCGAGCCCACCAACGCGAGGCCGGCCGCCACGAGGAAGGTGATGTGGAATCCATCAAGCGCACCGCTTCTATCGACTGCAAGGCCATTGGGACCAAGCACAACGAAGTGCGCCAGAATCGTTCCGAGTAACGCCACGGCGATCGAGACGGCCACCTGTCGCTGGGTGCTGAAGATAGACGAGGCCCGGCCATTGTCGGCCGGCGCAATGGTTGCGTAACTCGAAGCCTGCATCGGCACAAAGGCGAACCCCATGCAGAACCCGCGCATCAGCATGAGTCCGCGAATCCACCACAGGTTGGTGTCGATGGTGAGCAAATAGAAGGCAAAGATCGTGAGTGACGACAAGAACAGTCCGGCAAAGATGAGGCGGCGCGGACCCACCCGTTTGTAGAGCGCTCCGGCAATGAACGTGGAGCAGCCCACACCGATGGCTTGCGGGAAGGTCACAAGGCCCGATGCCTGCGCGCTGAGGCCACGCAGGCTCTGCAAATACGAGGGCAATACAAACAGCAGCCCAAGGAAGCTTGCGATCGAAAAGGCACTCACGATGTTCGAGTTGCGGAACATACGATCGCGCAGCAACGACAGCGTGAGCATCGGATGCGTTTTGCGCGTCTCGACCCGAACCATTGCGGTGAGCATGGCAAAGCCAGCAAGGCCAAACAGCAGCACTTGCGGTGAGGTCCATCCGTCGCGCGGGCCTTGGCTCAGTGCATACACAAACGACGCGAGACCAGCGCCCGACAACACGAAGCCAGCAAGGTCGAATGGCCCACAATCGGGTTCGCTGTGCTCACGCAACAATTTGTATCCGACCACAAATGCGATCAGACCAATGGGCACATTCACATAGAAGATCCATCGCCATCCGGCGTTGGTGACTAAGAAGCCTCCGACTACCGGGCCCAACGCAGGCGCAGCCAGCGTGGGGATCATCATCAGTGTTGAGACCCGAGCGCGTTCGGCCGGAGGGAACACTCGGAACATCATCGCCAGGCCAACGGGCGTGAGCATGCCGCCGCCGACACCTTGCAACACTCGAAAGGCGATGAGTTGGTTGATGGATTGCGCGGCGCCGCAGAGCGCTGAAGCACCAAGGAACATCGCAAACGCAAACAGGAAGACGCGCTTTGTGCCCACACGATCGCCGAGCCAACCCGACGCCGGGATGAACACCGCCAGGCTCAGCGTGTAACCAACAACCACCCACTCAGTGGAGCCCGCGCCGAAGTGCCGACCCAACGTTGGCAGCGCCACGTTCACGATGGTGGTGTCGAGAATGTCGAGGAACAACGCCGACACCAGCACGGCTGCGACGATGTACTTGTATTCGACGAGCCGACCAAAGATCGATGCTGGATCGACAACCGGCGCCGTGGGGGAAGTAGTTGCGGTCACAACAGAGTGACCGTAGACGGCATTGAGGCAACTGTCACCATTGCTCGGGCTACCTGCGCACAGCAATTGCGCGGCAGAATGGTCAGATGGCTAACGAGCTCACCCACCAATCGAGCCCTGACGACATGAGTTGGGGTTCGTTTACCGAGTCGGCTCCGTGGGTCATCGATCGCAATCTGGTGGCGTGGCTACCTCTCGCCTCAAGACTGCGGCGCGCCGCCCAAGCCGAAGTGCCGAGCCTCACCAAAGGCTCAAAGCTTCCCCCGGGCACGCGAGTGTTCACTGTGGCACGGCATCTCGGTGGGGCGCTTGTTCCGTGGCTCATTCGCAAACGTCTGGGCCGCTACGGCTCAACCGAAGTGAGCCGTGCCGATATTTCGTTGCGACTGCGTAAAGCGGCCGAACAGCTGGGACCCACCTACATCAAGCTTGGGCAAATTATCTCGAGTGGCGACGGCCTGTTTCCCGCCGAGTTGGTGAACGAGTTCAAGCTGTGCCGAGACAAGGTTGCTCCCGAGCCTTGGGCCGACGTTCGACTCACGGTAGAGACCGATCTCGGTGCACGAATCGAAGACATCTTTTCGTCCTTCGATACCACTCCGCTCGCCGCCGCCTCGATTGCTCAGGTACATGCAGCAACGCTGCGCACCGGCGAACAGGTTGTCGTTAAGGTGCAGCGCCCAACCGTGGGCACCCGCGTTCGACGCGACCTGCGGGTGATGGCGTGGCTCGCACCACACCTTGTTGGCCGCATCCCTATCGCTGCACTCGCCAATCCCCCGGCCTTGGTCGAGTTGTTCGCCGAGACCATCGTCGAAGAACTCGACTTCCGAATGGAAGCCGCGAACATGCTCGACATGGCCCGCGTGCTTAAAGACCTCAAGCAAGACGGCTTCGTGATCCCGAGGCCCCACCCCAAACTGGTCACGCGGCGAGTGCTCGTGATGGAACGCGTGTCGGGCTTCAACTTCGACGATGTCATCGGCATGACCGACGCTGGCATCGATACCGAAGCCGTTGTGCGTTCGGGGATGATCGCCTTCATGGAAGGCGCAATGATCGAGGGCCTGTTCCACGGCGACCTGCACGGCGGCAACATGTTCGTGCTCGCCGACGGCCGCACCGCGCTGCTTGACTTCGGCATCGTTGGTCGGCTCAGCGACGAGCGTCGCCTGGCGTTTTTGCGCCTCATGCTCGGCGCCACCACCAACGACATCAAGGGCCAAGTTGCTGCACTGCGCGATCTGGGAGCATTGCCAAAGGACACTGATCTCGACGCTGTCATCCACGATCTGAATCTCGACCAGCCCACCATCGACCCCACCACGCTCAACGGCGAAGAGCTGGTCAAAGAGGTACAACGCGTGGTCAAGGCATTGCTGGGCTACGGCGCACGCCTTCCCAAAGAGCTCATGCTCTATGTGAAGAACATGGTGTTCCTCGATGGAGCAATTGCGCGCCTGGCACCAAACCTCGACATCCTTGCCGAGGTCGCCAACATCTCGATGCTGTTCGCCGAACGTCATGGCGAGCGCCTCGGCCGCGAACTCGGCGTCGATGCGTCGGCAATGGAGGTCAACCTCGATGGTATGAAGGCCAGCTTCGGCCTTCCGGCAACTACCGAATCACTCACCTACCGAGACCTGCAAGCGCGCCGCGACCTCATCCAAAAGCGCATGCGCGACCACGTCGGACGCTGACCTAGTCTGGCAATCTCATGCGTCTTGTTATCGCTCGCTGCACCGTTGATTACAACGGGCGCCTCTCTGCTCATCTCCCCGAAGCGGTTCGGCTCATCATGGTGAAAGCCGACGGTTGCGTTGCCATTCATGCCGACGGTGGCGCGTATAAGCCGCTCAACTGGATGAACGCACCGAACACCATCACCGACAACGGTGACCACTGGATCGTGGCCAATCCCAAGGGTGAGCAACTCGTCATCAATCTGCTCGAAGTGCTGCACACTGCGGCACACGAACTCGGCGAAGATCCGGGTCTACAAAAAGACGGCGTTGAAGCGCACCTACAGGTGCTGCTCGCCGAGTCACCAGAGTCCATCGAGCCGGGCCTGGTGTTGGTGCGACGCGAATATCCAACAGCAATAGGCCCCATCGATCTGGTCTGCCGAGATGGCGAGGGCGGCGTAGTAGCCATCGAGGTCAAGCGTCGCGGCGACATCGACGGTGTCGAGCAACTTGCCCGATACATCGAGCGGCTGCATCTCGACTCGTCGCTCGGTCAAGTCCGCGGCATCTTCGTTGCTCAGTCGGTGAAGCCTCAGGCCAAAGTGCTCGCTGAGGCTCGGGGCTTTAGCTGGGTCGAGGTCAACTACGACGAACTGCGCGGCCTCAAGCGCGACGAACTCACGCTGTTCTAATCAGTGCTCTAACCTCTGTTACGCATGCAACTGATCAACGGGGTCGTCCAGAACTACGCGTGGGGTGATCGCTCAGCCATAGCGCAGCTTCTCGGGATCCAGCCCGACGGTCAACCTCAAGCCGAACTGTGGTTCGGCACCAACCCTGGCGCACCGAGCCATCTTGCCGACGGACGCCCGCTCGAGTCTGTCACGGGAAAGCTGCCATACCTTGTGAAGATCCTTGCGGCGGCACAACCGTTGTCGCTGCAGGTGCACCCGTCGAGCCAACAAGCACTCGAAGGGTACGCACGAGAGAACGCTGCTGGCATTGCTCTCGACGCACCGCAGCGCACATACCGCGACCCGTTCCACAAGCCCGAGCTACTCTGCGCGCTCACCCACTTCGAGGCTGTGTGCGGCATCGCTCCCCTCGACCGAACCGACGCTCTGCTCGGCGAACTCGGCCCCGCGGCGGCCGACATACGCAGCATCCTCCACACCACGGGTATCGGCAGTGTCATTGCTCACCTGCTCAACGATCGTCCATCGCTCACAGCGTTGCTCGATGCCGCAGCACACCATGACGACCCTCGCTGCCGCTGGCTGAGCAAACTCAGTCAGCTGCACCCCGGTGATTCATCGGCAGCAATCATCTTGCTGCTCAACTACGTGGCCCTTGATCCCGGCGAAGCCATATACCTCGGTGCCGGCAACTTGCACGCCTATCTCGGCGGGCTCGGCGTAGAAGTCATGGCCAACTCGGACAACGTGGTTCGCTGCGGGCTCACACCGAAGTTTGTCGATGCCCACGAAGTGTTACGCGTGCTCGACACCACTCCGCTGCGCGATCCCGTAGCGGTTCCGGCAGCAACCGCTCAGGGAGAACTGCGTTACCCGGCGCCAACGCCCGAGTTTCGTTTCTCTGTGTACGAGATCGATGGCAGCGTCACGTTCACGGCCCAAGGCCCCGAGTTGCTGCTGTGCACCAGCGGCGAGACCGTAGAACTCAATCGCGGTCAGTGCGCAGTTGCAGTGGATGGAGAACGTGTCGAACTTGTGGGCACCGCCACCGTGTGCCGCATCGGAGTGGGTGCTACGCCTACGCGCTAGTGCTCAACCCGCTTGCGGATCTCAATGATTTTGTCGTGCGAGTGGTTCGCATCGCTGCCCTTGTCGTCGAGTAACTGGGCGCGGTCTTTGGCAGCTTCGCGTTCGGCCAAGGCTGTATCGACACGAGCAATGGCTGCATCGGCACCGTGCTCGTGGATGTACTCGGCCCACTCGACCAAGGCCTCGACCATTTCATTCTCGGCGACAACGGCCACGTTGCGCCCCTTCACGAACAAGTGGCCACGTTTGTTACCGGCGGCGATACCGATGTCGGCTTCGCGAGCTTCGCCTGGCCCATTGACCACGCAACCCATCACGGCAACCTGCAACGGGATCTCACGATCGCCGAACGCCTTCATCGCCCGATTGGCCACATCGATGACATCGACCTCAGCACGGCCACAGCTCGGGCAAGCAATGAGATCGACGTTCTTGCGTTCGCGTAATCCGAGCGCCTCAAGCAACTGACGGCCAGCTCGAGCCTCTTCGACCGGGTCGGCCGTAAGGCTGTAGCGAATGGTGTCGCCGATGCCTTCGAGGAGCAACGTGCTGATACCTGCGGTGGCCTTGACCAGACCAGCAGGGGGCGGCCCCGCTTCGGTGACGCCAAGGTGCAGGGGCACGTTGGTGGCCTCGCTGAGCTGACGATATGCCTCGACCATCAGCGGCACATTTGATGCCTTCACGCTGATCTTCACGAGATCGAAATCGACCTCTTGGAAGTAGGCCAGCTCTTGCATTGCTGACTCGACCATTGCCTCGGGGGTAATGCCGCCCCACTTTGTGTACAACGCCGGATCGAGCGACCCACCATTGACACCGATGCGGATGGGCACGTTGCGGTCTCGGGCCTCGGCGGCTACAGCCTTGATGTGCTCAGGGCGACGAATGTTGCCGGGGTTCAGACGTAAACCCTGCACGCCAGCCTCGAGCGCCGCCAGCGCCATGCGGTACTGGTGATGGATGTCGGCGATGATCGGGATAGGAGATCGCGGAACAATCTGCGCAAGGCCTTCGGCAGCCTCGGCTTCATTGCATGTGCAACGAACGATGTCGCAACCCGCAGCAGCAAGCGCATAGATCTGCTGCAGCGTTCGCTCGACATCGGCGGTCTTGGTAATTGTCATCGACTGCACAGTGATGGGCGCGTTACCACCCACTGGCACTTTGCCGACGAAGATTTGACGGGTCTGACGGCGCTCAAACATTGGCATCAGTGTGCCACCTTGCGACACCATCGCGCTTGCTCGTCACCCGATTGGGTGCGTGATATCGAGATACAACCCGGCACAGAGCACAAACACAAAGAACATCATCACGGTCATGGCCACAGGCACCATCTTGGCGACGTCGGCGGTGTAGCGCCGCCCTCGCCGAGAGCGCAGGCGCTCGTAGGTGGCAATTGCAGCGTGACCACCATCGAACGGAAGCAGCGGAAACAAGTTGAGCAGGCCGACGAACACATTGATGCCAGCGAGCGTGAGCAAGATGCCCGGCAGACCCGTCTCCCTGCCGATAGACGAGCTCAAACGGCTAATGCCGTACACAGTGACGGGTTGGGTGGACCGATCGGTGTTGGCGCCTGAGAGGTGCGAAATGATGTTGGCGGGGTTCATCACCTTGACCACACCCTTGGCGCTCTGCCACGCTGCCGAGCCAAGGTCGGTGAAGCTACTGGTGAATGCCTCGCTGAGAGGGATGTTCTGGAACGCCGACTTATCAGCCGAGCTCACACCGAGGTACGCGAGGCCCGCGCTGCCCGGATTCGGATTGGCACCGAGCTTCACAGGCAACGTGAGCGTCTTTCCAGCGCGAAGCACCGATATTTGGGCAATGTCACCTGGCTTGTGTTGGTGCACGAGCCGAACAAACTGATCGGCCGACGTGACGGCCACACCGCCGTTGCTCACCACGATGTCGTCGAGCAGCACGCCCGCCTTCGCCGCTGGCCCGCCAACCTCGATACCCACAAAGGCAACCTCTCCTGTGGGGCGATCCTTGCCGGCAATGGTGTACACGCCGAACAGCAGCACGATCGCAATGAACATATGCATGATGGAGCCGGCCGTGATCACGAGCAGTCGCTTGGGATACGACTTGCTGCGGTACGTGAGCGGTTCGTCTTCAGGGTCGGTCTCATCGAGATTGTTCATGCCCACGATGCGAACAAATGCGCCAACTGGTAAGGCGCGGATGCCGTACTCGATGCCGCTGCGTTTGAAACTCCACAGCCGCGGGCCCATGCCCATGAAGAACTGGGTGACCTTCATTCCCGAACGACGCGCCGTCACGAAATGACCGACCTCGTGTAAGAACACCGAGGTCAACAATCCCACCACGAACACGAAGATCCAGATGTTGGAAATAGCCAGCGTCACGAGCAACGCAAGCAACGCCCCAACCCCGACGATCGCTCTAGCGCCGCCGACTGTTTCGTCGACAGGATCGACCGCGCCGCCAGCGACGATCTCGTTACGAACCTTGGTGTATGTATTACTCATCGAGCAAGCTCCTCGTGCGCTATGCGACGGGCGACGGCATCGGCCTGCACGATGTCGTCAACGGTCATCGTTGTTATATCGGTTGTCTCGTGATGCTGCTGAAGCACCGCGTCGCAGATCTCGGCGATTTGGCTCCAGCGAATGCGACCCGCCAGAAATGCGTCGACAGCTTCTTCGTTAGCGGCGCTGAGCCACGCCGGGGCGGAGCCACCCACCCGGCCGGCGGCGTACGCCAGCGACAGGCAGCGAAAAGTGACAAGGTCGGGCGCTTCGAAGTCGAGACGGGCCAATGTGGTCCAATCGATTCGTCCAAATGCAGTGGCGATGCGATTGGGATAAGCCAGCGCGTATCCGATGGCAAGACGCATGTCGGGCATGCTGAGTTGGGCAATCGTGGCGCCATCGCTGAACTCGACCATCGAGTGGATCACCGATTGCGGATGCACCACAACATCGATCTGGTCGTACGGCGTGCCAAACAGTTCGTGCGCCTCGATGACCTCGAGGCCCTTGTTCATCAACGTGGATGAATCGATGGTGATCTTGGGTCCCATCGTCCACGTGGGGTGGTTCAGCGCCTGCTCGACGCCAACGTTGGCAAGCTCGGCGCTGGTGCGTCCCCGAAAGGGTCCGCCGCTCGCGGTGAGCACAATGCGGGAGAGTTCGGCCACCGGACGCGAACTCGAACGAAGACACTGGTGAACGGCGCAATGCTCGGAGTCGACCGGCACGAGTTCGGCACCCGCAATGGCTCGCAACGGCTGAACAACCGGACCGGCCGCGATGAGGCTCTCTTTGTTCGCCAGCGCCAATCGCTTGCCAGCGCGAAGAGTGGCCACCGTTACCGCTAGGCCGGCGAAACCGACCACACCGTTCACCACGACATCGGCGTCATCGACCAACGCAGCTAGGTCGCCAACAACTTCGGCGAACGGCAGTGCGCTCGCAACTGCGGCGCGCTTGGCGGGGTCGGCAACGACCACAAGCTTGGGTCGAAATTCGTTGGCTTGCGCAATGAGCGCCTCTACCGACGAGCCGACGCCAAGAGCTACAACCTCGTACTCGCCCGGTTCAGCGCGAACCACATCGAGAGTTTGGGTGCCGATAGAACCTGTTGAGCCAGCAATGGCGACGCGTTGGGCACACATGAAGTCACAAGTCTGTCATCGAAACGACCCGAATGTACGTCGCCTACAGATCATCACCACCCATGCACTACTTCGGGGCGGCGCTCACCCACGGTTCGAGCACCATCATCAGGTAGAAAACCGCTGGCAGCGTGAACAAGAAGCCATCGAAACGATCGAGGATGCCGCCGTGACCTTTTACGATGCTGCCGAAATCTTTGACGTCAAGGTTGCGCTTGAACATGCTCTCGGTGAGATCGCCGAGCGGTGCCATGATCGCAATGATCACGCCGAGCAACACCAGATTTGGGTTGCTCCACGTATCGCTTTTGCCAGCTATGCCGATGACAACCATTGCGATGATGGTGAGCAACGCACCGCCGATGAAACCTTCGACCGACTTGTTCGGGCTGATCCAACCACGCAGTGGCGTGCGGCCAGCTGCTGAACCAACGAACAACGCTCCAACATCGTTGACGACCACGCCAACGGCAAGCAGCAGCAACGTGTCGGTTCCGGCGTGACCCGGGATGAGACCCGACGTTTGCGCACCCAAGATAAGCCCGCCATAGGCACCGGTAAGGCCGATCCACGTGACGCCGAGTGTGGTGATCGCCATGTTTGGCATCGGGCTCGAGTTCAGGCCTTGGGCTCCGATGAAGGTAATGGATCCGGCGATGAACGCAAAGATCATCACCAGCGGAACGGCGCGCTCGCCGATCCAGTAGGCGGCGAGTGGTGCGGCCACGCAGGCAACGATGCCAACAACGCTGGCGGGTTGGTAGCCCTTTTCGGTGACCTTCTCGAAGTACTCGACGGCGGCAAGCCCGATGATGACCACCACGATGGCCAACACGGCCTGCGGCTTCCAAATGATGGCGCCAACAAACACCGCCGACATCAGTGCGCCAACGGCCACGGCGGTTGGCATGTCGCGGCCGCCGACTCCGGCAGTGGATTTCGATGACGATGCCGGCGCTGTGCGAACCGAGCCAGCCGGGCGGGCGCTGCGAGCCTGGCGCTGCTGCTCTTCGCGAGATGTGCGCCCCCTACCCTTTGACGGTGTTGGTCGCCCGATGCCCTCGCCGGTTGGGTCGGTACCGATGGTGATGCGGCCAGGACCGCGACGCGCTACGGCGCCGCTGATATCTGCATCGGTGACATCGAAGTACTGATCCTCGGCGGCGGTGACATCGACGCCAGAAGTTGCGCGGATTGAGTCGGAGTAGTCGTCGAACTGGCGGCCGGTTTCGTCGACCGGATCGTCGTTCCACACTGGCGCCTGGCCAGAAAACGATGACCACACGTCGAGATCGTCGGTGGGGTCGCGCACTTCGTCGGCACCACCTGAACGTGGTCGAGGAATCTCGCCGGTAGGCGGCTCGGTCCAATGAGGCAGCGAGCCGGTGCTGTCGTCGAACACAATTGGCTTGTCGCGCTTGCGTTCTGGTGGGCGTTGGTAGGAACCCGAATCGGAGTCGTCGCCAAACAGCGGCGGGCCGAAATCTTCGTCGTCGCGTCCGCGACTACGCCATACGTCGTCACTCATTGGGTTACTCCGTTCAGATCGGCCACGGCTACGGCGTGGTTCATACTTCGAGCAACTCTTGCTCTTTGCGGATGAAAGCCTTGTCGATCAACTCGACG
>Ga0194055_10000686_pt1 | contig 27455 bp, 20 predicted proteins | sample SepL449m_MetaG_FD_155482 | JGI IMG/M metagenome (GOLD analysis project Ga0194055, IMG submission 155482) | Anoxic zone freshwater microbial communities from boreal shield lake in IISD Experimental Lakes Area, Ontario, Canada - Sep2016-L442-9m | ecosystem: Environmental > Aquatic > Freshwater >... | reverse complement strand
CATTTACGGAGCCTCCGATGCGACGGCTACGGAACCAGAATTTGATCCAGTTTCGCCCGAAGATTTGGCGACCACGATGTATCACATGCTCGGCATTGTCGCAGACAAGGAACTGATGGCTCCGGGCGATCGTCCGATCGAGATCTGCGATGGAGGCCGAGTACTCAACGAAATTCTGGCCTAGTGGGAGGCGTCGGTTTCAGATGTCCCCTGACGCGCGAGAGAATCATGCCGTCCAGCCATCCTCTCGAACGATACCAGCCTAATGATGCGAGAATCGATTTGTCGATCCTCGCATACAGCTTGCAATTGGCATTCCCATCCCAACCATGTGCGATGATCCTGGACGCCCCTTGGAACAGAGCCGACTTCGAATCGTTTTTAGAGCCCCTGTCGCTTCGCATCCGTCGACGTTTTTGCGAGCTTCGCGAGCTTGATGCCTTCGCGAGCTTAGAAGTCTCTCCATGCAATACCTCACGACGACTAAACCACCTGCCATGAAACAGACTCCCCTTCCCTGCCCTCGATCGCTCGTGCGTCGAACTCGGCAATTCTGGTTGGTACTGACGGTGCTATGCATTGGGCTCAGTACGCAACGTACCGTCGCATCCCAACCCGAAGCCAACGCGTTATCGGTCGTGGGCGTCCAGCGCGGTCAATCCGTCGAAGTTCAAATCTCCGGTGCACGTCTGGGGGATGCAAAAGAGCTGCTCTTCTACACCCCGGGTCTTTCCGCAAGCAACATCACCAAAATCGACGACAACAACATCAAGGTAACGATTGCTGCAGCCGCAGACGCCAAGACGCAACTTCATCCCTTTCGCGTGATCACCTCCAGTGGCACCAGCAACATGAGATTGTTTGGCGTTTCCGCTTTGCCGACGATTGCCGAAGTCGAACCCAACAGTGAATTATCCCAGGCCCAGACCATCCCCTACAACTCCACTGTCGATGGCGTCGTGCTCAATGAGGACGTCGACTACTTCGCCGTCGAACTTGAGGCTGGTCAAAAGCTGAACGTAGAACTGGAAGGCCTTCGTCATTCCTACATGAGCGATTTCTTCGATCCCTACGTGGCCATATACGACGCTAATCGCTTTGAAATAACAGCCAGCGACGACTCGGTCTTCCTTCAACAAGACTGTTTGTGTTCGATGGTTGCTCCTGCCAAAGGGAAATATATCATCGAAGTTCGCGAGAGCAGCTTTGGAGGCAACGAGCGGTCTCGCTACCGATTGCACGTGGGTGGATTTCCTCGCCCCGTCGCGATCCTTCCTGCCGGAGGGCCAGCGGGACAGCCATTGAACGCGACATGCATCGATTTGCTTGGGAATACGTGGACCGAGACGTTCGAGATGCCCGCTGATGCACGTACGCTCTCGACAGGCATCTGGTCGCAACAGAATGGCATGGTGGCTCCGTCCCCCAACATGATCCGGGCAAACGCGCTTCCGAATGTGCTCGAGATCGAACCGAACTCCGATTACAACTCGATCCCGACCGCGCACGCGGTACCAGTGGCTTTCAACGGCATCCTCGAAACGGAAAACGATCGAGACTATTGGATCATTGAGGCCAAAAAAGATCAGCAACTGGATATTCAAGTCTACGCACGCAAACCGTTGCGATCTCAAGTCGACCCCGTACTTCAGATCTTCAAAGTCGGCGGTGGCGGATTGGCCGGAAACGATGACCAAGGTGGACCAGATAGTTATCTGAGTTTCAAAATTCCCGAAGATGGCAAGTATGCCGTTTGCGTCTCGGACCATTTGGGTCGTGGCGGAAAGCACTTTGTCTATCGTGTCGAAGTCACCGTTGCCCAAGCCGAAATTGAAACGTCGGTGAACGAACTCGAACGCTACGTCTCACAAGTCGTCAACGTCCCCAAGGGGGCTCGCATGGCCATCGAGACCAATTTGGTTCGCAAGAATGTAGGTGGCGAAGGGCGCATATCCATTCCGGACCTGCAACCTGGCGCTACCCATTCCGATGGATTGGTCGCCGCCGACCTGGGTACCATTCAAATGATATTCCGCGCTGCCCCGGATGCACCCAACGCCGCGAAATTGGTCGACCTTTCAGCGAGCCTCGTCGTTTCTCCAGAAAAGACCCTGACCGGTTTCCTCAACCAGCGCACTCAACTCATTCGTGGGCAAAACAACGTCGATGTTTGGGGACGCAACGAGGATCGGCTAGCCGTCAACATCGTCGATGCTGCACCCTTCGATATCGAGATTGTTCAACCTCAAGTCCCCATCGTTCGCAACGGAACGCTCCCACTGACGATCAACGCCAAACGCAATCCCGGTTTTGACAAACCCATCAACGTACGCTTGCTGACCGCTCCCCCCGGTATCGGTTACTCCCAAGTCACCATTCCTGGAGATCAATCCACGATTCAAATGAATCTGACAGCCAACAATGGAGCTGCGATTCGAAAGTGGCCTATCTTGGTTCTGGCAACCACCGATATCGGATACGGACCAATCACCATCGCTTCTGAGTTCGTGCAACTGGACGTCGCAGATGCTTTATTCCAGTTTAAGTTTGCCAAGACGATGGCGGAACAAGGCAAACCGATCGATGTGATCGTCGGTGTTGAACTCAAAAACCCAGTCGAAGGAACCGTCGAAGTTGAAATCTTGGGCGTTCCACCGGGCACCACGGCCACCACTCCCAAATTGCCACTCGCTGCCGATGCCAAACAATTGGCATTCGCCCTTCAGATCCCGGCCGAAGTTCGCGCGGGGAACTACAAGACGATCGTATGTCGAGGCACCGTCACCAGCGACAAGGGGATCATTACCCAGGTCAACGGCAATGCGGAAATCCAAATCGACGTTCCCGTCGCCCCTCCCCCGACAACCGCTGCGGCTGCACCAACGCCCGCACCCGTAGCGGCACCTGCCACGCCCACCGAAAAACCCTTGAGCCGTCTGGAGCAATTGAGACAGCAAAAAGGGAAGCCGTAAGTCCTTGAGCCAGCGGCACTCCGTTGCCAATGCCTCCCCTGGACACAACGACGAAACTCAAGCTTCCGCTCGATCCGAACGAAACTTCGTTTCTGAACGGAATGGACCGTCCCCACACGATCCGCATAAACCTCGCCCGGAACCAAGCGATCGTGGGATTCTCAGAACCCACTTCGCCACTTTCGATTGAAACTGAATCCTCAGCAATAACCATGGATTGTATGAAACGTCATTCGAAACACCTCCCGATTTTGGCTGCCCTCGGTGTGTCGGCCTGCGCGATCTTCCCTGCAGCCATGGCTCAAGAGCCCGCTGCTGCAACGGCCGCACCTCCTGCTGCCGTTGCCCCCGTCACTTGGCAGTCCCTGGCCGTTTATCCGCCTGCTATCCGAATCAGCGCTCAAAACGATACCCAGCACTTCATCGCCGTTGCCACCCGTACCGATGGGATCACGGTGGATGTCTCCGATCAAGTCCAATGGCGGCTTGAGAATCCCGCTGTTGCCCGAATCGACAGCCTCGTCATTCATCCAGTTGCCGACGGTGCCACAGCCCTCATCGGTTCGTGGAATGGACTGGAAGCCAAAGCCACTCTCGAGATCACTCAGTCGCAGACACCTCGCACAGTGGGTTTCGAGCGGGATGTGATGCCTATTTTGACCAAATCGGGATGCAATACGGGTTCGTGCCATGGCGCTGCCCGGGGCAAGGACGGATTCCGAATGAGTCTTTTCGGCTTTGATCCGATCGGAGACTACCAGAGGATCACACGCGAGATCGGTATTCGTCGGATCAATCTGGCGGTTCCGGATCAGAGCTTGCTTCTCCTGAAAGCCACCGGTGCTGTGCAACATAGCGGCGGAAAGAAGATCGAACCGGGTAGCAAACACTACAACACCATCCTGTCTTGGTTGCAAGCGGGCGCGCCGGTCGATGCGGCTCGGCCTCCAACCGTCACCAAAGTGGACTTGTACCCCAACCAAGCAGTCCTTGAAGGAGAAGGTGCCCAGCAACGACTTGTGGCCGTCGCAACTTATGCCGATGGGACACAACGCGATGTTTTGGATCTGGCAGGCTTCACCACCAACAATGAACGGACGGCTGCTGTCTCTTTGGATGGACGCATCACGGGCGGAGTTCGAGGCGAAGCCTTTGTGATGTCCCGCTTTGACACACACACCGTCGGTACTCAAGTCCTCGGGCTCCCCTCAGGCTTACAAATCCAATCCAAACCATCGGCAGCAAACTACATCGACGCCTTGGTCGATGCCAAATTGCTCAAGCTCCGATTGACTGCCAGCGGGCCCTGCACCGATGAAGAATTCGTTCGCCGCGTGACGGTCGATATCACGGGACTCTTGCCCACCGAAGAAGAGACCGCAGGCTTTCTTGCGAACACCGAGCCCAACAAACGCGCTCAGCTCATCGATAGTTTGCTCTCGCGAAAAGAGTTCAGCGAAATTTGGGCCATGAAGTGGGCGGACTTGCTCATGATCAAGAGCAAGAACGAAGTCAGCTACAAGGCCGCATACCTCTACTACAACTGGCTCATCAACCAAATCGCATCCAATACTCCGATCGACAAGATCGTTCGAGATTTGTTGACCGCCAACGGAGGAACCTTTGAAAATCCAGCGACGAACTTCTATCAAGTCGAACAAGATCGATTGAAGATGTCCGAAAACGTCGCACAAGTCTTCATGGGTATCCGCACACAGTGCGCCCAATGCCACAATCATCCTTTCGATCGTTGGACCATGGATGATTACTACGGATTCGCTGCCTTCTTCTCCCAAGTCGGTCGAAAGCAAAGCGAAGACTATCGTCAGATCCTAGTCTTCAATAGCTTTGGCGGTGAAGTCAATCATCCCGTCGGTGGTGCGGTGGTCAAACCCAAGTTCCTCGGCGGCCCCGTTCCCGATACCGCAGGTAAAGATCGTAGAGCCCTTCTCGCCCAGTGGATCACCAGCAACGAAAACCCCTACTTTGCCAAGAGCATCGCCAACCGTATTTGGGACCACTTCACCGGAGTCGGCATCGTCAATCCAGTCGATGACTTCCGCGCTAGCAACCCTCCCAGCAATCCCGAGTTGCTCGATACGCTGGGAGTCAAACTGATCGAATACAAATACGACATCAAACAGTTGGTGCGAGATATTTGTAATTCAGCCGCCTACCAGCGCTCGGCCACTCCGCTACCCGATAACGAACAAGATCTTCGCAACTATTCGCACGCCACCGTGCGCCGCATCCCTGCCGAAAATCTCATGGATTGCATTTCGCAAATTACATCGACCAAGGAAAAATTCCGCGGTCTGCCTCTGGGTGCACGGGCTGTTCAGATCGCCGATGGCGCGACTAGCAATTACTTCCTGACCACCTTCGGACGCAGCCCTCGCACGACGGTCTGTGCCGACGAAGCCACCACCGATCCTTCCCTGTCGCAAGCCCTTCACTTGATCAACGGTGGTACGGTCAGTGGCAAGATCAATCAGGGCCAGCAATTGGCGCAGTGGAAACAACAAGGGCTCACCCCGGAAATGATCATCGACAAGATCTACCTGCGCTGTTTGTCGCGCAAGCCTACCGATCCTGAAAAAGCTCGACTGATTCAACTGATCAATGAATCGGCGAACCCCGACCAAGGCCTGCACGATGTCTTCTGGGCCATCCTCAACAGCCGTGAATTCATTTTCAACCACTAGACATAACCGGTTCTCCGCCATGAGCATTCTTCGAAAAGAACTACGAGCACTTGCAGCTTGGTGCGCCGCATTCGGTTGCATTGGGGGCTCAGCGACCTTTGCCGACGAGCCTACGAAGATCACTTTCGAGGAACACATCAAGCCGATCTTTCGCGAATACTGCTCGTCTTGCCACAACAACAATGCAAAGAAGAGTGGGTTGTCGCTGGAGACCTATCAGGCGACCATGGCGGGTGGTAGCAGCGGTGAAGTCCTAACGGCTGGGGATCTCGATGCCTCGCGACTGTACGCATTGACCGCCCACAAAGAGCAGCCGGTCATGCCCCCGATGGCCGATAAAATCCCTCAAGCAAAAATCGATCTATTGAAAACATGGATCGAACAAGGAATGCCGGAGAACAGCGGTTCCGCCATCCGCAAACCGATGGCCAGCGCGGCCGCCATCACCGTCGCTGCCGCAGGGCGTCCCGAAGGAGCACCCCGATGCCAACATCGGTCCTCAAGCAAACGCCTCTCTTTACAGCAAAAGCCTCCGCCATCTCGGCACTGGCTGCCAGCCCATGGTCCCCCTTGATCGCTGTCGGTGGGCAGACGCAAGTCTCTCTCTACCATTCGATCACAGGGCAATTGCTCGGCATCATCCCATTTCCTGAAGGGGAACCCCAATCGATCACCTTCTCTCGCGATGGTCGCTTGATCTTGATCGGCGGCGGTCGGCATAGCGCCAGTGGTTACGCTGTCCTACACGACATCGCCACCGGCAATCGCATTGCCAAGGTTGGAGATGAACTCGATATCGTTCTGTCGGCTGACATCAGCGATGACAACCGCTGGATCGCCGTCGCCGGCCCTCAAAAAATGGTCCGGGTCTACGATACCCTGACGGGCGATCTCAAGTGGGAACAAAAGAAACATACCGACTGGATCTATGCAGTGCGCTTTAGCCCAGATGGTTTGCTTCTGGCAACCGCCGATCGTGCTGCCGGCTTGGTCATTTGGGAAACCAGTACAGGCCGCATGTATGCCGATCTTCAAGGGCACAAAGGGGAGATCCGATCCATCGCTTGGCGCCCCGATTCAGGAGCCGTCGTCAGCGCTTCGCTCGATGGCACTCTCAAGATGTGGGACATGAACGAAAGCAAACTTATCAAGTCGTGGGATGCTCATGGAGGTGGTGCGGCTGCGATTGCCATCGCCAACGACGGAGTCATGGCCTCCACTGGAAAAGACAATAAAGTCAAGATTTGGGATCCCGCCGGCAATGCGGCTGGGGAAATGCCACCTTTGGCCGAAGCGGGCCTCGAAGTCGCCATCACGGTGGACTCCACCCATGTAGTGGTTGGCGATTGGGCGGGCAATGTGCGTGTTTGGACGCGAGCCAACCCCGCCGAAGAGAAGCGATTGGTCGCCAATCCACCCACCCTGGAGATGGCCGTCAACACTGCGCGCGAACGGTTCTCTCAACTGGCGGCAGCCTCGCAAGCCGCAATCAACGAACTGACGCAACAACAATCGCAAACCATCGCAGTCCAAAAGGCTTGGATGGAGCAACAATTGCAGATCCCGGTTTTGGCGGCTCAACTGACCGAAGCCAACAACGTAGTGAACCAGCTCAAAGCGGTCGTCGATAGCTATGCGGGACAGATCGCTGCCAAGCAAGGTGAGATCACCAAGTCGAATGAAAACTTGCAGACCAAGACCGCTGCACTCAACGCAGCCAATGCGGAAAAGAAACAACTCGACGACAATGTAGCCGCATTGCAAAAGCAGAAGGAAGCCGCCGGTGCCGACCTCGCCGCCATCGATGGCCAAATCGCGGAAGTGGCCAAAGCCATCGAAGCCAAAGTCGCCGTCATCAATCCATTGACGGCCGAAGTCACTGCGACACAAACGGAAAAGACTCAGCGCGAAAAAGAACTTGCCGACTTGGTCGCAGCCAACGATGCCAAGACCAAAGAACACGCTGCCGCGACCGCCAAACTCAATGAGATGGCTGCGGCCAAAACCGCTGCTGACCAGAAACTGGAAGCATTGGCGGGAGAGGTCAAAGGGGCACTTGAAAAGGTAGCCGCTATCCAAGCCAAACACGATGCTGCCAATGCAGCCACCCTTGCCGCACAAACGGAACTCGCGGCTCACGAACAAGATCTCCAACGATTCAACAGCATACCGGCCGAGATCGCAGCCAAAAAGATGGCTCTTGAACAACAGGCCGCAGCATCCACCGCGCAAGCCGCTCCTCTCAAGGCCAATGTCGATGCGGTCCAATCGAAGATGGATCAAGCTTCCGCATCGATGGCTCAACTGGAAAAACAAATCGCCGATCTGCAAACGATGATGGCCGCCGCTCAGGAAAATCGGAGCAACATCGTTAAAGAGATGGAGCCTCATCAGCAAGCGTTGAACGCGGTGTTAGCGCAAGTTCAACAGCTTCAATCCGATCTCGCGACCGTCGTCTCGCAACAACAGTTCTTTGAGCAAGCCTACAAGAAGTAGATCATTGCTGAGTCAATGTCTTCTTTTGCTTTGCAAACGTTGCTACCTGAAAACGCAAAGCTATCGATGGCTTCTTGCAACGGTAAGTAATCTTATTGCTTTAGAGTTCCGATGAATTGTTGCGCGGATCGGCTAGCGCCTCAGGCTCATGGAAGCCATTGTGTCCTTTTGCTTCGCAGTCATTCCTACTTCTCGTCGCCGGCTCTATCCGGCTGAACCAGACGATATCGACGCCCTAAGGATTTCGATCTTACATACGCCCAGGTCAGCACTCATCTTTCAACAATCCATCATACCAAAAGACCTTGGACAACCTCGCCGTGAACCCCGGTCAATCGTCGATGGATGCCGTTGTGATAGTAGACCAATTGCTCGTGGTCGATACCAAACAGATGGAGGATCGTGGCGTGCAAATCATGCCATGTCACCGGGTCGCGCGCGACTTTCCATCCGATCTCATCGGTCTCTCCATAGGCCGAACCAGGACGCAATCCAGCCCCAGCCATCCATACCGAGAACGCATACCGATTGTGATCGCGTCCCGGACCGATCTTGTCCGCCTCACTCTGGGCAAACGGAGTACGTCCGAACTCGGTCGTGAACAAGACCAACGTATCCTCTAACATCCCGCGCGCTCGTAAGTCTGCCAACAGACCCGCCACCGGACGATCGATGCGCAGCGCCTCCGCCGTATGATTCTCCAGCACATTTTCGTGCGCGTCCCAACTGGACCGTGGGGAACCGGCGATCGGTCCACCGGAGTAAAGCTGCACAAAACGCACCCCCTTCTCCAGCAGACGTCTTCCTAGCAAGCAGCGTCGCCCCATATCGGCCGTGAATGGATCATCCACGCCGTAGAGATCCCGTGTCTCTTGCGTTTCCCCTTCGATGTGATTGACCTCGGGCACCGAGATTTGCATCTTGGCCGCCAGTTCATAGCTTTGCATGCGAGCCGCAAGCACATCCTCGGGTCCATGCGATTGGAGGTTCGAACGATTGAGAAAGGCGATCATCTCCCGAGTCGCCCGATCTTCGTCGGCACTGATGCTGCGCCGTGGCACTAAGTCCCTGACCGGTTGTTCTCCCGGGTGAAAGACGACCCCTTGATGCTGGCTGGGTAAGAAACCATTGTTCCAATTGGAGGCTCCCCCCATCGGGCCACCACGGACGTCTGGCAATACAACATAGGCCGGCAAGTCGTCCGCTATCGACCCCAGGCCATACGACAACCAACTCCCAACCGACGGAAAACCGTTCAGCTCGAAGCCACTATTCTCGAAGAACTGGGCTGGTGTATGGTTGGCCGATTCCGTCACCATCGATCGGACCACTGTCAGTAGATCCGCATGTTGAGCAATGTTTGGAAAGAGATCGGAGATGGCTAGCCCCGATTGTCCTCGGGGTTGAAAGGCCCAATCGCTTTTGCGCAGCAAACCCATTTGACCGAAGAAGATATCGGGCTTCTCCTCGGTTGTGAGGGTCTTGCCATGGAGCGCGTCCAATCCGGGCTTGGGATCGAAAGAATCGAGATGACTCAATCCTCCAATCAAGCAAATCTGTATGGCCCGTTTTGCCCGTGGCGTTGCCGTGATCGCATCCTCGGCGCCTAACACCTTCAAATGCCCATCGCGGGCTAACATGACCATGGCGGCAGTCGCACCGATACCGCGCTGTGCCCAATGCAACCAATCGCGACGACGCAACTGATTGGCTAAGTGTTCGAATGGCATGGACAGTTTCCTTTGCGGGATGGTTTGTGCAAACTCACGTCGGATGGCGCGGCGCCGGTCGGTTACTCGAGTACCAAAAACTCGTTGCTGTTCCAGAGGGCACGCGCCAGCGCTGCGGCACCGAATCGGGATACCAATTGGGATGCTTGTTCCGATTCCTCGGGAGTCGGATTTCGCAACAGGACTTGCTGGAATAACGCGGTCGCTAGTTCTTTGTCGTGGCCTGATTCGCTGGCAGGGCCAGTTTCCAACTTTTTCACCAGCGCATCCGACATTTGGAACACGAATTCATTGTTGAGCAGACTCAACGCTTGCAAGGGCGTCGTCGTATTGGCTCTCCGAGGAGCGGTCGCCGATGGATCGGGGCAATCGAGCACATCGAGCAACGGGCTTCGTTCGCAGCGCGGATTGAAGCGATAGATGGTTCGCCGAAAGCAATCTTCAGACTCGATCGGTTTGGGCAAGTAATAGGTCGTCCCATTGATCTCTCGAAAATCAACATCCACAAAGCCTGGGCCTCCCACTTCGGGTTTTAGAACGCCAGCGATTTTCAGCATAGAATCGCGGGCCGATTCCCCATCCAGTCTGCGGACGGGGTACCGCCAGAGACTTCGATTCTGGGCATCGATACTCAGGGCCGTCGCATCCGGTGCTGTCGATGTTCGATAAGTGCTGGATAGGACCATGGCACGATGCAGTTCTTTGATCTGCATTCCACCATCGACGAACTGGTGTGCCAGTGCATCCAGCAACTCGGGATGGCTGGGCCTGCCACCATTGAATCCAAAGTCGTTCGGCGTATCGACGATCCCCGTTCCAAAATGATAGTGCCAGAGACGATTCACGATGACCCGCGCCATCAAGGGACGATTGACTCCCACAATCCAGTCAGCTAACGCCAATCGACGCTGTGCGTCGGTCGCATCTGGGGGCAACCCAAAATCCGCTTTCGATTCCCCGAGGCTATTAATCCCTCCTGCACGGACGATGGGACCTTCGTTGTAAACATCACCACGAATTAAAATATGGGTCGGCCCCGGCTGGGGATTCGATAGCACGGTGTAAACTTTTTGTTTCGCCTGTGCTCGGACCTGTTCCAATTCTCGATCAATAGTCTCGATGTTGGAGCGCAATTCGCGACGGCGGGCTTGATCAGCCTCGGTCATTTTTTCCCAAGCTTCGCTCAAACTCCAACGGCGCGACGGTTGGGAAGCGAACTGTGCGATCGATGAATCGCTGAGAGATTCGTTGAACAGGGCAGCTTGATGAATGATGCCGCGAAAGAAACGATTGCCACCAGGGGGACTGTGCCTGAGCCCTAAAAGAACCTGCGTCTGTCCTGCGTGGAACTCTTGCAGCGTGGACTTGTAGGGCTGGCCATAGGGGACTCCGTTTAGGAAGGCTGAAATCGTTCCGTCGCTGGCGTAACGGATCGCAACATGGACCGGCTTATCAGAAGTGCTTTCTGCAGATGCTTGGAACGATTGGTAGCGCGCGAATCCGTTGCTTCCAGCCATCCACTGCTTGGGTTCCCGTTCACCATAAACGATGGCGTCAAACACTCCACCATCCAACGTTTGCACACTCAGCACTCCACCCCCGGATTGATCCAGCGGATCGACCGTGACCCATGCCGTCAAGGTTTTCTCGCGCAGACCTTGTGGAAGAGGATCGGTCGCAAAATGGGTTTGGCCATCGAGGACCAAGCCGCGGGGATCTTCGGTTTTGGAGCCATGCAACTGGCCGCGTGTATTCCGTATCGAATCGATCCAACGGGATTCATCGGCCCCTGCAAAGTTCCATGCCATCCAGGGCAGCGGCAACCCTTCGAGTGGGATTGGAGATGCATCTGTCAGTTGTTCCAAGGCTCGGCGATCCAATTGATCGGCTTCCTTCGTCAGTGCTTGGCGACGACCCGTCAACGCGTGTTCACGCTGTTGTTGCGTCGGCTGAACGATCTCACGCTCTCCGTGATCGACTCCTTGGATCGCAGCGGCCAATTGATAATACGACTCGGTCGAGATCGGATCGTATTTGTGCTCATGGCAACGAGCGCATTGGGCGGTCAATCCGAGGAAGGCTTGGCTCAAGGTCCCGATCTTTTCTTCGAGTTCGTCCTGCTTGGCAATCCGTTTCATCCGATCGCTCGATCCGACCACCGTATTGTGAACGCCCGACACGAGGAACGAAACCGCCGACAAGCCTGGCAGTGTGTCACCCTTCGTATCCGGATCGATGATATCTCCTGCGATCTGCATCCGTACGAAAGTGTCATACGGTAGATCTTCATGGAGGGCGTGAATCACCCAATCTCGATAGTGCCAACTATTGTGCCGAGGATAATTTCGCTCGAAGCCATCGCTCTCACCGTAGCGAACGACATCCAACCAGTGTCGCGCCCATCGTTCTCCATACGCTTTAGACGCCAGCAACCGCTCGACGATGGCGCGATAGTTCTGGTCGCTGGGATCGGCTTCGAACGCGATCACGTCTTCGTAGCTCGGGGGAAGCCCGATCAGATCGATATAGACTCGTCGGAGAAGTGATCGCGGAGAAGCTGGAGGATTAGGTTTTAGTCCCCGAGCTTGCAAACCCGACAGCACGTAGGCATCGATAGGGTTACGGACCCATGGATCGATTATCGGTGTTTCGGGGGATGGAATCGGAAGCGGTCGTAGCGCCCACCAGTCGTATCCAGCCCGATACTTGGAAGTGACTTTAAAACGATCGATGGGTGCTTCGGGTAATCGAGCCCCCGTTTGGATCCAAGTTCGAAGCAGCGTCTTTTCTTCGTCGGTCAATTTTCCTTTCGGGGGCATCTCACCGGACTCGATCACCGACCACAGAGTTCCATCGAGCGCATGGCTTGCTTCAAAAACTTGCCCAGAATCCGAACCCTTAGCCAACCCCGATCGCGAACTAAGATCGAGTCCGCCACGAGGTTCTCCGCCGCTATGGCATTCAAGGCACCGCCCCGCCAAAAGCGCTTGGATTGCAGGTTCCTCCCCTCGACAAGGGATAAAAGACCAGTGCCCGAAAATCAGAATGATTGCAAGCGTCCAGTCGAAACATTCCATTAGCAAAGACGATCGGAATCGAAACACGCGTTTCGTCCTTTCCGCAGGGACTAGGAGAGGCAGTCGATGGCGGGTCGACCGAGGAAGGTGGGATTCCCTCATTGTATCCCGACGGACCTTGCTACGCACCCTAGAATTCCCTTGATGAACTTGACCTACCAGATGTCCGTCGTTGATTTGCCGAATGGTTTTCCGCCAGGGTCACCACGACGCGCCGGCCCGTTACAATGAAGCGAGAATTTATTTGTTGGCCCAACTCACTCGATTCCCAAGGTTCTATGCATGCGCGAGGAAGCCAAAGACTATAGCCCGTTTGATGATGAAGCCGATGAAAACGAGCGAGGGCATGGTTTTTCCCAGGGTGCCACATCTTCCAAATGGTTCCGCTATTTCTTGATAGCAGCAGCAGTTTTTTTAACGCTGGCAATCGTTTCGTCGGTCGTATCGAACAACTCGGCGGGAAATCGGGATGTTGAAGACCTATCCTATTGGGCGAATCGCATCTTTATGGCGTTGATGCTCATTGCGTGTGGCGGTCTCTTGGTGGTAGTTCGCGGCCCTAAGATCATGGCTGCCCTGGAATCCAACTCAACTCCTGGTCGTCCTGTGCAATGGTCACCGTGGTTCAAGCTGTTTGTATTCAGCATCTGCAGTTTGGTAGCCTGCGTGCTATTCTTTGTCGTGCTCGCTGTTATGTTCCAGACGTATGGTTTGGCATTCGTGGCATTTGCAATACCGACGCTGATTGCAATGCTCATCACGGTGGCGGTCTTTTTTCAGCAAGAGGTTCGAGCCTATGCCATCGGTGTCGCCACCACGCTTGGTTTGGCCGTCGGGTTGTTCGCCAGCACATCGATGTATGGAATCTTTTGGAGTCCGTACGGAATGAACTACAGCAACTCAATATCCCAGATCAACTTTAATTTGCTGATTTTTTACCTGGCGGTGTTTGGGTTGGCGATGCTCAATGGGTTGCTCTGCGCTGCCATCGTGACCTTGAAACGTCGTTTCACCACGGAGAAAGCTCCCGTGGACAACAAGCCCTCTGAACCAATTCAGGCCACTGTACTGCCTCCACAACCTCCAACCAACTGACGTTTTTTTGGTTGCCAGATCGATCTCGAAATACGAAGATAATCACGTCAGCACAACGATTTGAGGTGAAAACCTACTACTCAACGAGCCGGGTTGCACCCGATGGTGATTGGTTTTGATTGGTGTTGTTGGGCAACCGGACGCTAATGCGTTTCGGCTGATGAGTTAGATGCATTGGCGGATGTGCTTCGCAGGGATTCACAACAGGGACTTCGCGTCGGCAATAGAACAATGAAGCGGAATATGTGGGTAAGAAGAGTATTTCACGGGGCGCTGTTGGCGTGCCTAGGCATAGGGCTGGGAAGCTGGGTGCACGCGCAAAAGACCGCTCGCAAACCTGAGCGTGCGACTCCCCCTAAATTCCAGGCGAACGAATTCTCCGGCGTCTTCTTTCCAGACCCTATCGCTCATCTGCAAGGCACTGCACCCTCCGCTGGAGAAATGGCTTCTAAAAGTAACGAGACTTCGAACGCGAGCAGTAGCGGCTCGGAAATGGAACCTGCGGCGGCTGGTAATGACGTTTGGAAACAGCTGATCAGCGGTCCCACCATCGAGGACTTGGTCAAGGAATCCAAAGCCCGAGTCGATGGAATGATTACAACTCCGGCCAAGTTTGCTGGGGGGGGCTATGCCGAAGCTCGCCGGGAGTTCACATTGCTCGGCTCCTTGATGGCCATCATCTCGCAATACCCGGACGACATCCGTTGGAAAACATCGGCTCCCTATGCGCGCTCCGTCTTTGCCCGGATGGCTGCCAATTGCAAGGTCGGGACGCAGCAGGTCTTCAACGAAGCCAAGCTGCGACAGCAAGACTTGAGCGAACTGCTTAAGGGCTCCAAACTCAACGGCAACGCCGAAGAAACGACCTGGGCAGATACCTCCGATCGTGGACCCGCCATGCAGATCCTCGAATGGTCCTTGCGTGAAAACCTAGCGCCGAACACCAACAGCGAAGACACGTTCAATAACAACTTGGAAGAAGTCACTAAGTATGCAGAACTCGTTGCCGCGTATGGTCAGATCCTCCAACAAGAAGGAATGACGGACTCCGATGACGAGACCTATGTGCAGTATGCAGGTGCCATGGTCACGGCCGCGAGAGATGTCTTGAAGGGGGTTCGGAGCAAAGATGCCGAGTCAGCCAGAACTGCGGTTGCGAGGATCGATCAATCTTGCAACAAATGCCATGAAACCTATCGATAGATCGCTTTAGATCGCCGACGAGAGACAGTTATGGGTATCCGGTTCCAATGCCATCTCTGCAATCACTCTTTGCATGTCAAGGATTTCCAGGCAGGCAAACGAGGCAAGTGCCCAAAGTGCGAAGGTTCGTTTCGCATCCCTCAAGGAAACTCAAGCGTTTCAACCTCGATCGACGAGTTATCGAAATCGGACTCAGCGATTGTCACTCCCGTTCGCAACCAACAACCAACCGTCCAGTCGGTTGCGACTCCGAAATCCAAACCAAAAAGCAAAGAATCTTCAGCCACGCTGGATTCCCAATCGAAGGCAGGAATCGTATCTAAGGGGGTACCAGCTGCAACCGAGGGTTCATCGGTTTCGCAGGTGAACGCGGCACCGTCGAAAGCCAAGCCACAGGCGTCTTCGTCAAAGGTTGCGCCGACCAAATCCGAGAACTCTCCGACTCAAAGGGAATCCATACCGAAAAGCACACCCATCCCATCTAGCCTCCTTCCATTTCCTGAGGCGCGTTGGTTTGTTCGTCCGCCGAATGGAGGTCAATATGGCCCAGCGACCACTCCTTTGCTGGTGGATTGGATCGCGGAACGACGTGTCACGCACGATTCGTATCTGTGGCGAGAGGGAACCGAGAATTGGCAACCAGCGATCGAAGTCGTGCCCGAAGCTTTTCTCGGATTATCGGCGTCGCCGAAGATCAGTTCCGATGTCTCCACCCAGCCTCTACCCGTCAACACGGTCATCGACGATTTGCTGGAAGTCAGTTCGCCAGGCAGTTTGGCAGCCAGCAAAGCCTCAGTCACATTGAAGCGGCGCAAGCAACAGACCCAGCAATGGATCGTTCTAGGATTGTTGGTTGTGATCGCACTCTCCTTGACCGGCGCCCTTTTCTACATTCTCTTTCGCAAGTAAACGACTCGCGGCAACGTCACCCGCTGAAAACCGTTTCGGCTTCTCTCTTCATGTGACGACCTCGATAGCCCGGATGATGTCGCAATGCCTCCTTCAAAGAAGTCCACCATTCGATCCGTGGCATCTGCCGGCGAAAGGGTTGCGATGGTGGGTGGTACAGCCATCCTGCCTGATCGATTGCTGGAGAACAGCTATGTCGAATCTCGAGCGGGCCGCATCGTGCGCGTCGCCGCAATTCCCAAACGCATTCCGCGCGATGTGGAAATCATCGACGCAACAGGTCGATTCGTAGCCCCAGGTTTCGTCGATATCCATGTCCATGGAGGTGCGGGCGCCGATTTCATGGACGGTACCAGCACGGCCGTCGCGACTGCTTGCCACGCACATCTCCAGCATGGCACGACCACGATTTACCCCACGACCACTACCGGGAGTGAATCTTCTATCCACGATATGATTTCGTCCGTTGCACAAGTCCGCAAGGCACACGATTCGCTTCTTCCTCATATCGAAGGTGTGCACCTGTACGGACCGTACTTTACTCCGGAGAAGTCCGGTTGCCATAAGAAGGAAGGGTGTCGAACACCGATGTTAGCGGAGTTCGAGGGCTACTTCCGAACGGGACTCATTAAGATCGCGACCTGTGCAGCCGAACTCGATGGGGCTAGCGACTTCTATCGCTATGCGAAACGCCGGCGCTGCCTCGTCACTTGCGGTCACTCGAATGCTTCGTGGACAGAAATGGCGGCAGCCCATCGGTTGGGTATGTCCCACGTGGATCATTTTTGGTGTGCGATGTCTTCCGTGACTTCGGTACGAAGTCGCTTGGGAACGCCGATGCAAGGGAGCATGCTCGAGTTCGTATTGGCCCATCCAACCATGAGCACCGAAGTTATCGCTGACGGTTTTCATCTGGCCCCCGAGCTGTTGCAATTCGCATGGCAAATGAAGGGGCCATCGATGCTGTGCCTGGTGAGCGATACGAGTCGCGCTATGGACATGCCCGAGGGAACCTACGCCTTCGGCCACCCCAGCGAAGAGATCTTTATCGTCAACAACGGACACGTCGGACTCAGTCCCAGCGGTGGATTGGCGAGTTCGGTGGTGCCCATCGAACACTGCGTACGGCATATGGCAAAGAACACCAAGATCCCATTGCACGATATCGTGCGCATGGCATCGCTCACCCCAGCCGAACGAACCGGTATCGATACGCTTGCGGGGAGCCTGCAAGTCGGCAAACGGTCGGATATCCTCATCCTATCGAAGAAACTCGACGTTCTGTCGGTCTTTCTCGGGGCTTGAACAGCACGCGTTTCGTAGCGCGCATCGCCAGACTTCGTTCAACAATCAGCCGAAACGCGTTAGCGTCCGGTTTCCCGGTGAATCAGAAAAACCGGGTGCTAACGCACTCCGGCTAATGGACCTTTGCGAGAAAGGATGGATCACGAAGCAATGGATGCGACTACTCTGTGAACAGCGTTAGCGACTGCGATGCCACGCGGGATCAAGATAACGCCGAGACATCCAACCTGCGACTGCCTCGGGCATCTTCGATCGCCATGGATGATTCACCCAATCCGCATGGCACCCCCAGCTCTCGGCCAAGCCCAGTTTCAGTTTCGATGGAAAGGACTCGCACTCCGCCAGAACGTCGCTGAGGTTGGCAACAAATTCATTGTGGGCGCGGCCTTCGCGATACTCGGGTTGCTTGGGAGGGGTCGCAAGATATCGGCTAATCCATTCCAACGGCATGTCGATCAAGAGCGTTCCATGGTACATCAGCCAATGGCGTTTCACCCGAAGCGAATTGCCGGAGATCTTGCGATCATGGACCGTCAAATCGCAAATGCCTTGGATAGCGATCGGCACATGCACATTGCAATTGGATAACGCACTCGCTAGTCCCGTGTGGACCCGTTCCATCACCAAGCGATGGGCTGCGTCCAGACTGCGGCACTCGGGCCGCGCGTCCAGGGAGAGCAGGACGCTATACATCCAACAGCCTGGTCCTGCCACGATGGTCGCTCCACCACTCATCCGACGCAAGACGGGAATGCCATCGGCCTCGCATCGATCGACATGGACCTCTTCCAATACGCGCGAGGATCGTCCTGCGATGACGCAGGGCTGGGGCATCTGCCAGACGCGCAGAACTTCGAGTCCCCCCCAATCGCTTGCATCGCTTGTTGACTCGGATGCAATCTCATCCGCTGTCTCGATCAAGGCTTCATCCCAAGCGAGGTTTTCGTGTGGCGTTGAAAAAGACTGGTCAAGAAAGTACATCAGGAGACGTTGATGATCGCTTTCAAGACGCCACTTTCTGGGCGTGTGAATTGATCGAAGTCGCGAACGACATGCTCAAAATCGGTCCGATGGGTGATCCATGGATCGGTTCGGATCGTACCTGCCTCGATCAGGCCGATGATGTACGGAAAGTCGGCTGGGAGTGCATTGCGCGATGCCAGAAGGCTGACTTCGGGTCGATGAAGCACCGGGTGCTTAAATGTGATCTCATCTTGTGTGATGCCGACGTAGACCAATGTCCCTGTCGGTGCGACGAACTGGAATGCGGCCGACATCGAATGACGATTGCCCGTGGCATCGATAACAACGCTATAGAGATCGCCGTTCGTCAATCGCCGGGCATCTTCCAATGGCTTGGATTGTTCCGGGCGAACCTCGATCATGTTGCGGATCCCGTAGTGCTGCTGCACGAAGGCTAAACGCGTCGGGTTCATGTCCATGACCGTGATCTCCGCCCCCGTCAACCGAACGAATTCCAGGGTCGCGATACCGATCGGTCCGGCACCAATGATCAGTACACGGTCGTCGGCAGAAGCGCGGCTGCGATGGTTGGCATGGCAACCGATGGCCAAGGTCTCCACGAGCGCCAATTGATCCATTGTGAGCGTCTTTGAAGGATGCAGTTTATCCGCGCGAATCAAGAATCGATCGCACAATCCGCCATCCATCATGACGCCGATGACTTTGAGTTGGGTGCAACAGTTTCCGGCACCTTTTCGGCATGCATAGCATTGGCCGCAATTCAAATAGGGTTCGACGCTACACGCATCCCCAGTGCGGATATGCGTCACACCGGGGCCGACTTCAAGCACTTCGACCCCCAGCTCATGCCCAGGAATCCTTGGGAATGCGAAGAATGGGAATTTGCCTAAGTAACAACTGATGTCGGTACCACAAACCCCCATCCGATGCGTCCGTACCAACGCCTGGCCGGGCCCAGGGGAACCCGGCTCCGCGATGTCGATGGGACGAAGGGTCTTGGGTTCTGAGATCTGAATGGCACGCATGAAAGTGTCGCCGACGAAGAGTAGGGCATGGAATAGTTCAGCCAATGGTTCTTCGATTCAGTATACGTAGACCTACATCCCCTTCGTAGGGTTGGCATCGTAAAAGAAGGAGCGATAAAGACGACTTCCGATGAATCGCGGTATTAGTTGTTCAAACAAGTATCATCCGCTCGTTCGATGGCGTGGATGCGGGCTCGGTTCTCCCCACCTTCCCTGCCCTGCACTGCTGGGTCTCGGAGGACGGCTATTCCCGGTTCGAACGAATCGTCGCCGACTCGGTTTCAGTTCGTCCTCATGGATTGCGGTGAGCTGACCGTCGACCGAGATAATGATCCATCCGTCCGGCAAATCATTTAACGCTTGTTTGAGCTCTTCGTCACTCATGAGATGCACATCGATCGACGTAAAGGACTGTGCAGGGCGAGACACATTCATAGCCGACGGGTCGGTGGACTCGCTCGATGGACCAACATTCCGAAAGCGGCCAAAAGTGAAATCAGTATCCGATGCCGTGCGTTCATATTGCAATCTCCCAAAGACAAGTTGGATCGACTGCATCATCCACGTTGCGAATGGGCAAATTTCGCGCGCGAGGAGGAAAATTCGCGGAAGAATGTCGGGGTAATTTGCCTTCTGTTTGACGCGAGCCAGAGAGGATCCCATGGAGGCAGGAGCCTCCGAGGCAGTGCATTCCATGGCAGGAGCCATGGAATGAGGTGCCACGCGTTGGGTTAACTGCTTAACTGGTTCCCAGGCTCCTGCCTGGGAACCCACTGCAACCGAGGCTCCGCCTCGCGTTTCGCTTCATTTGAAAATGCCGTGGTTCGGGAGGCAGGAACCTCCTGGCAGTGCGTTCCACGGCGGGAGCCATGGAACGAGAAGCGAGCCATGGAACGAGAAGCGAGCCATGGAACGAGGCCTTACGGGACTTTTTTATGTCCAATCAAAGGACATGAGTCCATGCTATTTCACTCGTCTTCGGTAGTGCGAATGCGACCACTCCGTGCGGTCGCGTCGGCGACTCGCGTTGCATCGATGGGAACGATCGCTTTCTTGGCCAAGGCGTTATTACCGGTAGGCGATCCCAGTTTCAAATCAGGTTTGCGAAGGATCGATGCGGACGAATCCCCGCCTTTCTTGGTGTCCAGTTTGTCCTTGTCCGTTGAAACGGGGGGAGCCTCTGGGGCACTCGGGGATGGCAATTCGCCCGATTCGGTCGGAAGGGCCGGTTTCTTCGATACGCGGGCATTTCCTGCAGCATCGGACGGCGATGCTTCATACGTTGGAATTAGGCTCGTTGCGGCCGAGGGTATTGCGATCGGTGCGGTGGCCGATGCGGTGACCACTGTCGATTCTTCGATCGCGTTGCCATACAAGTCGATCGGCACCCTTCGAGTCACCAAACGAGGAACAAGTTGAATCTCGGTAACCGGGACCGACCTAGTGATGCGCTGAGGAACTTGGACCTTTTGGACGACACGCTCCATTCGGGTTGTTTCCACCGGCACTTCTTGAGTGACCGTTTCCAATTTAAAAGTTTCCCGCTGCACGGTCACCGGTCGAACGACTTGTTCCGGCACATACTCGGTTCGTTCCTTCGCGACCCTTTGCGTGACAGGCTTTTGGACCGTTTGAGGTACCATCACTCTCTCTTGGACCGGAACCACTCTTTGGACCTGGACAGGAATTTGCTGCGACACGACTTGGTTCTCGAATCGAGTCGTGGTGATGGGGATTTGTTGCTGGACCATTTCGCTCTGCATGCGTGTGGTGGTCACGGGCACTTGCTGTTGAACAATCTCCGATTGCATCTTCTGCACAGTCATGGGGACTTGCTGATTCACAAACTCGGTTTGCATTTTGGTCGATGTGATGGGGACTTGCACCGTATTTGTTTGTGGCACGAAACCTGTCTGGGGCACAGCGACTTGCTGAAAGTGCGGTTGGTACTGCACCGCCGTAAAGGTCTGCCCAGGTGCCTGGGTTGGGACCCAGTTCAATCCTGCCCTTTGATACACAGGTTGTCCCGTCGCGGGATTGATCCCTGTCTGAGGCTGCGTCCACCTCAACCGAAAACGCGTATCCCCTGGTTGAACAAAGTTCTGGGCCACAAAGCCACCGTTGTCGACAACTGCGGGTTGGAACGTCGTGACTGGCATGAAGGAGGTGAACGATTGGTTCTGCATGACCGTTTCTGTAACCGGTCGTTGCACAGCCACTGTTTGCGACTGCATGACGGTTTCCGTCACAGGGCGTTGTACCGTGATCTGCTGATTATGCATCGTGGTCTCAGTCACTGGCCGCTGAACCATGAAATTTTGAACCTGGATCTGGGTTTCAGTGATAGGTTTCTGGACCGTCGTGAATTGGGTTTGAAACTGAGTCTCAGTGACTTGCTTGAACGTGGTCACGGTTTGTTCGACTTGGGAAGTCTCAGTGACCATTGTGGTCTCATCCACGTAATCAACCTTGGTCACAGGTTTGTAGACGGTATAGGTTTGGTTGACGGTCGATGTTTCAATGACCGGGCGCTTGACAGTAACCTCACGCTTCTCCAACCTTCGCTCGGTGACCGGTCGATAGCTGATGAGTTCTTTCTCGACGAAGATATCTTCGAACTCGATTTTGTTCCGGGTCACGGGGACTTGTTCGTATACGGTTTCGGTTTGTAGCCGATAGGTCGCAACCGTACCGCAGGGAGTGCAGTCCTGGGCTTGGGTCCATGAAGCTGGGAATGCACCTGCGGACAGGATCAAACCACTTGCATGCATAGCGAGAAGGAAGGCGTGACGCTGCTTGGCTCGATGGGTCATAGTAGGGAAACAGCCGAGTCGATCTGGAACTTTAGAAAATCTGAAAACGTTCAACTCTATTTTTGTCGATGGTTCGCTCAGTATCAAATAAGAATTGCGTTCCGATTGGGAAAAAAGTGGTGCAACTTCTTGCTCAGCCGTTCTTTAAGAAATTTTTCCTTTTTTTGGCCTGCGGGAAAGCATGTCTAATGAGCCAAATCTCCCAAACGGAATAAACCCCACGATCGCTTTATCCTGCCACTCGCAAACATCCCAACCCTCTCACACGCCCCAATTCGCCTAATCTACACTGTGCGATTGGAAACTGTGCGATTCGAGGGGCCCTCGGGAAAAACCAATCGTTGCTCCCAAGCGTTCGTGACAACCGAATAAAAACCCATTGGCAGCTGCGATGGACATCAACCCTGTAGTATGCACCTTCCTGGCCCATGCAAGACGATTGCACACTCACGAACCATCCATCACGAACGCGAACGCAAACGAGAACAGTACCTACTACGATGGACCGTATGAATGAATTCGATGATGTCGGGATCTTGGTTGTCGGCCACGGTACTCGAAAAGCCGCAGGCGCCGACCAACTGCGTCAACTGGTCCAATGGATGCGCGAAGAACAACCTGGCTGGCGATTCTATGAGTCCTTTTTAGAACTAGCCGAGCCCTCGATCGAACAGGCTGTAGCTGTGGCTGCAAACGATGGAATGCGATGCTTGGTCATCGTTCCGATACTGCTGTTTGAGGCAGGGCATGCCAAGTCCGATATTCCAAACGCAGTCGCCGCAGCAACCGATAGTCACGGTTTAAAAATCCTCGCGCAGACACCCAGTCTCGGGATATTGCCCGATGTTCTCGAATTATCCAATCATCGCTTTGAAGAAATCGCGACGCATGGAAAAACAATCGGTTGCCCGGAAGGACACTGCAGCCGCGTGCGATGCGATCAAGGGTGCTATTTGATCGGAAGAGATTTGGGGCGGATCGGTTTAGCCATGATCGGACGAGGGACGAGCGATATCGATGCGCTAAACCAGATGCGCCGACTTACGGAGCTATGTGTGGGATCGCGATCCGTTGTCTGGTATGGCACGGGGTTCTTTGCTGGTGGAACTCCAACCGTCGATGGGCTGTTGGATGAGGCCTCTCAAGCCGTCAGCTTAGATGGTCCATGCCAGACGATCCTGGTTCAACCCCACTTGCTCTTTGAAGGAGAATTGATGGATCAATTGAGAGCGAAGCTATTAGATCGGATCACGCGTTACCCGGACGGGCAGTGGCTGTTGGCCCGAAGCCTTGGTGCCGATCGCGGTCTTGCGAAAGTGTTTATCGATTTGGTGAATGCAGCAACCGGTTAAAGAAACGTTTTGAGAGTCAGCCAGTCGACTACTTCCAGGTTAGCCCCTCGTGCAGCCGATTCAGATTTTCACAACCGTTCGCATGTACGACAACCATATCCTCGATTCGAACACCCCCGATGGCTTTGCAGTACAGCCCGGGTTCGATCGTAACCACGTCCCCGACCAACAATTCGGGACCTCCGGCGGCCAGCAACGGTGGTTCATGAACTTCTAATCCCAAGCCGTGCCCTGTCCCGTGCGTCATGCTCGTCCGATGATCGGGCGCATCCGGTCCAGGCAATCCCATGTGATATCCGGCGCTCAACATCGCAGCGATCGTCGCGTCGTGAACTTGCTCTCCCGTCACGCCCGCGCGCACTGCCTTCGTCGCAGCCAACTTGGCCGAAGCGACAGCCGCATGCATGCGAGCCACTTCCTCCGGAATCTCGCCATGCACGACCGTTCGGGTGCAATCGCCGTTGTACAAGGTCTTTTTGTCCCGAGGAAAAATATCCACAATCACCGGTTCGCTGGTTCGCAAAACTCCGTGCCCATGATCGTGGCAATCGGCGCCCACCGGTCCCCCCGCAACAATCGCACCTGGATTGGAACACTCCCGCTGCAGCAACCAAATATCGATCAACGTGCGAACGCGCTCGCTGGTCAAGGGAGACCCTTCATGATGCAAAATCCCTTGGGCGTCGACCGAAGCCTGAGCGATGGTCGCGCATGCCATCTCCATCACTTCCTCGGTGATCTTTTGCGCATGCCGAATGAATTCGATCTCTTGATCGTCTTTGCGACGTCGTTCCAGCACACCCCACTGCGTATCGCACTCGGTGTCGATTCCAACCCGCTTGAGCATCTCGGCATAGATCATGGGAAGAGATCGATCGACGATCACCCGTTTGAAGCCGGCTCTCGTCAAAAACTCTGCGGCTGACTGTGCCGTTGCGGTTTCTCGATCCCCAGATAGCCCCCCTGCCGGAGCAAATTCCGCAGGGCAAGCGACTGCATCGGCCTGGGAATTCAATTTGGCTCGTTCCATCTCAATGTCGCGGCAGATCAAGGTCGACTTCCAACGGCCATTGGATTCTGGGACCTCGATGTAGACGACAGGATCCCCGACGAGAAAACGGATGGACCTATAAAGTCCCGCGTTCAGCGTGGGGATACCGGCCATCATGCGTGGATCATTCATCACTTGCACTCATTCGTGGGTTGAAATTTCAAAGCAACACATTGCCATGTTTCTTCAGCGGCGGAACACGATTGTAAACCAAAGTGCTGCGATCGAATTGGGGGCTCATCCAACACCGATCGCGAAGGCGGTCGCGTATGCACGACAATGCGAAATCGAAATCTGGATTTCTCGAATCCCTCGCTCGGATGCGATTTCGGCCGCACGATTGGCCAGCGCGATCACGGGAGCTCCGGAAGGTCGATTGACAACCTCCACATCGGTCCATTGAATTCCCTTTGCCCATCCGGTCCCCAAAACTTTGAGTACGGCTTCTTTCGCAGCCCAACGTCCTGCATAGTGCTGGTCTGCGGCGCGTCGAGGCGAGCAATACGCGATCTCGCCAATCGTAAAGACTCGATTCAAGAAGACTTCACCGTGCTTTTCGCGCATTTGGGCGATTCGCTCCACTTGAATAATGTCGGTCCCGATCCCGAGAATATTGGAGGTACGTGGAAATTGGTTCATGAAAGGTTGGTGCAATGAATCATGGCTCGCGCCGGATTCATCCTGCTGCATGGAACGGAAGTGAGTTGCGATTGCATGATAGATCAGGTTCGATCAGACGTCACCTCGGACACTTTGCAATCCAGCCGGCAACATCGCCAATAGCTGCCGCTGCGAAATAATCCGAATGGGTTGCCCATCCTTTTGCCTAGATTCCATGTCCTGAATCTTCTTGCGATCCAATAAGGATTGGAGCGCTTCGGCCACTTTTCCTGTGGCTTCCAAAGCAGAATCCTCCATAGGATCGGCTTGGCTCCCTTGGATCAAGTATTGTGTTTGAAGATTTGCCGAGGCTTGCACCGTCGCACCGAGATTCGAAAGAAATCCAATCGAATCCTCGCGATCTAATCCCAACAAGGTCCCCAACAGCACGACACGTTTGCCAGCAAGCGGCTTTTCTATTCCGCAATGTCCGAGGATCTCGTCCGCGATGCGCCGCCCCTTGCGAACGAGCTCATTCTGCAACGGGAGACCATCGACCCGAAACCGTCGCTGTTCGTATCTGGGCTGAGGTTCGGCCACGACTTCCAAACGGGAACGACGAACGGTCCTCGGCTGTCGGATGCGATCGGTCCAAATGCGGCCCCGGACCAACCCCAACCGTTCTTCCAATGCATCCAAATCATCGACGCCTACCTGCTCAGCAGCCGACATGAGGATGGTGGCTGCAGCCCGTGCATCCTCGAGCGCATCATGATGTCGGAAGCGGATCGACAGGTGTTCCGCCATCGCTGCCAACGCATGCGACGGCAAACCAGGCCATCCCCGTTTCGCGATCAACCGGGTGCATTGCAGGTCGATGGGCTGCAAGGCGATATCGTAGAGGCAACACGTGGAGCTCAGCACTCGGGCATCGAAGCCTGCGTTATGGGCGATGACAACGGTTCCATCGAGAACGTCCCACACCTCGCTCCAAAGGCTATCCCAGGTTGGGCTATCCATCACATCCCGTGCGGTTAGTCCGTGAACCTGGGTACATCTCGGCGAGAAATAGAGCCGTTGGGGACGGATCAGCCACTGATGCTCACTGACAATACGCCATGGCTCTACCACCACAATGCCCAATTGACATGCGGAACCCGGTTGGTGATTGGCGGTTTCAAAGTCGAGGACAGCCATGCGGATCATCGAACTGCCCTCGCGGTCGATCTAGGAAGATGCAGCAGAACCGTGAATCGATTCCGACTGGAAATGACATGCCGGAAACAGCTTCGTCAACCGATCGGGACTCGGCTTCCCGGCATACTCGGAGATCTCGTAGGCCTCCACCAATTGCGGACGGATTCCCCAAGCCTCATTCCAAAAGCGATCGATTCGAGGAGACGTCCTGCCAAGATACCAATCACTCAACCAACGACGAAGGGCAGTCTTGCTTTGCAATGCATCCAACCCATGAAGGTCAGGCAGAGAATCTTGAATCCGTTCGATCCAGGGCATCCATTCAAAGAATTGTGATTCGTGACATGCCAACATATCGATGACGCGATCAAGATGAGGGGTGGCATCCAGCACCGCATCCGATCGAAATGGGACGGGTCTCGTAAAGAGGTCCGTCATATAGGCCACGACCGGTTCCCGCTGAGGCGTTGGATGACCTGGCGCAATCTTTGGGACCATGACCATGTAGGACGCATCCTGAACGGCTTGTCCGACAGCCCGATGATCGGGATGGTAGTCAAAGGGGCGATGGGTCAGGACCAAGTCGGGAGAGAAGGACCGAATCTCCCGAATAATGGCTTCTCGAACTTCCAGAGTGGGCTGCAAGTAACCGTCTGCAAAGTCCCAGGTGACATATTCGGAATCGAGCACTGCGCCTGCTGCAGCGGCCTCTCGACGTCGCCGAGAGACAAGTTGATCGGACGGCATTGTGTGATGCCCAGACTGTCCGTTGGTCACGCTGATCATGCGGAGCACCGAACCTCGATCATGATGCTCGGCGAGCAATCCACCGGCAAAGAATTCCGTGTCGTCAGGATGCGCACCCAGCACTAGGACGCGCAATCTTGGTTCGTTATCGCTTATAGCCATCGCATCCGCCGCGCCCACTCAGCACATCGAGC
>Ga0194055_10000684_pt1 | contig 27478 bp, 22 predicted proteins | sample SepL449m_MetaG_FD_155482 | JGI IMG/M metagenome (GOLD analysis project Ga0194055, IMG submission 155482) | Anoxic zone freshwater microbial communities from boreal shield lake in IISD Experimental Lakes Area, Ontario, Canada - Sep2016-L442-9m | ecosystem: Environmental > Aquatic > Freshwater >... | reverse complement strand
AGCCTTCTTAACCGGAGCCTTCTTAACCGGAGCCTTCTTAACCGGAGCCTTCTTAACCGGAGCCTTCTTAACCGGAGCCTTCTTAACCGGAGCCTTCTTAACCGGAGCCTTCTTAACCGGAGCCTTCTTAACCGGAGCCTTCGCTGCTGCCTTGGTCACGTGATTCCTCTTTATCGGCGAGTTTCGAGTCGCCGTCGTAGTTGTGGTTCGACGGTCTTGAAGTTCACGGTCGATGAGATCGACCCATGAGTTGTTAGTGCTTCTTGGCGTTCGACGCTGGGGTGTTCAATCTGGCAAAATCGGACATTGAGACCAGAGTCAGTACCCGCCGAAAAGGTGCTGGACCTTACGCCGAGGGAACTTTCAAGTCAATCGCCGGCTCTACATCGCCGCATCTGTACCACTCGAAACATGGTTTCGGTCTCGCTGATCTGCAGCACTGCGTCGGGCACCTAGTGTGGCATCCATGCCATTTGGCCCCGTTGACCCCACTTTCGACTTGGTCGCCCTCGAAGACCGAACCTTGGACAGTTGGCACACTCAGGATGTCGTCGCCCAAGCACTGCACCTGCGCGACGGAAACGAACCTTGGATCTTCTATGAAGGGCCACCAACTGCAAATGGCCGGCCTGGGTTACACCATGTTTGGGCGCGCGTGTTCAAAGACCTCTACCCACGTTTTCAGACCATGCGGGGCCGAAGTGTGCCGCGCAAAGGTGGGTGGGATTGCCACGGCCTTCCAGTCGAACTGGAGGTTGAAAAAGCACTCGGTCTGCACTCCAAGCAGGAGATCGAGGCCTACGGAGTGGCCGAATTCAATCAACATTGCCGAGACTCAGTTCATCGTTACGTTGAGGACTGGGCCGCTCTTACCGTTCGATCCGGAGCATGGATCGACACCAACGATGCGTATTGGACATTGTCGAACGACTACGTCGAATCAGTTTGGTGGCTGTTAAGCCAACTTTGGGAAAAAGGGCTTCTCTATGAAGGCCACAAGGTCAGCCCCTACTGCGCTCGATGTGGCACCGCACTGTCATCGCATGAGATGGGCCAACCGGACGTCTTCAGAGATGTCATTGATCCCTCGGTATTCGTGCGGTTCCCACTCATCGACGATGCAGTACTTACTGACGATGCTGTCGGCGCCGACCTTCTCATTTGGACAACAACACCGTGGACATTGATTTCAAATGTTGCCGCCGCGGTCGGATCCGACATTGAGTACGCAAGAGTTCCCGCCGAAAGTTTCGGGACCACCGGCCGGGACCTCATCGTTGCGGTTCCGCTGCTACCAGAAGGCATTGCGCCGATCAGCACCTGGAAAGGCTCGCAACTTGCAGGGTGGCGCTACGAACGGCCATTTTCCTTTTTGGATTTTGCCGCGGATGCCAACGCCTGTCGCATCGTGACCGCCGATTTCGTAACCACCGACGACGGCTCCGGAATTGTTCACCTTGCTCCGGCATTCGGTGAAGACGATGCAACCGTCGCACGGCTCGAGAACCTTCCGGTCCTTAACCCAGTCGAAGCCGATGGAACATTCGACGAGCGGGTGGCGCCCTGGAAAGGGCTCTTCGTCAAAGATGCCGACCAAGGAATCATCGCTGACCTCGAGGCGAGGTCACTGCTGGTGCGCGAACTTCCCTACGAGCACAGCTACCCCCATTGTTGGCGATGCAGCACACCACTGATCTATTGGGCGAAAACATCGTGGTTTGTGCGCACGTCGACCAAACGCGATGACCTGTTGCGGGAAAATGAGACTGTCAACTGGCAGCCGGAGCACATCAAGCATGGTCGCTTCGGAAAGTGGCTCGAAGGCAATGTCGACTGGGCACTGTCGCGAGATCGCTACTGGGGAACACCGCTGCCGATATGGCGGTGTGAGCACTGCGGCGACGAACGCTGCATCGGTTCGGTAGCCGATCTCTCGCTTGCCGCAGGTCGGGACTTAACCGAACTCGATTTACACCGTCCCTATGTTGACGAGATCGCGCTCGCTTGCACGAAATGCGATGGAACCGCGAAGCGGGTTGCTCCCGTACTGGACGCTTGGTTCGATTCAGGTTCGATGCCGTCGGCACAGTTGCATTATCCGTTCGAGAACCAAGACGCATTTGCCCGCGCCTATCCGGCAGACTTCATCTGCGAAGCAATCGATCAGACCCGTGGTTGGTTCTATTCACTTTTGGCCGTCAATGCTCTCGTCTTCGATTCGGCGCCCTACAAAAATGTGGTCTGCTTAAACCTGATCGTCGATGAGACCGGTCAGAAGATGTCTAAGTCACGCGGCAACATCATCGCTCCTTGGGACATTTTCACCTCGCACGGGGCTGATGCCCTTCGCTGGTATTTTTTTTCTGCCGGACAACCATGGACCCCAAGACGCGTATTCGAAGAGGGCATTCGCGAATCCACTCGCCAAACTTTGCTCACCCTTTGGAATGTATTTTCATTCTTCGCCACCTATGCCGATCTTGATGAGTGGACTCCGAATGCCCCAGCCGCTGATCCGACTCACGTCCTCGATCGGTGGATTCTCAGCGAGCTAGACGGCGTCATCGCCGGCGTTACCGACGCACTCGAACGATTTGACGCGCTTGCGGGTGCGACACAACTCGCAACATTCATCGACGACCTTTCAAATTGGTACTTACGCCGGTCACGACCCCGATTTTGGAAAAGCAGTGATCCAGTTGCGCATGCCACGCTGCACGAATGCCTCGTTAAAACCTCACTCCTGCTAGCGCCGTTCTGCCCGTTTTTAGCCGACGACATTTACACCCGCCTTACTGGCGAAGTTTCCGTCCACCTCGCGGACTGGCCCATCGATCAAGGGCGAAACGATCAATCACTCGGCGATCAGGTAGCTGCGGCGCGACGCCTCGTCGCTCTCGGTCGGGCTGCTCGAACCGACGCGAAAGTTCGCGTTCGCCAACCGCTTAGCCGTGCATTACTGCTGCACCCTGGCATCGAGCTAGATGCCGACATCGAAACTGAAATTATGAGCGAACTCAACGTGAAGACGCTCGAGCGAATCGACACCTTGTCGGGCTTGATGACCTGGACAGTCATCCCAAACTTCCGAGCTCTCGGGCCTCGGCTCGGTCCTCAAGTCAATGAAGTAAAAGCGGCACTCGAAACAGCTGATGGTTCTGCATTACGACTCGGCCTTGAAACCCAAGGATTTATCGAAATCGCCGGTTTCCGACTCGAACCGGGCGACGTTGATGTCCGTGCTGATCGCCATGCCGACTTTGCCCTCGTTGAGGACGACGGATGGGCGGTTGCGCTCGACCTTGATATTGACCCTCAACTTCGACGTGAAGGTCAAGCACGCGAGTTGGTTCGAGCATTAAACGATCAGCGCAAAGAACTCGGATTCGCCATTGCTGATCGAGTATCAATCACCATTCAGGCCGGCGATACGCTCCAAGCCGCCCTCGATGAACATCGCACGTGGATCGCCGCAGAGGTTCTGGCCATCGCGCTCATTGACGGCAATTGCGAACGCACCATCGATGTCGATGGCAGTTCGGTCGGACTTTCAATTCAGCTCACCGCAACCCCTGCGGAACCGACGGGCTGAACGTTCAGTCAGCGACGGCGACCAAAACGTTGCTTGGATCGCACTTCGTCGGCCAAGTCCTGTTCGAAGAACGCTCGCATCGCCTCATCCGCTGCAGCGTCGGGCTCACCTAACGGTGGCGCAACGACCGGCGCAACTACTGGAGCAGCGGCAACATCAGCTGACGCCGCGGGTTCATCGACGTCAGGCACCGTGAACAGTTCGGTCGCCGGTCCGGTATCCCCGCCAACCATGTCGGTCGAACCGGCGGCATCGGCCGAATCGCCAAAAAGTTTGCTTGAGGTGCTGTCGGCTTCAGTCAATGCAGACTCGGTTGCGACGTCGGTGACGGGATCTTTCGTCGGCCCTAAGTCGATCTCCGGAATCACCGGATTAGCGAGCTCAGGTAGATCGGCGACCACCAAACCGGTCGGATTGTCGAGCATCGCCGAGATGACGTCAAGTTGTTCGTGGAGTCGCGCTCGTTCGCCTGCCAGATATTCGTCAAGTGCGGCAACGTCGTTTTCGAGCTCGGCACGAGCGGTATCCAGAGTCGCAACCTGAGCTTGCAAATCTTTCGCTCGCTCCACTGTGTCGGAATCGGCATAGGCGCGAGCAGCGGCCAAGATCTCGTCTCGATCACGTTCGGCTTCGGCCAGCAGATTCACTGCCTTGGCCCGAGCATCCGCAACCGTTCGCGTTGCGGTTGTATTCGCTTCAGCTACTGCTTGGTCAGCGGCGCGCTGGGCCAGCACGAGCACCTTGGAAAGTTCACCGTCAGTATCGACCTCGCTGGCATCAGGCTGCGGGGCTGCTGTGGGTTCTGCCGGGACAACAGCCGCCGGAGCCGGCTGGCTCTGCTGACGCCTTGCTTCAGCAACTTGCGCATCCGCCGATTCGGCTCGCTCAGTCGCCTGGCGCAACTTGTCCTGCAGTTGGGAAACCGCGACGCTGACTCGCTCGAGAAAGTTGTCGACCTGATCCGGGTCGTAGCCGCCTCGTTTGAGCTTCGTAAACTTCACATCGGTCAATAGCTGGGGTGATCCGTCCATAGGTCGGATGCTAGCCACCACTGCGAGTCACGGGGGCGATGGCATCCGGGGTTCCCGATGATCGATTTGGCGGACTAGCCCAGAAGTCGAAGCAAAATGAAAATTCCCAGAATCAAAATGGTCGGGGAAAGGTCAAGCGCCATTGAGCCAGCCCTCATCGGGGGTAGCGCCGATCGCAGCGGAGCAAGAATTGGTTCGGTTGCGGCGTAGAGGAATCGCTGAACCGACACCATGATTCCACTCGCTGGAGGTGGAAACCAGCTCAGGACAATCCGACCTAACAGGATGAATAGATACACCTGAAGCAGCGTGGTGATTATGGACACAGGCACCTAATTACTAGTCGGACTGTCGGTCAAAATGTCTTGAGATCAAAGCAATCGAGCTTCGAATCCGTCATCAATCACGCCTCGCGAAAACCGCGTTCCTTGAGGCGTCCCCGCTCTTCCGCCGATACTTCAACGTTATTCGGCGTCAACATATAAACCTGCTGAGCAACCTTTTCCATCTGCCCACCCAACCCGTAACACAGACCGGCTAAGAAATCGAGCAAACGACGAGCGAGTTCACGGTCGGCGCCTTGAAGGTTGACGATGACTGGTTGTGCCGCTTTGAACTTGTCGGCGATTTCTTGGGACTGATTGAACGTGCGGGGAGCGATCAAAAATGGTTTCGCGGTGGGCGGAACTGGTCGCACCACGCCACGCGGCTTCGCAACTGGCTCATCGCTGGTTTTCGTCGGCAGCGGTCGAACCGCGGAAGTCTCATAAGGCTCGCGAGTCAGCACTGGTGGAGGAGGATTCGATGACATAGACCGACTACGAGTCGGAGGCGCCGAGGTTCGGGACGTGCTTGCGGTGGGCACGGTCTCACGAACGGGCATCGCTGAGCGCCCAACCGACGATCCACCATCGACATCTTGGTCATACTCTTCATATTCGTCGTCTGGACCTAAGCCCAGATACAACATCGTCCGTCGCCACATCGAATCCATCGGAACCTCCTCAACCGTCGGCCGTCCAGGGTGGGCGCCGGTACCCCTCCACAAGGTAGCGCCCAACTGTAGTGACTCTGACGGTGCCCGTCGTCGAAAGGCGGTTTTAGGTGCGCACTGGGCGTTGGCCGAATAGGCCTTGACCAACCCGGACCATGGTTGATCCTTCTTGAACGGCCACTTCGAGATCGGCGCTCATTCCGATCGATCGCACCGGAAGGTTATAGCGATCCGCTATCGCCACTAAGGCGCGAAAACCAGGCCGAGCCGCTTCTGGAGGCCCTGCCGGTCCCACCCCCATGAGGCCTTGGACGTCAAGGTTCACCGTTCTGGCATGATCGATGAACGCATCCGCTTGGGTAAAGGTGCAACCACCTTTGTTGGGATCTTCCGACAGATTTATCTGAATGAGTACCGACGCGTTTGGGGCTCGTCGAGCTAGTTCATCAATCAGTTCAAGTCGATCCACCGTTTGCCAAAGTGTCACCAGCGGCGCAAGGTGTCTGACTTTGTTCCGTTGGAGTCGACCGATGAAATGCCAGCGCGGCTCTGGCAACCCATCTGCATCATCTGAGGCTCCGTCGTCATGGCGAGTCGCGCTCATTACCGCCGCTTTTTCGATGAGTTCCTGCGCATAATTTTCGCCGACATCGGTGAGTCCTGCTTCGAGTGCAGCCGAAACTGCATCTGGTCCGAAGCCCTTGGTTACCGCAAGAAGTTTCATGTCGGTAGATCCGCCTGCAGCCGTAATTCGTGCGCGCACCAACGCGGCGCGATCGGCGACCATCTTCGCCAAATTGGTTGCGTCTTCGGCATTCATTGGTCACCTGACCTAACGGACCGATTCGCAACCTCGCCCATCCAAATCACCGTTGCCATGCGACCAGATTCGGCTCGTGCCCGATGCGAGTACCACCGTGGCGCATCACATGCAGTGCACGAATAGTCATCGACGATCCGTCGAACGCCCGCATTGGCCAGTGATGCTTCGACCAATCGCGCCATGTCGAGTGCTGGACCTCCATTGGCAGTTTTCCCACGGATCGGCGGCCCGAACCGTGACGCAAGTCGATCGAGGTCTGCGTCGCCGAACTCATAACACTCCACGTGTATGTAGGGCCCCACTTGAGCATCGATCACTGTCGCGCCCATCGCCCGCATCGCGGCGGTTGTTGTGCCCACGATGCCGGCCTCGAGGCCGCGCCAGCCTGCGTGGGCAATTCCGATCACACCTTCCGCGCTCCAAAATGTAATTGCTGCGCAATCTGCAGTCTGAACGGCAAGAGCGATAGCGGCATCGTTCGATACCAACGCATCACCGTCAGTACCCGAAATGTCCGACAGATTGGCGGCACTCGCTGAAACAACTTCAGCGCCGTGAACCTGTCGCAGCCATGCCCACGGCAAGTCGACGACGTTTCGACGACGCGTTTCGAGCAATGCACGATTGCCGTCGATGGCAAAATCGCCATCAACCCGCGTCGTGGTAACGATGTGAACCGTTGCGAGCTTCTACTTCAAGAACGACGGCACATCGAAATCGCCGTCTTCGTCGTCAAGGTCAAGATCGTCGTCATCGCTGCCGAACACGTCGGTCACAGGCGCACGATCATCTCGGCCCGTTCGACCCGATGATGCCTGGTCGCCGCCACCCTTGGGGTCATCCCACCGATCGAATCCGGCGGCAATAACCGTGACCCGAACTTCATCGCCCATCTCGTCGTCAATAACGGTACCGAAGATGATGTTGGCGTCAGCATGCGCAACGCCATGGATGACTTCAGCGGCCTCATTGACCTCGAACAAACCGAGGTCGCTACCACCAGCGATGGTCAGCAAGATGCCCCGGGCACCTTCTATTGAGGCCTCAAGCAAGGGACTCGAAATCGCGGCACGAGCGGCAATGAGTGCACGTCCTTCGCCTGACCCGTAGCCGATGCCCATCAGCGCAGAACCGGCATCACTCATGATCATTTTCACGTCAGCGAAGTCGGTGTTGATCAAACCAGGCGTCGTAATCAAGTCGGTGATTCCCTGCACACCCTGGAGCAAAACTTCATCAGCCATCTTGAACGCGCTGAGTACCGATGTCTTGTCGTTAGACACGGTGAGCAAGCGATCGTTGGGAATAACAATGAGGGTGTCGACTTTTTCTTTGAGCTTCTGGATTCCCTGTTCGGCTTGCACCGATCGGCGCCGCCCTTCGAAACCAAACGGCCGGGTAACGACGCCAATGGTCAGCGCGCCAATTCCCTTTGCGACCTCTGCTACCACCGGTGCGGCACCGGTACCAGTGCCACCGCCTTTACCGGCGGTGATGAACACCATGTCCGCACCCTTGAGGGCCTCTTCGATTTCCTCACGGTGTTCTTCGGCAGCTTGGCGGCCAACTTCAGGGTCGGAACCAGCACCAAGCCCGCGGGTGAGTTCGCGACCGATGTCAAGCTTCACGTCGGCGTCGCTCATGAGCAACGCTTGCGCATCGGTGTTGACGGCTATGAATTCAACGCCTTTCAACCCAGCATCAATCATGCGATTGACGGCATTGACGCCACCACCGCCGATTCCAACGACTTTGATGACCGCGAGATAATTTTGCGGGTTTCCGGCCATGACGTTCGCTACCTCCGTGTTAGGAGCGGGAAGAGTTGCTAGTGGTGGACTTGTTACCGTTTCGGGCGGTTCTGCGCTTGATGTTTCAGACACATTGTCAACTTCGAAGAGGCCGGGTTGATTTGCTGGCGTCGGGATTGACCGAAGCCGACGTCCACCACGTTCGGTCATTGCCGCCCCCGAAGAAGTCTCGACCTATTATGGAGGGTTATGTCAGCCTCATGCGATGGTCGACAGCGTAGGTGGAATAGCCGGCTGAGGTCAACCGTCTCGCCTGCGCTATCGATCAATCCCAAACCTGGGGTCATGGTTTTTTGAGCCTGGTCACGATGGGACTATTCGGAACGCAGACATTCATCGTGGCTAGATCCGTGTCGTCGACTTGGGCGAAAAGTGTCGTCAGGCTGCGGAGTTTTTCGGGCAACCGTTCCGGTTGACAGAGGTTCACCACTCCTTGCGGTCGAACCTTCAAGTCAATCGAACCATCCGCACCAACCACGATCGCCTGCACTCGACTCTTCAGGCTCGGGGTGAGCGCAGCCAAAATCGCCAGCGGAGCGTCGCCACCCGGACCGATTTCAGCACCAGGAGCCACTGGGGCAAGTCCTTCGATAGCAATCGGCAGCCCCGCGTCCGCTGCCGCCGGCGCAATCGCACGGCCGGATTGGTCAATGAGGTCAAAACCCCCTGCCCCATCGCTCATCGCTGCGGTTGGCACGCGCTCGGTCACTTGTAGGTGAACGGTTCCCGATCGCCAGTTCACCGTGACGTGCGCATCGTCAACCCAAGGCAAACTGCGTAGGCGATTTCGAACTGATTCAGGATTGATACCCATGAGTTGATCCCCAATGGCGATGCCTGCGGTTTCGGTCATTTGCTCCACCGAGACATGCTCGCTGCTGTCGAAGCTCAATGTGTTCACATCGAGCAAGGGGCTTTCGAGCGCGGCATAGACCACCCCAGCAAGGCCAATCGCCACCACCACGACCGCGAGTCGCCCGAGTCGCCGGCGATGCCGAGCGTTTTGCACCTGATCGCGCCGGGCTTGAATTCGGGGATCCACCACATCTGGTCGCTGACGTTCGATCGTTCCGGTACTCATAAACCCTCGATCACAGATTTAGGGTTTGTCCCCGACAATGAGTCGATACGTGCGTCGTCGAATCCGACCAGACGGGTCTCACATCGCAACCGCACGCCAGAATCGGACTCGACTCGCGCTTGAACTTGGCGCATCAGTTCGATGACATCAGCGGCTCGACCACCTTCATCGGTCTGAATGAAATTGGCGTGCTTCGAAGACACCTCAGCTGATCCGACCCGAAATCCTTTGCAACCTGCGGCGTCTAGTAACCGTCCAGCCGAGTCGCCAACAGGATTCGTGAAAACCGAACCCGCATTTGATCCCCCCGGCTGATTGGCCCTGCGCCAGCGAACAATCTCAGCAATCATCGCTTCAGACTTGACCTGATCGCCGCGTTGCAGTTTGAGTTCGGCGCAAAGCACGACCTGAGAATTCGTCAAGTTTGAATGGCGATAAGAAAGGTCGAGGTCGACAGCAGACACCCATGCATTGTCCCCGTTCGCGACATCAAGCACGCGGACCCTCTGAAGGCATTCGGCCATGTCGGAACCGTGGCCGCCGGCATTCATCGACACGGCTCCCCCGATCGAACCTGGCACTCCGACCGCCCATTCGAATCCAGCCAATCCAGCCGCCGCTGCGCGACGAGCGACAACTGGCAATTTCGCGGCACCTCCAGCCACGACGGTGGTGTCTGAAAGGTCGACGGACGCGAAATGCTCGCCCAGAACCAGGGCGATACCGCCAAACCCGCTATCGGCGACAAGGAGGTTCGATCCCCTGCCAATGACGAGTACCGGTATCCGTGTCGCCCGAACTGCCGCGCTTACCGTTGCCAATGCATCGTCGTCGGTTGCCTCGACAAACAGCGCTGCTGTTCCGCCTACGCGATAGGTCGTGAAGTCGCCGAGGGCAACATCTCGACGCGCAACATCGCCCAGAAGTTGCGCTGCCGTTTCGATCGCTTCAAACTCGTTCAATGTGCGGCCTGACCAGTGCGGTCGACTATGCGCTGCTGGACGACGTCAGGAAGTGAGGTGAGATCCCCAGCGCCCAATGTCAGACACAAATCACCCGGTCGAAGTTCTGAGGCGAGAAAACCCACGACGTCAGTCCGTCGAGGCAAGTACGCAAGACGCCGCCACGGATGTGCATCAAGGACGGCATTTGCGATCAGTTGCCCCGACACTCCGGGACGGGGCGCCTCACCCGACGGATAGATATCAGTGACGACCAAGACATCAGCGTGACCGAATGCATCGGCGAAATCTGCCCACAACGCCGCGGTACGGCTATAGCGATGCGGCTGGAATACACACACCACTCTGCCCCAATCTCCCTGACTCGTTGCATCCAACACGCTCGAAACTTCGCTGGGAAGGTGCGCGTAATCATCAACGAATGTCACTCCCGCCGCTTCACCACGATGCTCGAATCGACGGGCAACGCCGGCGAATCGCGCAAGTGCTGCGCGACCGTCAGCAAACGAAGCACCCAATTCGAGACCCATCACTAATGCCGCGGTTGCATTGCGAGCGTTGTAATTACCTGCGATCGGAAGGCGAATCTCGCCTAGATCAGTCCCGTGATGAACCACATGAAACCGCGATCCGCTACGAGTACCAACCAAGTTGGTCATCTGATAGTCAGCGCCGTCTGCAGTCCCATAGGTCACAGCGCCAACAGATTTACCGATCTGAAACGCCAATGGATCGTCAGCGCAAATCACGGTAGGCCCATGGGTCTCACGCACAAACTGTTCGAAAGCCGATTGCAGCGCTTCGAACCCGCCATAAAACTCGAGATGATCGGGTTCGACATTAGTAACGATCGCCCCCAGGCGCGGCAACTCGAGAAATGTTCCGTCACTTTCGTCAGCTTCGACAACGAGGTGTGCGCCTTCGTCCCAAACCGCGCCCGTGCCAATCTCGTTTACGTCTGCGCCGATAATGAATGACGGACGAAAGCCCGCCTCGATCAAGACCAACGCCAGCATCGACGAGGTCGTCGTCTTTCCGTGAGTCCCCGCTACGGCAATTGCATCGCGCGTCGCGGCAATTGCCGCCAATGTCTCTGCCCTGCGATAGACCCGAACCCCGAGTGCGCCAGCCGCAACGACCTCGACATTGCTCGGTGGAATCGCGGTCGAAATCGTGACGGCATCAACGTGCGGCGGCACGTTGGTTGCATCGTGACCGACCGTGACTGCGATGCCCAAAGCACGCAGTCGTTCAAGCCCAGTCGACTCTTTCAAGTCACTGCCTGATACCTGATGGCCCATGCCGGCGAGCACGGTTGCTATGGCACTCATTCCGGCTCCGCCGATTCCGATGACATGAATCCGGCACGGTCGACTGAGATCGAGCGAAGCGCTAGCTCGAACCGGGGCGGCTCTCGGAAATCGTTCGGAATCAGTCATGGCGGGCGTGTTCCTCAATGAGTGCGGCAACTCGATTCGCGGCATCGCGCTGGCCCAATGAACGCGCAGCAGATGCCATAACCGTTAGTTTGCCGGGCGCGTCCAGCAGCGCGGACACCTCCGCGATCAGGCGATCGGAGTCGAACTCCGCATCAGGAACTGCGACAGCCGCGCCAAGCGCCACTAATGGTTCCGCGTTAGCCGTTTGATGATCTCGCGTAGCGATTGGCAAAGGCACCAAAATGGATCCGACACCCACGATCGCTAATTCGGCAACCGTTGAGCCACCTGCGCGCGAGATTACAAGGTCAGCCGCGGCAAGCATCTGCGGTATCCGGTTTTCGTAGCGCACGCGCTGATAGTCGATGCCGGTGGCGCCTCCATTGACTTCAGACGACGGCGACTCGCCTGCTGCATCCCAGTCACGAGCCCCGATGACATGGTGAACAGCCAAGTCGCTACGTGTTGACCAGCGACCTACCCAACCTTCGACCGCTTGGTTGATGCGCCGCGATCCGAGCGAACCCCCGAACGCCGCAATAACGATTCGGTCTAGGGGAAGTCCAAGCTCGCGCCGAGCATCGTCGCGATCGCGATGTCGATCGATCTGAAGAATCTCTGGCCGAACTGGATTACCGGTCATGACTGCACGCGGTAACCCCGTTGTTGAGAATGCAACCGCGCTCGCACGAGCAAACCGACCGGCCAATGTATTTGCTGCTCCCGCACGAGCATTTTGTTCCATCACCACCATCGGTATCCGCCAAATAATGGCTCCGACGGCGGCTGGCACCGCCGCGTATCCACCGAGGATGACCACAACCTGAGGCCGTAATCGCCGAATAATGCCAACGCCGCTCACGACACCCCGCACGATCCCCCACGCAGCTTTTATGCTCGCCACTGAAACCGTTCGGGGAATTCCTCGGCCAGGGAGGCCAATAAGCTCGAATCCCGCACCGGGCACCATCGTGGTCTCGGGGCCACGGCGTCCCCCAATGAAGCAGATTGAATCTCGCTCTCGACCGCCCTCAATGAGCGCTTCAGCAACTGCAAGTCCGGGGATCAGATGGCCGGCCGTTCCACCACCAGCGATGCACGCGAACGTGCGAGTCATCAGCTCGCCCGACGAGTTCGGCCGCGTGCAGTCGTCAGTTCATCAGATTGGCTCGAACGAGGTTTGCGAATTTGACGAGCCACGTTCAACAGCATGCCTACTGCCACCATGGTCACTAAAAGTGACGATCCACCGAAACTCACGAACGGCAATGGCACGCCTGTGATGGGCAGCACGCCCACAACTGCGCCGATATTGACGAACGCCTGCAAGAGAATCCAGGCCGTGATTCCGGCCGCTAACAACATTCCATAACGGTCAGGTGCACGAAGCGACGTTCGAACTCCCGCAACCCCCAACGCAACGAATAGCGCAACGAGTAACAGCGCACCGATGAGTCCGAGTTCATCGGCGATGATCGCGAAGATAAAGTCGGTATGAGCGAACGGCAAAAAACCAAACTTCGCGCGGCTATGACCGAGTCCGCTGCCGGTAATCCCACCATGGGCAATCGCCACCTGCGACTGGATCGTTTGATAGCCGGTATTCGATGCGTCCTTCCATGGATCGATAAACCCAGTAAGCCGACGCCAGCGATACGGCACCAACGTCGCGAACAGCACGCCCACGACGAATACGATTCCCATCGGCAGGGCCAGATGTTTCCCCGACACCCCCGCCACAAACAGCATCACGAAAACAATGCCACCGAGAAGAATAGTGGTACCCAGGTTTGGTTGGGCCATCAACAAAATTGCGAACACCGTGAAAACGCACAGCACCGGATGCAACGTGGCACGCGGGTTGTCCATCAGTTTTGCCCGCCGAGCCAGCAGGTCAGCGATGAATAACAACACGGCGAGTTTGGCAAACTCGGACGGTTGAATCCTGAATATCCCCACCCCGAGCCATCGAGATGACCCGTTCGCACTGACGCCGACACCTGGCACCATCACCAACACCATGAGGAATCCCGCAAAGGCCAGGATCGCCTTGGTCCATTTGCGCCACACGTGGTAGTCGATGCGCATCACCGTCAACATCGCACCGATACCAATTATCATCCACATCAATTGTTTCTGGAACAAGTACCAACTTGACCCGTATTCGTAGAGTGCCGTCGCAGAAGACGCCGAAAGCACCATGACCAATCCAACCAGGTTGATGACCATCACAATTGCCAAGATGAAAACGAATAACTTCGACCGGTGACCCGTTGGACTCCTGAACAGTCGCCGCGCCTTGCCACCTTGCACTGCAGGTTTCGAATGTGATGTCCTCGCTGACGAAAGTGACGTCACGTGGCATCACCAACGCCGCCAAACAAGGCATGGACCGACGCTATAAAATCATCGCCCCGCTCCCCATAACTTTGGTACCAATCGAACGATGCACACGCGGGCGACAGCAAAACGGTGTCTCCAGTTTTCGCCAAGTTGGCGCCAGTCGCAACCGCTTCGGCCATTGACGCCGCAGGAACCACTGGACACACGCCAGCGAATACCGCCACGATTTCGGTGGCCGCTTCGCCAATAGCGACCACGGCCCGCAGGTGCGGTGCTCCGACGGCTAACACCGACAGGTCAAGACCTTTATTCCGACCTCCTGCGATCAATACGACCGACTCAAATCCACCAAGCGCGGCAAGGGTTGCGTGGGGCGCGGTCGCTTTTGAATCGTCGAACCAACGAATTCCATTCCACTCGCCGACGAATGAAACTCGGTGAGCGAGGCCGGTATAGGTCCGCAACACATGCCTTACTGCGTCGAGGTTTGCTCCACCCTCTATCGCGGTAGCGGCAGCCGCCAAGCTATTGCTGATGTCATGGGGTAACTGCCGCGGCAACTCGAGTTGATCAATGAGCAGGTCGCCCCCGTCGGTTACCAACGATGTTCCTTCGACGTGATAGCCGCCGTGGCCTTGCACACCAAACGTGACCGTACGCGCTATTCGATTGATGTGATCAACCACAATCGGATCGTCTGCGTTGGCAATGGCTACGCCCGAATTTGGCCCGAGGTCACGCCAAATTCGTGCCTTCGCCGCGACATAGGAATCGAATGATTCATGCACATCAAGGTGATCCTCGGCCACATTCAGCCACGTCCCTACCGCTGGTTCAAAGTGCCGTGTATGACCGAGCCGAAATGACGATGCCTCGACGACAAACACGTCAAGGTCGTCGCGCCCGATCGCCTCGATGAGCGGAATGTCGGTATTTCCGACTGCGGCGGAGCCAAACCCCGACTCCGTCATCATGTCGGTGACCATGGTCGTCACGGTGGTCTTACCATCCGTGCCCGTGATCGCGAGCACAGGACGGTCATCCCAACGCGCCGCCAAGTCGAATTCGCTGAATACCGGAACATCTGCCGCTCTTGCCAGAGCGAACACCGGATGACGGTCGGGGACACCAGGACTCGGTAGCACCACATCGGCTAGCGCGATGAGAGCCGCCAGTTCGTCTATTGCGGGTGATTCAACCAGTTCCACGGCCTGTAATTGTGCTGCCCGTCGCGCCTCGGGCGAGGGATGGTCGTCGACGACAATCACGTCAATCTCCCGCTCAATGACGGCGCGAGTCATTGCTTGGCCGGTGATAGCAAACCCAACCACCAGTGCTCGACCAATGACGAGATCCCGGGATGCTCGGGGATCGATCAATCCAATACTCCGAGTCCGACAAAGTCGGCGTAATACAGACCTAAGGCCAACGCAGTACATAACCCCGCCAAGATCCAAAAGCGAATAATGACGGTCGTTTCCGGCCACCCTCCGAGTTCAAAGTGATGATGAATCGGTGCCATCCTAAAAATCCGGCGCCCAGTCATCCGGAAACTCCCCACTTGCAAAATGACTGACACCGCCTCCATCACATTGAGGCCACAGATCAACGGCAACAACAACGCGGTATTAGTACTTAACGCCAGACACGCCAACGCAGCACCAATCGCCAGCGCTCCGGTGTCACCCATGAATATTTTGGCCGGCGCGGCATTCCACCAGAGGAAGCCCGTACACGCTCCGAGCATGGCTGCCGCGACAATCGCCAGGTCAAGAAAACTTTGATCGCCATAGACCGAAGGATGGCGAAATCCCCAGAAACCAATGACGACGAAGGCGGCGAAACCAAAAATCGCTGAGCCGGCGGCGAGTCCATCGAGACCATCGGTGAGATTCACCGAGTTGGTGACCGCCAAGATGATCAAGATCGCCCAAATCGCCCATGCAGCTTTGCCGATTTCGATACCTGGCATGTCGTAACGGGTGAAGGAAAATGTTGTCGAGACATTGGTGAACACCAAGGTGCTGATCGCAAAGGCCGACGAGACGACGAGTAACCCGATCATTTTCGCCCGTTTGTTCAATCCAAGATTTCGTTCACGCGAAACTTTGAGCCAATCGTCGAGAAGGCCGACGATCCCGGCACCAAGTGCCGCGCCCATGACCAGAATTCCGCGACGGGTGAACACTCCACCGAATAAGTCACTCAACATCCAGCCCATGCCAGCGGCGATAACAATCGCAACGCCACCCATCGTCGGGGTACCCGACTTGGTCTGATGCCCAGCCGGACCATCCTCTCGAATCGGCTGGCCGATTCGATGGCGGGTGAGCCAACCGATCAACAGTTTGGTTCCAAGCAACGAAACCATCATCGCGATGCCCGCGGCGATCAAGAGTCTGGTCACGTCGTCATCCCTAGCATTCGCTGCAACTCACCACGAGCTACTTCTCGATCATCAAACGGAACGACTGAGTCACCAATAATTTGGGTGCGCTCGTGACCTTTGCCGGCGATCACAACCACGCTATTTGGCACCGCCAACGCCACTGACTTGGCAATAGCGGTTCGTCGATTCGGTTCAATAACCAGTTCACGACTACGGCGGTCAGGTGATTGTTCATAACCCATCCGCACAGCATCAATGATGACACCTGTGTCCTCGCTCCGCGAGTTATCCGACGTCAGAATTACCCGATCAGCAAGACGAGCCGCGACCGAACCCATACCAGCTCGTTTCGCCGCATCACGATCGCCCCCACAACCGAAAACGACGGTTACGTCATCATCGGGATGGACCTGTTGTACGGCTGCAAGCACCTGCTCAAGACCATCGGGAGTATGGGCGTAATCGACAATGACCTGAAACGGCTGACCGACGTCGATCAGCTCAAAGCGCCCTGGGATCTGCATCGGCCGACTTAGCCCGGCAGCGATGACTTCTGGATCGACTCCCAGCGCGACTGCCGACTCCCCCGCCGCAAGTGCATTCGCGACATTAAATGAGCCGCCCAAATTCAGGGAAACACGTTGGCCGCGCCAAGTAAAGTTGCTACCCGTTGCGTGGAACTCGAGATCGACTACGTCGGCGATCGCGAAACTTGTCGTTGGTATTTTCGCGGCGTCACTCAATAGTCGGCCATAGGGACTGTCGGCATTCACAACCGCTTGGGACGCGAGTCTCGGCTCGAAGAGTTGAGCCTTTGCCTCGAAGTACGCCTCCATCGTGGTGTGGAAATCCAAATGCTCGCGACTGAGATTCGTGAACACCGCCACCGCGAAATGGCAGTCATCAACCCGATGCATCATGAGCGCGTGCGATGAAACTTCCATCGCGACGATGCGGATTCCGTCGTCACGGAGCGACGCTAATTTGCGCTGCAACTCCGGCGCTTCGGGCGTAGTTCGCGCGCCGGAAAGTGTGCCAATAACGTCGTTGGCCAATCCTGCTTCATCGAAAATCGCCTTCAGTAGGTGGGTAACCGTTGTCTTGCCGTTTGTACCAGTAACGCCGATGACTGTTACCGACGATGAGGGGTGCCCATAGAAGTGGGCAGCCAGTGGCGCCATAGCAACGCGCACATCAGGAACGACGACCAGCGTGACGCCAAGGGCTACAAGTTCGTCAACGCGGTGGTCAACCATGATCGCAACTGCACCCGAATCAACTGCCGCACCCGCAAAATCGTGGCCGTCGAATGCCGCGCCTCGAAGGCAGCAGAACATGCTTCCGGGCCGCACCGCCAATGAGTCAAAGTCGATCGCAGTCACATCACGTGAACTGCTCGCCGGTTCCGAATTCGCGATGAACGCTCCAGGAACGGCAGCTACGAGTTCATCGATGATCACCCGATTATGGCTTTCGCGTTGTGGTTGGACTCGAAACAGCGCGCTTGGATGCTGAAATCGGTGGACGAGTCGTGACTGTGACCGAAACCGGCGGAGCCACAGGCATTCCTGCCGGCATCGCCCGAAGTTTTCCGTTGGGCAGTCGCTGAATGGTGCCGACCTGAGGATCCGTAGCGCTGCTGGCGGTTGCGCCTGGCATCGCGATGCCACCGGCAGCACCATCAGTTACTGGCGGGGGCACCGAGAATCGCTGCAATCCAAATGATGCAATTTTCGAGAATGCGGGGGCGGCTACTGCGCCACCGAAGTAGGAGCCTGCTGTCGGCTCATCAATGATCACGATGACTGACAATGCGGGCGCTTCGGCCGGAACCATCCCAACAAATGTCGACTCATAACGAATCACCCCACCGGCGTCGTAATAGCTGCCACCAGGTTGGACTTTGCGTGCAGTACCAGTCTTTCCGGCGACGGTATATCCATCGACCGCAGCCAACAGTCCGGTGCCTCCGGTGACCACCCCACGCAGCATCAGGTTTACCTTGTCGGCTGTTTCGGTCGAGAGTGCTCGGCGAGTTGCATCCGCCGGCATAGGGTGTTCATTGCCGTTGGAATCAATAGTCGAATCAACCAATCTCGGTCCGACGTAGAGTCCGTGATTCGCGATGGTGTTGTAGGCCTCGAGTACCTGAAGTGGCGTAGCCGATACGCCCTGCCCAATTGGAATTGTGCCGATCGATGTCGCTGACCACTTCGATGGTGCAAGCACGTTTCCGTTTGCTTCGTTGAGGAAGTCAAGCGACGTTCGGGCACCAAAACCAAGATTTTTCAGCGAGTCGTAAATGCCCTGTTTGCCGAGTTGTTCGCCAATCTTGATGGTTCCAATATTTGACGATTCGGCCAGAATCTTCGCGACGGTCATTGATTCGGTTGCGTGAGGCTCGGCATCGGAAAACAGGTGGTCTCCGACTTGAAAATGATCTGGCACCGAAAAGGTTGTGTCCGGAGTGACCTGCCCTTTTTCAAGTGCGGCCGCGATAGTCACGATTTTCATAACCGATCCCGGTTCGTAAACCGTCGTCACCGCCGCATTGTTGCCACTGGGTTTCACTTCTCCGGTCGTGGGGTCAGTCGTGACATTGACCATCGCAAGGACCTCACCGGTGGCCGGTTTGGTCACGATCGCGATGCCACCTTTGCCTCCGGCAGCCTTCACCTGTTCAGACAACACTCGTTCAGTCTCAAACTGCATCGATCGGTCGACCGTAAGGACGAGGTCGTCGCCTTTGACCGCAGGCGTCAGTTGATGGTCGCCGACAGGAATCGTGTGACCTTGAGGATTACGTTCAAGGGTCAGCGAGCCAGGCGTACCGGTGAGTTGATCGGCATATTGGCGCTCCAATCCCGACAAGGCATTGTTATCGAGGTCGACCGAACCAATGAGTGACCGAGTGGTATCGGCGCCTGGTGTGTCCCGAACGGTTTCATCCAAAAACTCGATGCCAACAAGTTTGAGCCCAGCAACAGCATCAGACACATCCTTGGTCACTTTGCGTGCCAAATAGGTGAACCGATTTGGCGCTCCGAGTTTGAGCGCAAGATCTCCCGCATCGAGACCGAGTATCGGCGCGAGTTTCGCAGCATCTTCAATGGGGTTAGCAATGAGTTTGGGATCGGCAAAGACAGACTTGAGCGGGACCGACATTGCCAGTTCAGTGTGATTGCGGTCGTAGATAGTGCCGCGATCGGCGGCAAGAACTTGCGAACGAACTGTTTGCGACGCGCCCACACGCAAGTAATGGCCCGGATCGAAAACTTGAAGTTTTGCGACCTGAATCACAATTAATCCAAACAGGATCACTAAGCCGATGAGCAATATGAACAGGCGCCGACGACTCTGCTCATGGCGGCGCGCGGTCGTCGACATTTTCGCCTTCGGTGACACCGTGTGCTTCGAGCGGTGAGCGCGTGACGAGGTCTTCTGCGTAGCTACCCGACTGGACACTTCGCGGCCTGGCTTCAAACGAATTGACCTGGCAGAAGCCGCCTTTGGGGAACGCGACTTGGCAGAGGTCGAGGGTGACGAAGTGCGATCAACCTTCAGCGTCTTTGATGCGGCCCGGCCGTTAGGCAATCCCCCACTAGTCCGACGCTGAGGTGGTCGAAGTGACTTCACCGTTGTCGTCATGGTTTCTTAGCCGGGGCGACGACCGTTGTCGGCGACGACTTCGAAGTCGCGGTCGTTTTCGTGCCCGTCTTCGCCGATGGAACCTTGGTCGCCGCCGCTGGGGCGATCGTCGTCGATGGCGCCTTCGACGTGGCGACCGAAGGAGCCTTCTTGACCGTTGTCGGTTTCGTAGCAGGAGACGGCGGCGGAGTAAATGCCGCTAAGAGGTCGTCTCCGGGGGCCGGAGTGAGGTAAGCCACGTCCGTCGGACTGATCATGCCGAGACGGTCACGAGCTGCCGCGACAATTCGATCCGGAGATTCAAGGTCAGCAACTTGGCGAGTGAGGTCTTTCGAACGTTCCTTTTCGGCCGCGATTCGAATCGAAACTCGGTCGAGGTGCGCTTGGCCCTGAACGATCAAGGTTTGAAAAATGACGACACCGAAGACCGATACGAACAATGCGACCGCAGTTAACGTCGCGATTCGCCCGAAGTTGCTTTGTTCACGAAACGCGCTTACCGAGAGCGACATGCGCCGCCAGCCGAAGCGCCGATGGTCGTCTGCCTTGACCGCAGTAAGGCGCGATCGCGGACTTCCCGGCCGAGGCTCTGCGACCAACTTTCGAGCTGCGGAACCTTCTACCGATGGGCTCATGCTTTCGGCCCTTCGATTGCTGATGGAGATGCAACTTCGCCGCCGCCACCCAAGCGCTCCGCTGCTCGTAATCGCGCGCTTTCCGATCGGGGGTTCTGCTGGCGCTCATCGATCGACGGGGTCCATCCACCGCGCTTGAGCAGCCTCACCGTTGGCGTTGCCCCGCAGGCGCATGGCAGCCCAACCGGGCAGGTGCAACCTCCGGTTTCAGCTTGGCGAAAGCGATCTTTTACGATGCGGTCTTCGCCAGAATGATACGAGAGCGCCGCGATTCGACCGCCGGGGACGACGAGGTCTAATGCTTGGTCGAGCGCAGTTGGTAACACATCAAGTTCGCTATTGACCTCGATGCGAATCGCCTGGAACGTGCGCTTCGCTGGATGGCCACCTCGACGGCGCGCCGGAGCCGGAATCGCTTCGCGAACAACACTTGCAAGTTCGCTTGTGGTGTGAATGGGTCGAGCCGCAACGATTGCGCGAGCAATGCGCCCAGCGAACCGCTCGTCACCATTGGTTCGAAGGACAGCTGCGAGTTCGCCAACCTCATAGTCATTGACCACGTCCGCGGCGGTGCGAGTTGCCGTTCTGTCCATCCGCATATCGAGCGGACCATCATTGCGATAGCTGAATCCGCGATCGGCCCAATCAAGTTGAGGCGAGCTCACGCCAAGATCAAATAGCACTCCAACGACCGGATCCGATCCAGCATATTGAGCCGCTACCTCACCTAGCCGATCGAACCGAGCCCGGACCGCAACCATTCGACCCGGAAATGTCGAGATCAGAGCCGAAGCTGCCAACAGCGCGTCGTCATCTTGATCAACGCCAATGATGCGAATCTGCGGATGGGCTTCAAGGATTGCTCGGCTATGTCCGCCGCCGCCAAGCGTCGCGTCGACTATCGCCCCGGTTGGGACCGCAACGAAGAGTTGGGTGATTTCGGTCACCATCACCGGTTGATGCCGAAAGCCAGATTCACCCGCCATATGGATGCCTTCAGGATTGTGGCCAGTCGGCGTTAGCGACCGGCTCAAGGGTGAACGGTGTCGAATCTCGCAGGTGAATCCAGTGACCAAACTGCCTCGATTTAGCCAACGAGTGCACGGGTTTTGGCAATGCACAACCGTTGTTTTCATGCGGCAGGTGGATCGCTCATCGGCAGCCCTTCGGCCGGCGGGCGCTCGTCGGGATTTCTCCCCGATCGAGCTAGATGGGAAGCGGGCGGAGTAGGGGCCTTCCATCGTGCCGGCCGAAAGGCTGCGAATGAGCGATCCGGGTCCTGAAATTCGTGGGTATTGATTTTTGGTGTCTTGCGGCCGAGCGATTTGGTAGATCGGTTGTTTGAAGTGCCTTCCGTTGGTGCGGTTGCGAAGTTTGATCAAGGAGTTGCTGGTAGCTCTCATGCCGCCCGAGAATCCTCATATCCCCAAGGCAGTGACGGCTTGGACAAGGCTTTCATCGGCTCCTGCGCTGAGATCACCCCAGCGTTGGGCGTTCCAAATCTCAATTCGGTCAATCGCTCCGATGACGACGACTTCTCGGTCAAGGCCAGCGAATTCCCGCAACCGTTGGGGCAGCAGTATGCGACCCTGCGAATCTGGTTTGACCTCAGCGGCGTTCGCCGAAAATGCTCGCATTGCCGCCTGTGGTGCGAGGCCTTCACGAATTTTGTCCGTGAGGCGCTGGGCCACATCAGCAAAGCCTTCTTCAGTCCAAACCCCTAGACAATTGTCGAATTGGGAAACGAAGCCGTGTTTCGTCAGATGACTGCGGAACATTGCGGGCAATACGACTCGACCCTTGTCGTCGAGCGAATGCTCGAAGGTTCCGACAAACACGATGACCTCTCCACCGGTGAATTGCTCGCCCGGTCAATCTGATTCCTCGGAACTGCTTGGATTGCAGTTCCCTGGGACACTGTGGTGGGATCAGGATGGCCCTTTCCCCACTGCTCCCCACTCTATGCCACTTCTCCCCATTTCGTCAACCCTTTCCAACATCGGCCTCCTCTTCGTGGCTCGCAGGTGATCTCGCAATTCGCGCGCACCGTGACTCCTCCTGCATCGGCGTCACGCCGCGTGGTCACAACGGCCAGGCGCCGTCAGTGCCAATGCGCCGAGGGAATTTCGATCTCCGCGGGCGCTCTCGCTCGGATAAACGCTCCGGCCGAACGATCAATGTCAGCTTCGCTCTGGTGCCCGATGGGGTGAAACGGCTACCGTACGGCGAGAGAAAGGGGAGGTTCAGGAATGTATCAGCACGAATTCAGCCCTGTTTCAGCCCCGCCACCAATACTCTCAGTGATCGCGAAGTAGCTGAGGGTGGGGGCACTGGGAATGCAAGCACATCGATTGACACGACGTTCCGGGTGGACGCGCGCAATTGAACCAACCCTCGCGGATGGCGATCGTCAAGCTGTCCAGGCACTCGAACCAACCGGTGTCGAGTCGAGCCCCGTGCAACTTCCTGAACCGACCTCGAAACCAGTCGACCTCCGGCGTCGATTGATCGGACTTGATGCCATCTGCATCACCGCGTCCTGGTCACTCGCATTTACATTTGGCATGAGGTCAAAGTTGATCGAATCAACTGCCCCCCGACTCATTATTGAAGTCATCGCCTTGACCGCCTTAGGGCTTTTGCTCACCAGTATTTTCGGGCTCTACCGATCACGGGTGAGTGCTACTCGGTCGACCACCATTGAACGACAGGTTCTCGTCGCGCTCATCTTGGGCAGCACGGTCTGGGCCGTCGAACGCTTGGGTCATCCGCACCCCACCATCATGGTTCCAGCAATGGGCACAATCATGTTGATTGCCCTGCTGCTCGTGATGCGACCGTGTTTCGACGCGTGGGTGACATTGCAACGCCGACGCGGCTTGTTCAACCGCCCCGTCGCGCTCGTTGGCGGCATCGCCGAAGTTGAACACCTCGCCGATCTCCTCAGCGCACATCCACAACTCGGCTATCGCGCCTTCGGCTATGTCAGCGAAACCAAGTCAACCAATCCCTGCCTCAGTCACATCAAATGGATCGGCAATCACCGCAACGGTGCCGAGGCGATTCTCGAGTCGGGGGCGACCGGGGCGATTATCGCGGCGAATGGCATGAGTTCAGACGACCTGAACCTCATGGTTCGAACACTGCACAACGCTGGTGTGCACGTTCACATGTCAAGTGGCCTGAGCCGCATCGGTCACCGGCGAGTCCGACAACTGCCGATGGCCCACGAACCTTTCTTCTATCTCGAACCAAATCGAGCACAGCCCGCAGCAATGGCGGTAAAACGAACCCTCGACGTTTTCGGCGCCGTTATTGTTCTCATCGTCACTGCACCAATCACTTTGGCTGCCGCGGCATGTATCAAAATTCAGGACGGTGGCCCGATCTTTTTCCGCCAGGTACGCATTGGCCGCCATGGAAATCAGATCATGATTCGCAAACTTCGAACCATGCATGTCGACGCCGAATCCCGACTCGAAGAACTTGAATCGAAAAACTCTCGCACCGGACCACTATTCAAAATTCCCAATGACCCGCGCGTGACGCGAGTCGGGCGCTGGCTTCGAGCCAGCAGCATCGATGAACTCCCTCAGTTGATCAATGTGATCGAAGGCTCATTGAGCTTGGTCGGGCCGCGACCGGCGCTACCAGACGAGGTCGCACAGTTCGACAGTGAACATCTCACTCGACAAGGGATCCGGCCAGGAATTACCGGGCTGTGGCAAGTGGAAGCACGACACAACGAATCGTTTTACGCGTACCGCCAACTCGATTTGTTCTACGTCGAGAACTGGAGTCCCGGTCTCGATACCGCAATCCTGATTGCGACGATTTTGGTCCTCATCGAAGACACCCTGGGTTCATTGAAACGGGTCAAGACTCGTCGGCGTCACCCATCCGCCACTGGACAACAGCAACGGTCAACTGTCGAACCATTTATCGTTGACCCAACCGATCCTGCGCAAGACTCGATGAACTCCAACCCGACAGACAACGAGCAAATTGCGCCCGACGCTGATCTGCAAACGCCATCGGAGTTGACCACGGTCACCGAATTGACCACGATGACCGGGTGAGTGGTTCCTCCGCGGCCGACCACACCCGTACCGGCCATGTACTGATCGTTGTGCAAAATCTGCCGGTGCCACTTGATCGCCGAGTTTGGCTTGAGTGCCAAACCCTCGTTAGCGCCGGCTACCAGGTTTCGGTGATTTGTCCGAAAGGACCTAATGACCCGCCTCGACAGTCGCTCGATGGCGTCACGTTGCTGAAGTACAACCCGCCCAAGCCGGTCAACGGTCTCATCGGGTTTGCCTGGGAGTGCGCCTATTCGTGGGTGCACGCGGCGCGCTTGGCGCGACGACTTTTTCGAGAGCAACCATTCGATGTGATTCAGGCATGTAATCCGCCCGACACCTACTTTCTGCTTGCGCGCATGTTTCGGTCCCGACAGGTTCGGTTCGTATTCGATCATCATGATCTGTGTCCTGAGATTTATCGGTCACGCTTTGGACGCGACCGTGGAATCGGAATCGAGTTTTTGCTAGCACTTGAACGCGCCACTTTTGCCAGCGCCGATCACGTGATCTCAACGAATTCGACCTACCAAGGCGTTGCGATCCACCGCGGACGACGTTCGCGACAAGACACCACAGTGGTGCGAAGCGGCCCGGATCCAGCCGTCATGGTGGCGGGTGAGTCCGACGAAACGCTGCGAAACGGACGCGAATTTTTGTGCTGCTACCTCGGCATCATGGGGCATCAAGATGGCGTCGATTTGGTCATCAAAGTTGCCGACGAGTTGGTGAATGAGCGCGGTCGCCGCGACGTGCAGTTCGCGCTTCTCGGGTTCGGCGACACCTTCGACGATCTGCGAGCATTGACGACCAAGCTTGGCCTTGACGAGTACGTGACTTTCACCGGACGGGCCGATTTACCCATGATCTCGTCGTACCTTTCGACAGCAACGGTTGGACTTTCCCCTGACCCACCAACACCATTCAATCAAGCATCAACAATGAATAAGACGCTTGAGTACATGGCATTCGGCGTTCCAGTACTCGCCTTCGACCTTGCCGAAACCCGAGTGTCTGCCGAAGGTGCGGCGGACTACGTCGCCGATGGGTCCCCGAGCGCGTTCGCCGATGCCCTCGAAGTGCTCCTTGGCGATCCAGCGCGCCGCAAAACAATGGGCGTCGAAGGTCGATGCCGCATCGAAACTGAGCTCGGCTGGCCGCGGCAGGCGCCGGCATATCTCAGCGTCTTCGATCGTTTGCTTTCAGGCCAGAAGTAAATTCGATGACCTCCGATGGACTGCCGGCCGATCACGACGGTTTGCCACAACTTTCAGTGGCGCGTCTGGCGCGGCTCATTCGTGAGGCTATCCACAATGTCGAACTCGATCTTTCCGGCGCGGTGGTTCTCACCGAAGCTGCGACCGGGGCCTACGCTGTCACTCCAGTTATCGCCGCATTGGCAGGAGCACTCCGAGTTACAGCTCTCACCCAAGACTCCCGTTTTGGGACCGTGGCGCAAGTGACTGAACAGACCAATGCGCTTGCCGAGGCGGTTGGCGTTCGCGACCGCATCACTATCACCTCGACTCGAGACCTCGACCTATTCGCCGAAGCTGACATCGTCACCAACAGTGCACACGTGCGGCCGATCGACGCGACGGCCGCGGCGGCCATGCTGCCGGGCACGGCCTTACCACTGATGTTCGAAGCTTGGGAGATACAAGCCGGGCGTGTCGATCTCGATCTCGATGCACTGAACGAACGTGGTGTGCTGATAGCCGGCACGAATGAACGACACCCACTGATCGATGTATTCAGTTATCTCGGGCTGATGGCAATTGTTCAGCTAGCCGACGCGGGCGTTCCAGCTTTGGGAAGCCGAATTGGATTGCTGTGCGATAACCCGTTCATTGAGTCAATGACCGCCGGGCTCGCATCGGCGGGAGCCACGGTTTTTTCTGGCTCAACCCTTGAACACCTTGTCGTCAACGCGCCGCTCGACGCGGTCATTGTTGCAATGACGCCAACAGGTCGACCACTTATTGCTGCCGCAGAAGCTGCGATCGTCGTCGATACCGACCCCGCGATGACGATCGTCCAATTTTGGGGTGACATCGACCGCGTCGCGCTTGAGCAAAAAAGCATCAGCTACTGGCCTCGCTTCGACCCAGGGACTGGACACATGGGGGTACTGCCCTCTCGGGTCGGACCAGAACCGATCGTGAAGTTACAAACCGGCGGATTGAAAGTCGCACAAGTGCTTCGCATCGCGCCGGGTAATCGCACCGCGGCCGATCTGCGCTTCCTCAGCATCATCTGATCGGAAAGCAAGCGACGAACGCTGATTGACGCGCCAGCTACAACGCGCGCTTTGAGCACAGATTGCTTAGAGATTCGCTAAAGGTGACGGCCCGATACTGCCGATTGGAGGGGATGGAACTCCCCCACTCAACGGCGAAATCAGCGGCGGAAATCACCCGCGGATCGAGCCCCCAACGGTCAAATCCAAAGGAATCTCAATGACCATCTTCGGTAAAGACGTATCTCGATTCACCCAGTCGACCAAGCTACGCCTGAGGGCGTTGTTGGTCGTTGCCGTCTTGTCGCCCTTGGTGTTCGTGGGTTTGTCGAGTACATCAGCACCAGCCGGCGCAGTCGCCGCTCCCCAGACGATCTTTGGTTCGGACAAACCGACCAACGGAAGCGATACT
>Ga0194055_10000683_pt1 | contig 27483 bp, 17 predicted proteins | sample SepL449m_MetaG_FD_155482 | JGI IMG/M metagenome (GOLD analysis project Ga0194055, IMG submission 155482) | Anoxic zone freshwater microbial communities from boreal shield lake in IISD Experimental Lakes Area, Ontario, Canada - Sep2016-L442-9m | ecosystem: Environmental > Aquatic > Freshwater >... | reverse complement strand
ATGCTGTAGCCGGGACGGATCGCAACGTACGACGAGCCCAAGCCAACCACTTTGAAGGATAGTATAACTGACGTGAAGAAATCCGAGCTGGAAACCGTCACGCTGAGAATCATCGCGGGACACCTGCGCTCGCGAAAAATCCAATTTGCATGCGATCGTCGAACCCGTCCGATGAAGGATCGCACACGTGAAGCCGTCATGAATCTGATGGGTGGTACGATCAAAGGGATGCTCGCGTTCGATCTTTTTGGAGGATCCGGAGTTTTGGCATTCGAGTCGATCTCGCGGGGAGCCTCTCGGGCCGTAATCTGGGAGATTTTGCGGCAAGGAGCCACCACCATCGAGAGAATCGCCTCCGAATTGGGTATCCGGGACCAAGTGCTCGTCCTACCGACCGACGTCTTTCGATGGACGGAGGACATCGGGGAAAATCTTCAGAAAATCGGGATTCCTACGTCTGCAAAGCCCGATGAGGCGACCTCTCCGCCCCCCCCATGGATGATTTTTTGCTGCCCACCCTACGCCTTCTGGGAAAGCGAGGGGGCCGCTCTCATGACTCTGGTAAGTACATGGTACGAGGCTTCGCCCAAGGGATCTTTGATCGCGGTGGAGTTGGAGGCGAAAACGCCCGACCATGCCCTCCCGAGCGGCCCAGACTGGGATATTCGGATCTATTCACCCGCCAAGATCGCGATCGCTGAAAAAGAGTAGACGGCATCGTAAGAATCATGACCCGCCGCGTCAGCATTGGTTACTTGGTTTGTCAGAGCCGGAAGCGCGAGCGCCGGGCGGTGGGACGCTGGAACCTGCATCTTCGATCGGATTTGGCATCGACGTTGACTCTGGCAATGTCATTGTGCCACCGACGTTCCTTACGCTCGCGGCTCTGATTCGAATAGAGGGAATGACAGCCTGGAAGGCTATCCCACGGATGACAGTCTGGGACACTCTCCCAAATTGGCGATACAAATAGCCTTCGGCAAAAGCAAATGAATACGCCTTAGCGAGAACGCATCGTCTCGCACCAATTCATTCTGCGCCCCTGCGGCTTACGTAAATGACGCTTACTATTTTTTCTTTTTCCCAAAAAAAACTTTCGATGTGGTCAAGGTCTTACTGTCGATATCCAATTTGATGCCATTGTTGTTCAAGAAGCTCATTCCAAGTAGCGGTACTGCGTCTTCACCAGCAGAGTTCAGCACGACAGCCTCAACATTTTCAACCTCAAATGCTCCGATGCGAACCAGCGGAATAAATACCTGTTTAGCCATAATTTTACTATCATCAGCCAACGACAATACAACATCAGGAGCCCCTGAGGGAACCTTCACACCGAGCGCATCTGCAGTGGCTTTAGGAAGACTGATCGAACTAGCTCCCGTGTCGATCATCATTTCGACGGTTTCTTCTCCGTTGATGGTCACGCTGACGCACAACGTATCGGCACCAGCGTCGCGTAGCTCAACGACATCGCTCAAAAAATCCTGTTCGAGTTTCGCGAGATTCCGTTGAACGGCCTGAAAGGTCGCAGGCTTAAGCTCCTTCTTCTTCAAGACGCCACTCGCTTCTTTGACTAATTCCATAAATTCCTTGTCTTCCTCCAACTCTGTCCAGCGCTCTTCGATCGCATCCGCCTTCTTCCGAGCATCAAGGATTTTCCCTCTGTACTTTTCTTGGGCTTTATAGAACAACGAGCGAGTTTTTTTCAGCTTTTCATCAAACTGCTTTTGGCTGTTTTGAATTTGAGCGTTTTGCGCAACCAGCGCGTTGTTTTGAGCGACCAGTGCATTGTGTTGCTGTACCGGCAAGCCCTGCGCGAGTTGTTGATTGATTTGTTGTATTGCTTGCAGATTATTCTGAACCACTTGGTCTCGAAGTTTCTCCTCCTCTTCCATGACTTTTTTGGGTTTTTCCTTTTCACCAAGTTCTTTCTTTAGCTTTGGCTCCGCAGCTAGAAAAACCTTGAGTTCCGATTCATCGTTTCCTTCCAGCTTCAATTCGGCGTTGTTTCGAAGGACTCCAAAGTTCTTTTTAAGCTTGTCGTCTATATCAGCTAGAGCCCTTTTGTCTTCGTCACTGAGAGTCGGTTTAATTGGATTCGCTGCACGCTGACCGAGGCATGTTGAACCAAGGCCAACGCATCCAACCATGACGGAGGATACAACGAGGCCGATTCGTATCGCGACAAAAACAAGACGGGAGGAGCCTTTATGGTTCCGCGCGACGTTCGGTGAATCGAGAGGTCGAAATCTTGAAAATGCGATCGTCGATGGACTGAAGATGCGTTGCATAGTTGCGTGTGTCGCGTGCATAAAGAGGCTCTCTTTGGATTCGGGCTGGATTGCGATGTATAAGACAACGGTCTAAGAGCCGCGTTCTTCGCAAAGAAAGTAGAAGCGACACGAAGATCGATGCTCGGGACCCGTTGGAGAATGCGTGATGAAGATGAAGGATCTCGTTGTCCGGAATGCCACGGCGCACGGAGAGACGCCGGGTAACATTTTTTATCAAACCTACATCGAGACGGTCAAGTAATTTCTAACGGAATTTTAAATATAGATCCAAATGCATCACCCCCCTCCAGAGTGAGAGACCGTTCTCGACTTTATCGAAGCGGTCGATGCACGGAATGAAACACGCAGGGCGACAGGAATGAAACTTTATTGACCGGACAACTTCATGGACGGTCCATTGGCGCATCGTATTGTTCACGCGCTGTTTCGTACTCGTCGATTGTCGTTCCCTCAGTTCGATCAGCCGTTGAGTACCGGGTGCGAAGAGATACTGTCGATGTCATCTCGTTGTACGAACTGGGATGCTCATCACGCGGATGTGCCTGACGCTGACATCGCGCCACCGCCGGTCGCTTATACTCGCTGCTCTGATTAGTCGGATTAGAAGGGGGAATGACAGCCTGGAAGGCTATCCCACGGATGACAGTCTGGAAGACTTAACCACTGGCGGAAGTCCATAGCCGCCGCTTCAGCAAGGGGCACTCGGATAACCTCTGATTCCCGTTCGTTGAAACCTAGCAATCTCGATCATCCCTACCCTGGGAAGTTGACGATGGATGAAGATTACGAGCACGAAGGAGACTCAGGGAGAAATTGTCACCGAGGGGTGGTCATTCGACACCTGAACTCGCGTCATTGCTTACGCTGCCTCTTGATTCGGTCGAACCGGTGCGCGTACGAGCGGCTTCTGAAAAACTGTCTGGCAATCGCATGAAGCGAAGGACGAACAGCCATAAGGCGACGATGGCTGCCAGCAGGGCCAAAACCGCAACTAAAAAGAGGGTGGCAAGCTTTTGACCCATCATGGCCACCGGTACCGTGATCGACTTGGCCGGCACCTGGACCAACAGCAGCAGCGACGTCGATTGTCGCCGTTCGATTTCATCGGAACCGCGCCGCGCGATTTCAACCTTCTCCATGGCCGCGATCCATTCCCCGGCAAAGTTCTTTCCCTGTGGATCCTCCGACACTGGATCGATGTAACGGTACGTTCCTGTGTCCTTGAGCCGCTTGAGTGTGGCTTCATCGATCTGGAATTGGAGATCGGTCGTGCTGCCGTCCGGGTTGGTCATTTGAGTAAAAAAGGGGTGCTGCAAGATCGTTCCTTCGCGATCCCCTTCGTGGCCATCGACCAACACGGCAAAGCCGGTGAACTGGTTCAGTGAATCGGATGGGTCCCCCACCTTACTTCCCTCCAACCCACTTTTTGGTCCGGTCGCCAACAGTTCCAAGTCGCCGATGTTGATGGTTAGGACCAAGACCCCTTCGTTGATCTTTTCGACGTTGTCGATCTTCTCCTTGACGGAGACCGGAGTGGATACTGCGATTTTCCAGCGGTTGGTGGTCGTCGACCGAAACGGGACGCTCAGATGCGAGGTTGCTGTGCGCTGGATATTGAGTCGTGGAGTGCTGAGGCTGAGATCTCGCGATTGACCACTGAAGTAGCTGCGATATGCAAAATTCTCACCGATGGGTGACGTGGGAGGCTCGCTGGCAAAAGCGGCAGCGATCATGGTCCCAAAGCGATCGGTTAGGAACAGACTATCAAACTTCGTAGTTTTGGTAGCTCCGCTGCCGCGCGAACGCATGAGATCCAACCGAGACTTCAGATACGTTTCCAGCTTCGTCCGTGAGGCCAAACCAAGAAGGTGGTCGCGCGCTTCTTCCGGCTCATCCCGGTCGGTGGCTAACGATTGCAACGTCTCCAACCCCGCATCGTCGATGCATTTATTGAAATGGTCCTCTAGCGGGTCCCGTCGAGCTTCTTCCTCCAACAATCGGAACAAACCCGAAATCTCCGATTCCAATGTCCCTGCGGCGGACTGCGCAGCGAAGTAGTTGCTTTGAAGTGCACCTTCCCGCAGCTCATTGGAAAGATCGTTTTCGGCGACCATGACGGCTCGCCAAAAAAACAAACCCATGATGGTCATCAGCAGGATCGGCCCGAGAATTCCCAGGATCATCAACGGGCGTCGCAAGCGCGCGATGCGGCGCCGCTCGATGGCCGCCAGGAGTTGCTGTACGTTGGCAAATCGGTCTTCAGGCTTCTTGGCAATGCATCGATCGATGATGGCCGTCAGCCATCGGTCCATGCCTGGGACCCGATAGTGGGCACGTGGGAAGGGGCTTTTGTAAATGGTATCGCGATAGCGCTTCAATCGCTCGGGCAAACTGCCTGCAGTATCGAGCGTGGCTACCGTATCCGGCGTTCGATAAGGCGGATTGCCTAACAGCATGCAATACAGGATGGCACCGAGCGCATACACATCCCATCGGGCATCGGGAACAGCATTGAGGTCGGCTTGTTCCGGAGCCATGAAGAACAGGGTTCCCAGCGATGGGGTCTGCTCGTGCGAGAGGCGGCTTTGACCAAAGTCGGCCAACCTAGGTTGCATGTCTTGATCGAGCAACACGTTGGCTGGCTTCAAATCGCAGTGCAACACCCCCTTGCCGTGGGAATGGTTGAGACCGGTCGCGATATCGGCAAAGAGTTCTACCGCTCGCGAGACGGGGATCGCACCTCGATTTCGGATCAGGTCATCGAGCGATCCATTCTCGAGATATTCCATCACGTAGTAGGGAGGCTCGGCATCCCAGCCGACTTCCAGGACTTGGACGATGGCCCGATTGCCGGACATGGAAACGAGGTTCTTGACCTCGCGAGTCAGGAGAGACCAGTTGACCCCGGAACGATGCAAATAGAATTTGATGGCGACCGATCTGCCCGTGTTGAGGTTGGTCGCAATCCAGACTTGGCCAAACGCACCTTGACCCAACAATCGTTCCATTCGGTACCCGGGAACCTGCGATGGCGGAACCGTGGAGCGCAGGCTGAGTTCCTCGGCGCGCAATTGTTCGCCGACCGATTGATTAAGGGTTTGATCCAACGTCATAGATATGGGTACGACACGGTGCGGCCAGCGCCGTGTGAAATAATCTCCATGGACAGTCCCTTCCGCACACGGAGAGGGAACGGAGTCTTCAAGGACTTCCACAGATCGGCCAATGAGTTAGCTTACTCGCTAACGATCGGAATGACAAAGTAGAGGCTGTCCCAGACTGGTATTTCACCAACAGCGGTTGGATCCTTGCTCGCGCTGTGGGTTATGATTTTCCGCCACGAGTTCCGAAAAATCACTCGATTTTCTGAGAGCAATGAGGAGTTTGAAGGCGGTTTCCTCAATCGGGCAGCGTTCTTGATTCCGCCGGCGGTCCGTTGGACCTCCAAGGGAGTTCGAGAGAAAAGGTTGCCCCTTGTCCGATCTGGCTGGCGACGATGATATTGCCCCCATGTTCGCGGGCAATTTTGAGGCTGACCGGCAACCCAAGACCCGTGCCGCGGTTTCCCTTGGTGGATTCGAAAAGGGAGAAGATTCGGTTCTGGTCTTGCTTGGATATTCCAACGCCGTTGTCGGTGACCTCCACCACGGCATTCTCTTCGTTGCGTAGCAAACCGATCGTCACGCGACCGTCGGGTGTATCCGAACAAGCGTCGATGGCGTTGATGACCAAGTTCACGATCGCGCGATGGATGGCTTCGCCATCGAGCATGAGGGTCGGGAAAGAATCTGGGCGCGTCCACTGAAGCTGGATCGGGGTATCTCGCGTTTGGAGTTTGCACATATCCACGACTTCTTGAATCAGATCGCGCAGGTCGATTTTTTTGCGCTCGGGCTTGCGGTCTTTGCTAATCGTCAACATATCCAGAACGAGGGCTTCGATCCTCTCGTGAGTCCGCTCGCAAATCCCCCAGCCGGTTCGGATGGAATCCAAATTTTCGCGTTTGAGACCTTCCGTCACCATGAACCCGCCCCCGCGCAGACCTTGCAAGATATTCTTGACGTGATGGGATAGGGTCGCGATGGTTTGGCCGATGGCGGCCAATCGTTCCGCTTGCAGCATGCTTTGGTAATACGTCGTATCTTCGATGGCGAGGGCGGCTTGATGCCCAACCGTGACCAGCATCTTCAAATGCTCTTCATTGAAGACGCGCGCGTCGCTTGCATGAGCGCGTTTGCCTGCCGACACGATGGTATCGATATAGATGACGCCGACCATTCCGTAGCGACCTCGCATCGGCACACAAATGGCCTCGCAAATACCACTTTTTTCGATGCTCGCGCTATTCTTCCATCGTCCATCGTCTCGAGCATCGCTGGTCAGAACACCTTCTTCGTTCTTTAAAACATAATCGAGTATTGTCTTGCTGATCATCATGCGGTGTTTTGAATTCGGCCGACGATTCTTGCGATACGAAGGGCGGAGATGACCGGTTTCCGGATCGGCCAGCATGATGCAACCGTGATCGCAAGCCACCCATTGAAAGATCAGTTCCAATATCTGTCGCAGCAATTGGTCGATATCCAGCGTTCGACTAACGGCCACCGAGGTTCGGTACATGATTTCCCATGTCGAACGGTTGGGGACGAGATCGGCATGATGTTCATTGTCATAGGATACCGTCCCGCGTGAGGGATCCTCTAGGTCGGATCGGCCAACAGCACCCAATTCGGCCCGCCCGATAATTTGCGAACCCTCTTCAGCGTCGTGATGAACGATATCGACGTTGCTGACAGGTTTGAATGCCGGAGCGGTCGGACGGTAGACCATGACACGCTTGCCGATTTGGATGCGGTCTCCTGACTCGAGAACACATTCTTGTATTTTTTTTCCGTTGACGAGCGTACCGTTGCTGCTGTTGAGATCCTTGATCACACAATGGCCATCAGACCAATGAATCTCCGCGTGATTTCGAGATGTTTCGTTATCGTCGAAATGGATATCCGAATTGCCGTCCCGTCCTATGCGGACGGATCCTTCGCGCAGTGTGAATTGAGTGCCTACGCTTGGGCCGCGAATAACGAGAAGGGATGCCATTTTCCCTTATCGCTTCCAGAAAGCGGTGGCGAATCCTTCCCCGCAGCGAGAAGCGCGACGAGGGTTTAGACCAGAAGCCATTGAACAAATACCTTTCGGGCGAACAGGATTACCCCAAAATCAAAGGGCCATCCCCACAATGATTGGGGTTTCCGAAGCTTTGGATAGTGTGTCCGAAACCATGGGCCAAGCTCATTAGCAAACGGTTGTGAGACGTGTTTCCCAACTTGAGTGACCTTCCCATCTTGAATCCTAAACCACCACCGAGCAGCACGAAAGGAATATTTTCAAGAGTATGCGAGTTTCCTTTGCCCAATTCGTTGGTCCAGACAATGGTCGTGTGATCGAGCATGGATCCATTCCCACCTGGCTCGGGCGTTTCCGCCAGTTTCTGAGCTAGGTAGGCGATTTGCTCGCAGTACCAAACGTTGATCTTCGTCAATTTTTCAACCGCTTCTTCGTTGGTATCTGGTTCATGCGATAGCCCATGGTGGTCTTCGTCGATGCCCAGCCAGCGCATTTTCGCTTGCCCCACCGAGTTGGTGAACTGGAAGGTAAAGACGCGTGCGAAATCGGCCAGCATCGAATGGACCATCAGATCCATTTGCATTCGGGTCAGTCGCGGAATGTTGTCGTTGCTATCGTCGACGTTCGGATCGAGTTGCGGCACGGCGTGGGCAATGGTGTTGTTGGACGATTGCAATTGCTTTTCAAAATCGCGAACAAGGGATTGGTGCTCTTGGAGCAATTTTCGGTCTTCCGCGCTGACCCGCTTGCTGACCTTGTCGAGATCGACCTGCAATTCATCGAGGATGCTCTTGATGCTCTCCTCGTCGTTGCGCTGTCCGTAGAGTTTGTTAAACATCGCGTACGGATCGTCGACCGGTGCGACCGGTTTGTTCGGTCCCGAGTAGACCATGCGTGTCCAGGTATCCGCGCGATTGGGGACTCCGACGCCGAACTCGAGCGACCCGAAACGGGTTTGCGATTCGGGGCGGGCTTGCAAGAAATTCTTGATCTCTTGATCGATGGAAATACCGCTGGCCCAACCTGCCGGCGTGTCCGATCCTCCTTGGATGTTGCCCGGGTAGAGCTCGATCCCGGTCAACAAGCATCCGATGCCTCGCATGTGGTTGTCCCCATCGCCTCGAATCTTGTCGCTCACGCCGTGCATGGTGAGCAAACGATTCTTGAACGGCTCCAAAGGGGCCAGGATCCGTTTTAGATTGAACTGATCCCCTTCTTCATCAGGCCAGAATTGGGGGGGGACAACTCCGTTGGGACTGAAGATGATGATAAGGCGTTGGCGGGGAGTCTCCGAAAAACCGCGCGCGATGCTGGATAGATTCATCAAGAACGGAAGCGCTGCTGCGCCGAGCCCAAGCCTTTGAGCAAACTCACGTCGTGATAGGTAGTTGGTATTCATCATGGATTGGGATGGATTGGTCGTCGAAAATTGTGGATTCGAAACTGGAATATTTCGTAGCTAGTCGTGGTCGTTTGGAACTGGTGGCGCGGTGGTAAGCGAACGCGGTTCTCACCCTCAACCCGGGCTCGCAAGGGCTGCGTTAAGGATACTTGCTGACCCTCGGCCTGGGCAGCTTCCGGCGGACGTTGTGTGCTCAGGAGGGCAATTTTTCGGACCAAAGGCTGAAGCGAGTATCCTTCGCTTGCAAAACTATTTCCCAACGTCTCCATCTTGTCGACACCGTAGGCTGGCAGCGGCTGCTTCACCAGGCTTTGGAACAACTGACGGACGATGGATTGGTGGACTTCTTTGGAATTAGCTATGAACTCTGCCGTTTCACGCACTCCCTGAAAGGAGACCGACTGTCCCTCGGACGTGATGTATTGACCTGCCGCATCGATCGGCTTTCCCATTTCTTCGGTTCGAAATCGTCCCATCGCGTCGTAGCTTTCCAATGCAAAACCGAGCGGATTGATCACGCGATGGCAGGATTGGCACATGCTGCCGCTGGTTTGCAGCGCAACCCGCTCACGCGTCGTCAGACCCGGCGTTGCTTCTTCCGTGATCGGGATGATGGCATCGACAGGGGGACGCAGATTTCGACCTATAATACGTTTGGCCAAAAATACCCCTCGATGGATAGGGGAACTGGTGTTGTGATATGCGAGTGTGGACATCATGTAAGGATGCGATAGAACCCCCGCCCGCTGCTGCTGAGGCAATGCAACCTTTTGAAACGGTGCCTCCGGAGGAAGTTCTACACCATAGATCTTGGCCAATGAACCATTGAGATACATCGCATCTGCAATAAAGAATTGCCGGAAATCGAGCTTGGGATCGTTGGCGAATTCATCCAGAAAAAGATCGAGACTGGCTCGAAGATCGGATGCAACCCTAGGGCTGAACTCCGGAAAACGCTGCGAATCCTTTGATAGGTCCTTGGTCGTTCCAACCCCTAGAAACTCGCTGAGGAATCCTCGCAGCTTGCGACGGAAACGTGGGTCTTTCATCATCGTATCAGCGAGGGAGCCCAAGGCTTCTTCGGTCCGCACGTCCCCTTTTTGAGCCATCTCGATCATCCAGTCCTCAGGAAGTCCATCCCATAGGACCAACGCCATGGTCGCAACGTTTGCCTCATCGATATCGCCATCGATACCCGGATAGAGAAATTGCGGTGAAGTCAGCGTTAACAGGCAGACCTTTTTCACCCCCTTCTCGATCGAGGGTTCGCCTTCGAATTGGGCATCGATAAAGAAGCGTTTGTCTTCCTCGGTCAAGTTGCGGCGAAAGGCTCGGGTTACCCAACGATAACACCACGCTCGAACCTGCTCTGCATTGTTTGGGTCGTTCGCTTCCCTAGGCATGAGTCGCTTCATATTTCCCGTCATCTGCTTGCCGATATCGATCGCCGCAGCGACATTGGCTTCGTACCATTCACGCGAGACATTGCGGCCTCGTTCGTACCCGACACTGCTGTCGTCGGGCGGAAAAGGGGTCGAGCAAATCAACAATCGCGGTGACCAAGTCGGTAGTAAGCAGTGATTAGGAATGGGCTCGCGAACTCCTCCGGGAATCTTCCACTCGACGGCGATCCGGGCGGACTTTTCTTTGTTGTGCGACGTATCCACTGCGAAGTGATAGGTCTCTCCACCAACTAAAAAAATCTGAGCCGTGTTCAAACTCTTCTCAAACGAGACCACACTGGCATCGATCAACGGTGTTGAGTCATCGTTCACAAATAGATTCGTTCGAATCGTGGCATCGAGATAAAACTCATACGTACCAGTCATGGGAGCCACAACGGATCCACTCCAGCGCACTTGCCATTTTTCGTGATCCACCTCTGGAACAGGCTTGCCTTCGCCCCAGTCGAAGTTGAGCCGGGTATCCACTTTTTTCTCGATCTCTTTGCGATCCTTTCCCCAGTCCCCTTGATGGATGACGCGCTCCAATCCCCGATCGTTTGTCACCGCAGCCGTGCGTCCAGTGAAGGGAGCCATCAGATCCATCACGGAATGTCGGAACTGATCGACCGTGAGATGGGTCAAGTCGATACGAGGGGGAGCATTGCGCAGTTGAGCCATCGGCGAATAAAACTCGTGATGAACATAGACTGCGGTCGCGGTCGCGTCTTCATTGCTTAAACTGCCCGGCTTCCCTTCGGGCATGGTTTCTTGAATGACCTTCGCAAGCTCTTGGAGGGACAAATCCCCATGCAGGGGCGAATCATAGTGGTCTGGATTCCCAAGCCCTTTCTCACCATGGCAGCTAGCACAGGCTTCCCGATAAATATTCTGGCCGCGATCAAAATCTTGTCCGTGCACAAAAACCGTGTTGAGATGGCAAATCAGCCCGATCAAGCCGATGAGGCTCACGCGGAAGTCGACGGGGCGAAGCGCGCGCATGTCGGTGCTCATTGGGAATCGGTTTTCGGTAGGAGGTCGCCTCAATGGAGTGGGAAAAGGAGGCGACCATGGATTGGGTGGGATATCCACTGTAGCGCAGATCCCCTCATTATGTCAAGCAAATGAGGAGGACCTGCGACACAACAGCTCAGGAATCAACACGGTAACATCCCTCGTTTTCTATCTTCCTTGCGTTCTTATCGAACAACGTCATGGCACCCTGCGAGTCGTTCGGATTAGGAATTCTGATTCCCCGAATGACTTTGGCGATTGGTTGAATCGGTCGTCTGCGGACGCTGCGGGTTTTGACGGTCACACACCGCGAACAACGGCCAGGCACGGACGTCTACCCCGGATCGCCATCTCATCCATGATGTGAGTGCCGCCTGGGGCAGTCCTAGGCACACTCAACGACATTTGCACCCCAAAGTTTCGGTGAGTAACTTGTTCATTGCTTCTGGTTTTGCTCGGTAACGATTTCCATCAGTTCTTTCTCGTTTTGCTCGACCACAATCGGCTCTTGTATCTCCTCGACACGGACGACCATAGAATCGTCCGATTGGATCGGTGCCCCCCCACCACCGAGCGCTTGGTATGCATTCACGATCGACGTGAGTTGTTTCTGTTTGGTCTCGACGATGACCATTCTGGCTTCCATCAGATCGCGCTGCGCAAGCAATACATCGATGTATTCCGCCCGCAGGTTCTGGAACAAATCGGTCGCGACGGAAACCGAAGTCTCAAGGGCTTTGAGTTGCTGCTTCTTGATATCGATGCTCTTCGTATAGTTTTCAACTGCATTGATGTAGTTGATGACTTCGGTGAAAGCATTCAGCACGGTGCGTTGATAGGTATAGATCGCCTGGAGTTGCTTTGCGTTCGCCGTTTGATAGTCCGCTTGAATGGCTCTTCGGTTGATGATGGGACCCACCAATCCACCTGCGGCTCCATAAATCAGGGATTCCGGCGTGTTGAACAAGTATCTCGTATTGAAGGCTTCGTAACCCACTCCGGCGGTGAGCGTCAAGCTGGGATAGAAGCGCGCTCGAGCGGCGCGAATATCGAGTCCAGTCGCTGCCAGCTCTCGCTCCGCTTGTCGAATATCGGCCCGATTTTGGAGTAGCTGCGACGGGACGCCGACGCTGAGAGAATGGAGATTCAGTTGCAAGAAATCGACGTTGGAGCGATCGACCAGTTGCGGAAAACGCCCGACAAGAAAATTGATCTCGTTTTCGATTTCAATGATTTCCTGTTGAACGACCAGTTTCTCGCTTTGGTTGCGACGAACTTCGGCTTCAAATCGTTGGACACCCAGTTCGGTAGCTCGCCCAGAAGCTTTCAGGTTCCTAGTCGTTTCCAGACTTTTATTTTGGATCTCGATCGTTCGATCTAAGATCTTGAGACGGTTATCCAGTGCTAGTAGACGATAGTAGTTCGTTGAGATATCGGCGATCAATCGAGTCGCGACATAGTTTCTCCCCTCGGCGGTCCCGAGATAGCGATACGCTGCTGCCGCTTGCAGATTGCGGAGCCTGCGCCAAATATCGACTTCCCAGGAAACATCCGTGGCGAGCAAGAAGTTTGGAAGAGGTGAGGGAAAGCCTTTTCCAGGGATCGGTTGCAATTGATCTTCGACGGCACCGGCCGGAGTAAAAAGACTGGGCTTAGCGATTCCCGCCCGACCACCGAGGTTGAAGAACGGAAGGTACGCTCCGGACCTAGCCTTCACTTCGTACTGCGCGATGCGGATGTCTTCTTCTAGGATCTTCAACTCTTGGTTTTCGACGAATGCTTGATTGATCAAACCGACTAAGAGTGGGTCTTCGAAGAACTCACACCAAGGGACCTGCGCAGAGCTGCTGCCGTTGTTGTCTTGGAGATCTGCTGTGGTTGTTTCCTCGTACGTCGCGGGAATATTTTGCCCGGATTTGGGTAGCCGCAAGTTAGGTATCTTGCAGGATGGCAGTGTCAACAAACAACCCAGGAGCATCGATTTTAGAACCAATGATCGTCGGCGCGTACATCTCGTGCGCTGAGTCTGCGATGCTTCGTTGCACGCGCGGTCGAATGGGTTGCCAGAGAGATCGCATGAAGAGGCATTCGCATTGAATACTCGCAGCAATAGAACTGGCTTTGCATTTTTAGGCATGAGCTGGGACTCCTTTCCTCGCTCGCGCGCTGGTTCCCCAACGCGCAGTCGTTAATGTTTTTCTCGCTCGAATAATTCGCTGAGGGGATCATCATGCTCATCCTTGAGCAATTTGCGCCCTTCGCCGATCTTGCCAAAAAGATAGTACAGGCCTGGGATCAACAAGACTCCGATGACGGTACCCACCAACATCCCCCCAACGGCGGTTGTACCGATGGTGCGATTGCCGATGGCTCCGGGTCCAGTCGCTCGGACGAGTGGAATCAAGCCCGCAATGAACGCAAAGGACGTCATCACGATGGGACGGAATCGAAGCTTTCCCCCCTCGATAGCAGCATCCTTGATACTGACCCCTTCGTGGTTGCGCTGCACGGCAAATTCGACGATCAAGATCGCGTTTTTGCCTAACAATCCGACCAACATGACCAGACCTAGCTGCGCATAAACGTCGTTCGACAGTCCCATAGCCTTCAGAAACAGAAAGGAGCCAAACAAGCCGACCGGCAACGAAGCAAGCACCGCAAGCGGGAGAAGGAAACTCTCGTACTGTGCGACTAGGACCAGATAGACGAACACGATCACAATCAAAAAGATATAGATAGCCAAGTTCCCCTTGTTGGCCTCGTCATACGACAGACCTTGCCAACCGATATTAAATCCTCGTGGAAGGGACTCTGCCGCAACTTCTTGAATGGCCGCGATGGCTTCTCCACTGCTGTATCCGGTTGCTGGAGCCCCTTGGATAATCGCGGTGGGATAGAGGTTGTATCGATTGATCTCGTTCAGCCCCTGCTTCTTCTTGAGGGTCATGAATGCCGAGTAAGGGACCATTTCCCCGTCCTTGTTCTTGACGAACATGTTCTCGAGATCGTCGGGGAACCTTCGAAATTCGGGGGCTGCTTGAACGTACACCTTAAAGAATTGGCCGAACCGCACGAAGCCTTGTTCCCATGTGCTGCCAACCACGATCGAGAGGTTGTCTAATGCAGCGCGAATGGAGACCCCTTTTTGCATGGCGACATCGTTGTTGATGACCAACTCGTATTGGGGATAGTTCGCAGCGAAGAATGTAAACAAGCCCTTCAGTTCTTTGCGTTTGTCCAGCGCGTCGAGAAACTTGGTTGTTTCTTCACCCAGTTGCGTGTAGTTTCCAGAATTCGTTTGGTCCAAGAGGCAAAGCGAGAATCCCCCCGCGGCACCAAAGCCCGGTACGGCCGGTGGTTCGAAGAACTCGAGCTTCACATTCGAGATTTTGCTACCCCGTTCTTCGAGCTCTTCGATGATCTGCTTTGACGTGAGTTTGCGTTCACCCCATGGTTTTAGATTGATAATACAGGTCCCTGCGTTTGACCCGCGACCTTCGGTCAAGACTTCATAACCCGCCAACGATGAGACCGAAACGATTTCATCGAGTTCTTTACAGACGGCTTGTAGCTCATGGGACTTCGAGTTGGTGTACTCGAGAGTGGAACCTGGCGGCGTCTGAATAATGCCATAGATAATCCCTTGATCCTCGAGCGGAATAAAACCCGTGGGGAGTACCCCGTTGACGAAAAAAATCCCTACTCCAAAAGCTGCGACGATAAGCAACGTGAACATGCGAAGGGTGACGATGCGGCTCACGACGGCTACATAACCCCCAGTGATCCGCTCGACGAGTCGGTCGAAGGCATACAGCAAGAGCCCCAGCGGCCCTCGCTTCTTGTTCGGATTATGCGGCTTGAGCAACATGGCGCACAGCACAGGTGTCAAGGTCAAGGCCACAATCCCTGACAGAATGATCGACACGGCCATGGTGATGCCGAACTGCCGATAGAACACACCGACAGGTCCCGTCATGAACGTCACGGGAATAAAAACCGATGTCATTACGAGTGTAATCGCGATGATGGCTCCACTGATTTCATGGATGACCTCCTGTGTGGCCAGATAGGGCGAAAGATGCTTTTCATGCATCTTCGCATGCACAGCTTCCACGACCACAATCGCGTCATCGACAACCACACCGATGGCCAATACCAATGCGAACAAGGTGATCAGATTGATCGACATGCCGAGGATCAGCATGACGAAAAAGGTACCGATCAAGGACACCGGGACCGCCAAGGTCGGGATGAGGGTCGAGCGAAAATCGCCGAGGAAGAGATACACCACCAACGCAACCAGTACGAACGCTTCTAATAGCGTGTGCAAGACTTTTTCGATCGATGCTTCCAGAAACTGAGAAACGTCATAGCTGACCTCAAAATTCATCCCTGGAGGAAATCTGGTCTCTTTGATTTCCTCCAGTTTTTCCTTCACTTTCTCAATAACCGTAGCGGCATTCGAACCTGGTGTTTGTTTTAGAACGATCGCCGCTGACGGTTTCCCATCGATATCGGAATACAGGTCATAAAAGGAGGAGCCGAGATCGATCTTCGCAACGTCCTTGAGCCGAAGGATTTCCCCGTTCGGGTTCTCTCGAAGGATGATATCTCCGTACTGTTCTGGTTTGTTGAATCGACCCACCCATGTCAAAACATACTCAATGGTTTGCGACGTTTTTCCGGTGGCCTGCCCCAAACGTCCCGGTGAGCCGATCATGCTTTGCGTGGAGATGGCCTCCATAATATCGTCGGAGGACAAGTTGTACGCACGCATTCGATCCAGATTGAGTTCCACGCGCATGGCATATGCTCGGTTCCCAAGAATATTCGCTGTACCAACCCCCTGCGTACGCTTGATCTCAGGCAAGACTTCGACGGTAACGTAGTTGAAGAGGAAGTTTTGGTCGACGTTCTTGTCCGTGCTGTAGACGTTGACATACATCAACATGCTCGACATGTTCTGCAAAACGATGATGCCTTCGCGCTCCACGATCGAGGGAAGTCGGTTCTTCACCATTTGGATCCGGTTGTTGACGTTGAGTACCGCCACGTTGGGATCGGTGCCCGGCTCAAAAACGATCTGGATCGCTGCTTCTCCGGCACTTGTGGCGGCCGATGTCATGTAGCGCATGTCTTGAACGCCGTTGATCGCCTGTTCCAGGATCACAAGCACGGAATCGACCAAGACTTCGGCGCTGGCACCGGGATACGAGACAGCAACCACGACGCTCGGGGGCGCTACCGATGGAAATTGGGAAATCGGCAGCGTCTTGATCGCCAATCCTCCCAGAAAGAGGATGATCAATGAAATGACAATCGCGAGTGCCGGTCGATGCAGAATGCGTGCAAACATCAGTTCGCTCTCTACTCTGCGTGGTACTTGAGATCGACCAGAACGGTGGATGGGGCACGGTATTCGAACTCGACCTCATCACCATCGCGCACTTGGCGAGTCCCCTCAAGCACAATCTTGTCGTTGACGTCGAGACCGTCTTGGATCAAGTAAATATCGTCCAATTCACTTTCGACGACGATTTCGCGTTGTCGGATGATGTTGTTTTCATCCACGACGTAGACGTACCGCTTCGACAGAATTTCAAAGACAGCCCGTTGAGGGATAACAATCGAATTGGGGTGAACCGTACTGATGAGGATGGTTCCCGTTTGACCATGTCGCAGCAACCGGTTCGGGTTCGGAAAGTCCGCTCGGAAGGGAATGTTTCCGGTCTGATTATTGAACTCGGCTTCGATTGCTCCGATTTTACCCACTTGGTCGAATTTGCTCCCATTGGCTAACTTCAATTCGATCTTTCGTTGATCCTTCGGATTCTGCATATCTGCCATGTACTCGAGGTAGGCTTTTTCGGGGACATTGAAGTACACCCATACCGTCGAGTTATCGGAGAGTGTCGTTAGTACGTCCGCTTCGTCGACGAAACTCCCTTGTTGCTTTTGAAATCGATCGATAATGCCACTAAAGGGTGCTCGCACGCTCGTAAAATTCAATTCCGCCTTGGAGAGATCCAACTTGGCTTTTGCTTTGGCGAGCTTGGCTCGGATCAAGGCTACTTCCCGTTCCACAACGACATTCTTTTCAAACAATCGGATGGTGTTATCGAGTTCGATCTGAACTTGAGCGACCTCTGCCACATCCGTTTCATACCTAGCTTGAAAAAGGGTCGGTAGAATTTGGAACACCAAATCCCCTTCAGCAACCTGCTGACCTTCGCTCACCTGGATCTTTTCCAAGTAACCGCTTTCCAGGGCGCGCATGTCGATGTGACGGCACGAGCGAATCTGGCAGACATACTGCTGAATGCTCGTCACGTCGTCTTGTACGGGAGTCGTCACCACAATCGTGTGATGGGGCGCATGTGCGCGCGGTTCCCGCTTTTCACAGCCCGCTACAACTCCGAGAAATAGGATCAAAAGGGCGATCATCGCAGTTCGGGGTTTTGAGGTCGACAATGGGGCTCGCCTTGCCTGGGGGGTTGAAAAAAACAATGACCTAGCCTCAGTGAGTTAAAAAAAACTGGTGTTCGCGTAATCGACCCACGCTGTGCAGCAAGAAACGTGCCAGGATTCAGCACACTTCGCTGGTTTTCTTCCCCTAGAGTGCTGGCAAGCATCTGTATTGGTCGCCGAGACGCAAATCCATCGTCTGTCCGCCCACAAAACTCTCCCCGTCCTCACTTTCTCCCGCCGGACAATTCTCGTCGCAATCGGTATCGTCACTGCGATCGCTGCAGTCGCTACAACCACCCCTTTCGGCATCGGCAGCGATTGGGGCTCAACGAGAGACAAAGCCTCTCAATGGGAAACATTACTCCACAAAAATTGGGCTTTCAGCCGGTTACGACCCAAATACGATTCGCGTGTCCAGTTTTGTGGGTGCGCAATTCGAGTTGCTCCGCCAACCGAAGCAACGAACGGTCAACGACAGGAGAGTGATGGTTCTTATGCGAAAACCACCTGCTGCGGGAGAATCAGCGCGACCACACCCTTTCGCGACTGTAGGTCGCACTAAAGCCTCGCAAGGGGTGATGGATTCTCGCAAGCGGTTTCAACGGGGTGCGCGCGACCCTTTCTAACTTGGCTTGTTATCTCCCTCCCCTTGAACCTGGGTAAAGTAGGTGCAACCAAAAGATCGGTCGCCGACTCTGTGCGATTCCTTTTTGTCGCAGTTCGAAAAATAGTTGTGAACATGGATGTTCGTTCAGCTCGCGATGCTCCAACGCCGGTTTCTCTGAACAAAAATCTTACTTGATGGCAAAGAAATACGCCTTGCTCCACCGCCGGTCACTGAGTGGCTTTTTGATTCAAATCGAGAACGCGGTCGCACCAATTAGCCGATGGGCATTAGCCCCGGTTTTCGGACAGGCAACCGCCGCTAACGCGGTGCGGCTAATGAAAGCAACAGCTTGTTACGCTCGCGGTTCGGATTTTGTTCGCCGGGGGTACGCCTCTTAGAAGTACTGGACCAATTCATCGCGTCCGAATCGCACTTTCAGGTTATGAGCATACCCGTCCTCGGCATGCCGATAGCCGAGCGCACACCCGACGCGAGTCGCATAATGGGTACCCGTCAATCCGAAAAGGTCATCGTATTTGGCCGCTTCGATTCCTTCCATCGGGCATGTATCGACCCCAAGATACGCCGCCGTCGCCATCAACTGACCCAGCGCAATATAAGCTTGATGGGCAGACCATGTTTCGAGGCGTTCCGGGCTGGATTGCGCGAAGCCGAGGACCACTTTGCGGTAACCTGCCAAACTCTCCACGCTGACCGATCGCGTTTCGGAGACTGATTTCAAGAAGTGATCAACGTATTTGGTATCCACCGAACGAAGGCTGGCAAACACGACGAAGTGCGAACAATCCTTGGGTTGGGATTGCCCCCAAGAGATGGTAGGTAATTTTTCTTTGAACGCATCGGATTGAACAACCAAAAACTTCCATGGCTGCAACCCAAAGCTGCTGGGAGTCAGGATCAAGCTGGTTTCAAGGGTTTGCCATGTTGCCGGATCGATGCGGCGCGTTGGATCGAAGCGCTTGACTGCGTAACGCCAGCGGAGTGCTGAGAGCCAGCTATCGGATGGTCCATGAGGTTGAGGTTGATCGCTGGGTCGATGGGCCGTGGAATGCATGGAAAACTCGCAAGGAGTGGGCGAACAAAAAGGTGTCGCGGGCCGCTTGAAAGTCCCGCTGCTGCGAAACAGTTTATGCGGTTTGGCAAGGGACGGGATCTCGACAACGCCGTTTACGCGTCTCAATCGATGGGCTTGTTGGTTTCATCCTAACCCGATTCGCAAGCGCTGGAACTCTTGTCCCTCGCTCACGTGGCCATGGCTTACTCACGCTGCGGATTGGGAAATACCACCGCCCAGAGCTGACGCGTAGGGCACGGATTGGATCGGGATTACGCTGCCGATGGCAAAATCAATCGATCCGGTTGGGACTCGTGGACCAAAATTCCAGCCTGCATCGTGTAAACATCATCGGCAAGTGCCGTGAGCGCCTCGCGGTGGGTGATGATGATGATGGTGAGTTGCCCCTTCATGGCTTGCAAAGTCTCTCGAATTTGAAGCTCGCTGGCCATATCGATCTGGCTAGTCGATTCATCGAGGATCAGGATCTCGGGTCGCCTGAGGATCGCACGGGCCAGCGCGATCCTTTGGCGCTGGCCACCGCTAAGCCGCTGCCCCCCCTGCCCCACGATGGTTTGGTACCCGTCGGCAAGCGATCCAATGATAAACTCATGCGCATGCGCCAGCTTGGCCGCTTCTTCAATTTGTTCCTGCGTGCTATCTGGGCTCCCGTATCGGATGTTTTCCATCACGGTGCGATTGAACAATTCGGTGCTTTGGCTGACCAGCGCAATTCGATGACGAACGTCGGCCAAGGCCAGTTCCCGCAAATCGACGCCATCCAGTGCAATGGACCCTGCACCTGGGTCATAATAGCGGCACAGGAGCTGGATCAGTGTCGATTTTCCGCTGCCATTGGAACCAAGGATGGCAATGGTTTTTCCGAAGGGTATTTCGAGTTGGACTTTTTGGAGGACGGGTTGACTCGGATGGTAATGGAAGGAAACGTCCTTGAGAGAGAGCAAGTGATGACGCCCACCCAAATTTTTGGGTGATTCCGGTTCGGGAAGGATGGGCTTCGTATTCAGGATTCCGTAGAGGAGATTCGAGGCCATCACACCATGATAGATGAGAACCGAGACACCCGACAGCTTGCGCAAGGGATCGCTAGCACCGATGAGCAATCCAAAAAAGATCAAGAGATCGGTCACGCTCATCGGGTTATCGCAAACCTTCAAAAAGAACAAATGCGTTTGCTTGTTCACGACCAGATAGGCACCGGCGCAGACAGTGATGGCCACCATGCCGACACCGATCATTTCGGTAAATGGTTTGCCCATGCCGTTCCAGAAGATCATCCGCAATCCGATACTGCGCATGTCGTGCGTGCACTCATCGAATCGTTTCCGCTCGTGCGGCTCCATCGTGAAAGCCTGTACGGTGAAGATGTTGCTGAGAGCTTCGAGAAGGACTTCGTGAAATCCTGCATTCCGGGTCAATATCGAGGAAGCTACGTTGCGCATTCGCCGATTGAAATAAATCACGACGCATACCAGCATCGGAGCCAATACCATGGACAGTAGTAGCAAACGAAGATTGATCATGCCCGCCATGATGAGACACGATGCGATTCGCAATGGCTCGCGGACCGCGGCACCGAAGAGATTGATCAAACCGGCAGTCAGGCTGTCGGCAGCAGACGTAATGGCGGCGAGCAATCCACTCGTACCGTACGTCTGGTAGGTTTGTCGATCCATGCGTAAAGCCGAATCAAAGACCTTCATGCGTAAATCGCGCACGATCGTTGTCGACACGTATCCGATGATCAGATCATTGGTCAGCATGAGTATGTGCTTGACAATCGTGGAAACCAGAACGAGACCCATGATCCAGCAGATCGTCTTAAAGGGATCGCGAGGCAGAAAGCGATCCGCCGCCTGGACGAACCATACTCTCCAAGCCTTCGCTTGCTCGTGCCGCGAGATTTGCCGTTCTAGTTGCAATCTTTCATTCGTCTGTTCTGGACGAAGCGCATCCCGCTCCTTTTGAACCCGGTCGATGTCCGCAACGCTCGTGGTAACTCCCTTTTCCAGCCAACTCTGAATCGATTCTCCGTTCAGAGTCATCTCAACCACGGGATACAGCGCACCGATATTGGATCCCCAGAGGAACGCGATTCCGAGCGAACATAGAGTAGCCGCGATAATGGCCGGCGTATGATGCAGCGAATCGCGTATCGCATACCAAAATGGCTTCATTGCACTTGGATTCTTCTTGGCGTCACGGAAAGGTGAATTCAATCCGCGCCCTCCTTGAGACCTGACCGACAAGACGAAACGACGCCTCGGATCAGGACCCTACGCGGGAAATTCTAGGGTGAGAATCCCAAAAGCTCCCGAGGTACGTCAATACCAGCATGGAATCCCGAGTTGGGCTTATCCCAAATCTCCGACCCATGGATGCTGTCTAAGCTCCAGGTAAAAGGCACTTTTCGTGGGACCTACGAAAAGTGCCCAATAAGTCCTTAAAACTGAGCCGCACCCAACCATGCCACTGCATGGGAAGCCTGTGCCAACCGCTCGATATCGGCGATGTCCGAAATGAAAGCAAAGCCCAAGGACTCGACTTGTCCCTCTTCCACTCTTGAAAACAAGTAAATACTTCGCTTGGCTTGAATCGATCGCAGGATCGTGGCGGCAAAGGCATCTTCAAATTCGCTGGCGAGCAATTGCTGCTGCAGTTCGTCGTCAGGTTCATCGGAAGCCAATTGCGCGATTCCATCCGTGACACGGTCGATGTCAGCACACAGAACGATGCGGCCAGCGGGTGATAGCTTTTGATCGCATTGCCAAGCAGCCCGGGCGATATTCATCCACGACTGCTGATCGCGCGGACCATCGATACTGGCTATGATCAGGTCGTATCGTGACTCTTCGTCCTGGCTCGGTGCAAACCGTTCCCGCCAAGTCTCTTTTGCTTTTCGATAGACGCTGGTGGGATCTCCCCCCAGGAGTTGTCCGACACGACCTCCTTCGGCAGGGACGATCGCGATGGCATATTGGACACCCATCAACCACCCAGCCTCGCGGCTCAATCGCAATTGCTGATGCTTGTGTTGTCGATTGTCGGCAAACCAAGCTTCATTCCAACGCTTTTGGGTTTGCGCGTCGGCGAACATGGGGGATATGGCATATCGATCGCTGGCATTCGGCGCATCTTCGTGGCGGATGCAGTAGACCGGCAGAACGAATGCGGCTTCGACGAGATCCCGTGTCACGTAAATAGGGTCGGCGCTCTGAGCTGCGGCGATATATTCAAGATGATCTTGGAGATTCGGTTGGTGCTGAACGACGAGCACGCGGGGTGGGTCGAATGCAAACTCCGGGTGGGCTTGGATCGCCTGTTGCATTTCGTTCAGACGTTTTTGGCAGGTCGACCCAAGAACGATTCGAATCTCGCGCGGTGCTTGGGATTGTTCCAAGAGCCATTGGGTGATTTCGATCGCGATCGCGACAAACTGGGGGACTCCCTCTTCGATCGCAATCGCGACCATATCATCCTCTAAAATGGCGGCACTGACGTTGGGGAAATCAAGCGGAGACTCGAGCGCGGAACGGACTGCATCTCGTAGAGGTAGCTCCAGCGGTGGACTAGGCAAGCGAGCTGACCTCGTCGGATCGGGCAATTGGATCGCCACGGGACGGTTATCGATGCGAACTTCAAATGGCGTTCCCGATGTCATGATTGGCACTTCCGTCGATAGTAGTCTTGATGGCGCCCGATCATCGTGGCCGCGTCGTGTTCCGTCTGAACCCGCAACCGGGCGGCCTCGATCATTTGAGTCCGGATAGCGTCGTTATCCAGCAAGTAATGCGATTGTCGCATGAGTCGATCAACGTCTCCCACCGGATAAAGAATGCCGGTTGTTCCATCTTGGATCAATTCTCTATTCCCAGGGATGTCGGTGGCCAGGACCGGCACGCCGGCTTGCATGGCTTCGAGGATGACATTGGATTGCCCCTCGTAAAGGCTTCCGTTCCACAGCAAATCCGCATGGGGCAGAATAGCGATCGCGTCGTCGCGATGCCCGACCAGGTACACTTCGGAAGCAGCCCGTACATTGTCCCGATATTGCTCAAGGCGGGGTCGTTCCGGACCCTCTCCGAGGATGGCATACGACGTATCTCTTCGCAGCACGCGGAGGATTTCCGCCGACCAGATCAGATCTTTGTATCCTTTTTGTGGCCACAGTCTCCCTATCGATAGGATCAATTTGCGTCTGGGATCGATTCCCAATCTCTGGAAGGCTTCTTCGCGATCGATCTCGGCAAGCGGATCGCGTGGCTCGATCCCGTTTGGAATGACGTGGAATTGCGAAGGATCCAGTCCGTGCTCGACATAAAAGTCAACGACACCGACACTGTTGGTCGTGATCCCATGGCAGCGTTTTGCCAACGCTCGATCGATCATGAATTGCCATGTCCCTTTCCAAGGATCAACCGATCGTTCGGAACCGAGAATGCATGGGACGCGGGCCTTCAGGGCTGCGGATCTCCCGTATGCGTTGGCTGCAAAGAGCCACGTATGCACGATGTCCGGGCGGAAACTTTTCAAGGCTGCGACGAGGCGATTCCAGGCACTCGGATCGAACTTGTGCCGTTTGCCGATCGAAACCACGTCGATGCCGGATGCCCGCAATTCCGATTCCAACGGTCCGGTTCGGGTAAGTGCGATGACTTGCGTTTCAAACATGTCTCGGTCGAGTCCGGCAGCGAGCATGACCAGTTGCTTTTCCGCGCCACCCCGATCGAGGGTTGGGAGAATCAAACAGAGTTTCTTCTTCATCCGCGCGCTTCTCTCTGTGCGGGATGCAAAATGGATTGCCAGAGATCCAGCATTCCTTCGGCGGGTCGATGTCGTCGTTGATGCGCTTTCAAGGCTGCCGCCTCTAGGGTCCATTGCTGGCGGTGGACGCTCCAATCGCGCATGCGTTCGACCAATGCCTCGCGGCTATCGTACCATTTCATCAAATGCGTTTCCGGGAGCCAGTTTGTAGACTCGACATTCGCCGCCATGATGATCGGCAGTTCCGAATTCACCATGAGCGGGGCGGAGAATTGTAACGCGGCAGATGGATTGCTGACGATGGCCAAATCGGCGACAGCGATCAATTCATCGATATCATCGAAAGGATCGAAGAATTGGATTTCCCGATGCCAGCCTCGCATCTTGATGGAATCGTAGACCGTTTCGGTGGCGGGGCCCGCGCCTACGACCCACATCTGAATCGGTAGCCCGCGATCCAGCATGTCGCAAACGGCCAAGGTGGCTTCGCCGAGACTCTTCGCATCGGCGGTTCCCAGGTGCACAATCAGATCGGTTCGCGCCGGACGGACGAATGCCGTAGCGACGTTGTACAGCGCTGCGTTGGCTGCCTCCCGTGCGGCGCGATGTCGCTCGACGGAATAGCGGACAAAATCCGGAATCCAAGTAATTTGATCGGAGGGGATGCCATGCGACTTGAGGACCCGCTGCGCGAATGCGTTGGGTACGACCACACGATCGCTGCGGCGTACCATGTCGGCTACCGCGGCGGGTGAAAACCATTGGCTGCGGGCAAGCTCTGTCGATGGCTCTTCCAAAGTGAATCTCGTGATCAATGGAAGTTGCCACTTGTTGGTCTTGCCTGCGATAGCGCTCAGCAATCCATCCCCTCGATCGACGTAGATCGCATCCCATTGCTGGTGGCGCTGTTGTATCCAAGCCACTGCATTGCGCTGAAATTGACCTTCGTTCCAGTTCGTTCGCGGTGCCGGCAGCAACCGAACGACCGGAGTATCCCGAAGAACCGAATGTTCTGGCCAATGCGCATGCCAGCGTCCGGTTAAAACGGTCGACTCGACCCCCCGACTGCGCCATGATTCCATTAAATGCATCAAGCGCAGCGTGGAATCATCGACCAGGGGCCAATACCTGCGCGTGATGACCAAGACTCGTCGCATGGCTCTGATGACTCTTTCAGAAGGCCTTAGGAAACTGTCCATTGCTGGAGATCCGACTCCTCAAGCACACCGACGTAAGGCAAATTCCGGTAGTGGTCTTGATAGTCGAGTCCATAGCCAACAACGAATTCGTTCGGGATGTCAAACACGATGTAGTCTGGTTTCTGCGAGACTGCGCTAGTACCGCGTTTGCTGAGAAAGACCGCAGTGCGGATGCTCTTTGGGTTCCTGCCCTTCAATCGTTCGGTAACTCGCACCAACGTTTTGCCGGTATCAAAAATGTCATCGATGAGCAGTACGTCTTTTCCTTCGATATCCAACATGTTGCTGTCATCGATTTCCAAATCGCCCGAAGTGGTTCCTCCTCGATAGGAACTGGCGCGGATCAAACTGATGCGAACGGGCATTTCCAGTCGCCGTATGAGATCCGCCAACATGACCAAACTCCCCGTCATGATGGCAACGACCGTCAGCGGTTGGTTTCCGTAGTGGGCATGCAGTTTGTCCGCAAGCTGCGCGATCCCTTGATGGATGTGTTCTTCGTCGACCAGAATCTTCATGCCTTGACCTTAAAACTCGATTGCGTGGAACCTTGTACGCCCGGATTCCAATCTTTGCCGAGAGTCAACCGGTTAACGGATGACCCACAATTGCTCGTCGGTGCGGAGCAGGATCAGATCGTCGGTTGCCACGATCGTTGACCGTATAACGGCTTCGGTTGCTAAACTTCCCAATTCCCGAAATCCTTCGCTGGCGGCGAGCACAGTGACCACCCCTGTGTCGGAGGTGTTGACCAAGCGATCCCCCACGAGGACAGGTGAGGAGAAAAAGTTTCCTCCTATCCGCTCGCTCCATCGGACCGTACCGTCGCTGACGCGAAGGCATGTGACGATTCCCGCGTCGGACCACAAGAACAACAAATCGTTGGTTGCCACGGGTGTCGGAACATACGGTGCAGCCCGGTTGATTCGAAAACGCTCTTCCTGCTTGTCGATATCGTAGGCGACGAGGAGATTATCCCGACCACCACCCGACCCATGCGATGCGATGGCCAGGGGACCCACCAAGAGTGTCGATGCGCAGACACGTTGCTTAAAGCATTCGTGATTCCAGCGCACTTGGCCTGTCTTCAGGTCCATTCCAAAAATCCCGAGGGCGGTCGTCGCCCCTACCAATTCTTTTTGGCCGTTGTCGAGGACTCGGACGGCGGGCAATCCATAGCAGACGCGTCGTGTCGGGAGCGAGGTTTCCCAAACTATTGCGCCGGTCTCTGTATTGAGGGCCAGCATCCTATCTTCGCCAGGTTCTACGCCGGGCTCGAGTTCCTCCGCGTCCTGGCTATCGAGCAGAATCAGCAATCCATCGATCAACATCGGCGATGTTCCGAATCCATGTTGCGAAACATAGCGGCCAAAATCGCGAGACCATATCTCGTCGCCGTCGTGAGAAAAGCGTTTGACGAGGACGTGCTCTGGGTCGCCCCATGCTACATACAATCCCGTCGCATCGACGCACGGAGTCGTCGATGCATAGGTACTGAATGCGTGGAGTTTGTGTCGGATGCTGGGATAGCTCTTTTTCCAAGCGATCTGATTCTTGGGCAGATCGATGGCGACGATGGTTCGCGTCGCATCGGTGTCGTCTGCTGCCATGAGATAGGCTCGATCTTTCCAAATGACTGGGGAACCATTTCCCTTGCCAGGAAGATCAATCTTCGTAACTTTTTCGTCGCTCCAAGGAATCTTCACGCGACAGTTTGGATAAACACCCTGACCTGCCTCGCCACGGAAGCGTGTGGGCCCGGTGGAGGTTGAATCCGGTTGCGCTGCCAAGTCGGTTGCCATAACAAGAAACAGCGCGATCGAAACTATGCGTCGTCCGAAGGCGTGGCCGAAGAACACTCGTGAAAAAATCATGCTATTGCCTCCCCTTCAAAACTGTGGCGACTTCGTTATTGAGGAAACATTCGCACACCCACCGTCAGTAGGATGTTTGCGTAACGCTGCGTATCGGCTGTTTGAACCGTCAAGACATGATCCTCGGTTGCAACGGCCTCGTAGAATTTCCACTTGTCGATCGGCTCCAAATCCAGGGGGATGCTGACCGCCTTCAACG
>Ga0194055_10000679_pt1 | contig 27524 bp, 30 predicted proteins | sample SepL449m_MetaG_FD_155482 | JGI IMG/M metagenome (GOLD analysis project Ga0194055, IMG submission 155482) | Anoxic zone freshwater microbial communities from boreal shield lake in IISD Experimental Lakes Area, Ontario, Canada - Sep2016-L442-9m | ecosystem: Environmental > Aquatic > Freshwater >... | reverse complement strand
TTGCAAGCTATAGGTCTGGGGTTCGACTCCCCATGCCTCCACCATAATGGGCGGTGGAAAAAGTGGGTGTGGTGAAACAAGGGTGTGGGAACAAGATCAAAATGGTAACAAAATGGTAACAAAATGGTAAGTGTGACTGGCAGATCAACCAGGGCCTGTAGCTCAGCTGGTTAGAGCATGCGCTTGATAAGCGCAGGGTCACAGGTTCGAATCCTGTCAGGCCCACGATCCTCATCTGGCTAACTAGCAGAGGTCTAGAAGCAAGGGGAGTGAAGAGAGAAGAAACTTTAGCAAATCCGACCGTTTTTAGTTTAGAGGATGAAAGTGATTTCAGAATTTAAACTGACCGCTAGCCACAGGCTAGCTGGTTCTTTGACATCTACATACAGGTAAGTAATGCAATTATTAGAGTTGAGTCTGAAATTCGACTGAAGAGATTCAGTCATGAGAATTTCAGTTATCACAATTTCCCACGGCCTTAAGCAGTCGTGAGGATTAGATTGATCAAGCTACAAAGAGCACATGATGGATGCCTTGGTGCCAACAGGCGATGAAGGACGTGATAAGCTGCGATAAGGCACGGATAGCGGCAAATACGCTTTGACCCGTGCATCTCCGAATGGGATAACCCAGCAGAGGTAACACTCTGTTACTAGCGTGTGAATACATAGCACGTTTAGAGCAATACCCGGTGAAGTGAAACATCTCAGTAACCGGAGGAAAAGAAAGCGAATGCGATTCCGTAAGTAGTGGCGAGCGAAAGCGGAACAGCCCAAACCCATAGCTTGCTATGGGGGTTGTAGGGCCCCGATGTGGCAGTGCAAAGATTAGATGAAGCGAATGGAAAATCGCTCCATAGAGGGTGAGAGGCCCGTAATCGAAAATCCGAGCACGCCTAGGGAGTCCCTGAGTAACGCGATGCAAGTGAAGCTTCGCGTGAATCCACGCCGACCACGGCGTAAGGCTAAATACTCGTTGGCGACCGATAGTGAACAAGTACCGCGAGGGAAAGGTGAAAAGAACCGCTTTGAGCGGAGTGAAATAGTTCCTGAAATCATGTGCTTACAAGGTGTCAAAGCCCGCAAGGGTGATGGCGTGCCTTTTGCTTAATGAGTCTGCGAGTTATTGTCAGTGGCAAGCCTAAGTCCTTCTGGGACGGAGGCGAAGCGAAAGCGAGTCCGAAATGGGCGTCCATAGTCGCTGGCAGTAGACCCGAAGCGGAGGTGATCTACCCATGATCAGGTTGAAGCACTGGTAAAACAGTGTGGAGGACCGAACCCATGAACATTGAAAAGTTCCGGGATGAGTTGTGGGTAGGAGCGAAAGACTAATCAAACCCCGTGATAGCTGGTTCTCCCCGAAATAGCTTGAGGGCTAGCCTCGGATGCTGACTTGTGGAGGTAGAGCACTGGATGAACTAGAGCCCACACCAGGGTATCGAATTCAATCAAACTCCGAATGCCACAGGGTGAAGTCCGGGAGTCAGTGCGCGAGGGATAAGCTTCGTGCGCGAGAGGCAAACATGCCAGATCAGCAGCTAAGGTGCCCAAATACCGTTCAGTGGAAAGGATGTGAAGATACTTAGACAATGAGGATGTTGGCTTAGAGGCAGCCACCATTTAAACAGTGCGTAATAGCTGACTCATCGAGTGTTTTCGCGCCGAAAATGATTGGCGATAAGCGGTATACCGAAGCTCTGGATGTCACTTGGATTCGTCCGAGTGGCGTGGTAGGGGAGCGTCGTCCATACGTTGAAGCGGGAGCGTAAGCAACCGTGGAGCGTGGACGAGTGAGAATGCAGACATGAGTAGCGATAAGCCAGGTTAGACTCCTGGCCGCCGTAAACCCAAGGTTTCCTGTGCAAGGTTCGTCCTCACAGGGTTAGTCGGGACCTAAGTCGAGGCCGAAGGGCGTAGGCGATGGACAGCTGGTTTAATATTCCAGCACCGGCTTTGGTTAAGGGCAAGAGTGACGTGGGTGCGGAGGAGAGCGGTCGATTGAAAGTGACCGTTGCGCAAGCAGACGTTGAGGCTACGGCCGAGGCGGATTCTCTAAAGCAAACACCAAGAAAACCTTTTGCCTGTTCCCAAGGTTGCCCGTACCGTAAACCGACACAGGTGGGTGGGTAGAGTATACCCAGGCGCGTGAGTGAAACCTCGTTAAGGAACTCGGCAATCTAGCCCCGTAACTTCGGAAGAAGGGGTGCCCGTCGCAAGACGGGTCGCAGTGAAATGGGTCAACCGACTGTTTAACAAAAACACAGCACTCTGCTAAGTCGAAAGACGACGTATAGGGTGTGACACGTGACCAATGCGGAAAGATTACGGTAAGAGGTTAGTCGCAAGGCGAAGCTTCGAGCCCAAGTCCCCGTGAATGTCGGCCGTAACTATAACGGTCCTAAGGTAGCGAAATTCCTTGTCGGGTAAGTTCCGACCTGCACGAATCGTGTAACGAGTTGACCGCTGTCTCAACGAGGAGCTCAGCGAAGTTGTAGTGGCGGTGAAGATGCCGCCTACCCGCAGCAGGACGGAAAGACCCTATGCACCTTTACTGTACGCTGTTACTGTTTTTTCGGTTTTAATGCTTAGCGTAAGTGGTAGACTTTGATTCAGTGCTTTCGGGCGCTGATGAGTCGACAATGAAACACCACCCTTTGAAACTGGAAAATCTAACCTCTGCCCATGATCTGGGAGAGGGACACTGGCAGCCGGTCAGTTTTACTGGGGCGGTATCCTCCCAAAGAGTAACGGAGGAGTACGAAGGTTGGCTCAGCCTGGTTGGTAATCAGGTGACGAGTATATGGATATAAGCCAGCCTAACTGCGAGACCCACAAGTCGAGCAGGTGCGAAAGCAGGTCCAAGTGATCCGGTGGTTGAATGTGGAATTGCCATCGCTCAACGGACAAAAGGTACGCTAGGGATAACAGGCTGATCGAGTCCAAGAGCTCATATCGACGACTCGGTTTGGCACCTCGATGTCGGCTCATCACATCCTGGGGCTGGAGAAGGTCCCAAGGGTCCGGCTGTTCGCCGGTTAAAGTGGTACGCGAGCTGGGTTCAGAACGTCGCGAGACAGTTCGGTCCTTATCCGCTGTGGGCGCAGGAAGAGTGAGGGGTTCAGACCTTAGTACGAGAGGACCGGGTCTGACGAACCACTGGTGTTCCAGTTGTCCTGTCAAGGGCAGCGCTGGGTAGCTATGTTCGGAAAGGATAAGCGCTGAAAGCATCTAAGCGCCAAGCCTCTCCCAAGATGACTCTTCCCTGAAGGATCGTGGTAGACCACCACGTTGATAGGTTTCCGGTGTAAGCAACGAGCGCAAGCATAGTTGTTCAGCTGAGAAATACTAATAATCCGTTCGGCTTGGTCATTTCCTCCTCCTTTTTAGGAGGTCGAATCTGACTTTTAAAACTTGGCCTTCTAGTTGTGTTACCCTGTATGTAGATGTCAGTGAATCAGTCAGTTCTTTATTCAGTAAAGCGTGAGTTTTTTAAGCGCCCGATTTGTCCGTTGAGTAGTCGAATATACATTCGAGACCTTAATATTAGGATCTGGCAAAAACCCCCGCCGCTCTGGCAACCAAGATGGTCGCTAGAGTTCTCCGGAGTTCATTCCGCTGTTCTCAAATAGGTTCTCCAATTTGAAAACACCCGGTCGATCTCTCCTGAGGACTCTGGTGATCCTAGCGCAGTGGCCCCACCCGTTCCCATTCCGAACACGGAAGTGAAACGCTGCAGCCCCGATGATAGTGCTTCTATAGGTTGTGCGAAAGTAGGACGTCGCCAGTAATTTGCCCCGTCTCTTGGAAACAAGAGGCGGGGCTTTTTTATGCCCACCACCCAGCGGTCATCCCTGGACGAGGAACCCCCCTCGACGCAACACCAATGTCAGCAAGCATCGTGGGCTGACTTCATCCCAATCCGCACACGATGACCCGCGTTAATGATCGCGCGCTCTCATTCCGCGCCCGTGATGGCCCACCAGAATTTCGCCCAATCGAATTTACCATCCGCGGCCAGATCGCATCGGATATCAGTCCTCATCCCCACCCCTCCCAATACTGGTCGAGGTGCCCCAGCGCATCGCCGATCGCCAGGTGCCACCCACGATTACGAAATGTTTTCAGTACTCCATTGCGGCGCGGCTGTTCCAGCTTTGGAGGGAGAATCAGATCACCGATGATTGCGAGAATGTTTTCAGTGCTCCAATTACGGCGTTGCCGCTGCGCGGCAGTCCTAAGGGTTTGGGCTCCATTCCAGACTGAAAAAGCTACCCCAACACCAAAAAAGCCCATTGAAAGCGCGGTTAGAAATGGCGGTCATTTTAATTGTCGCTCAGGGGAATTATAGTTGTCGTTGAGCGGGCGCCCTCTCGAGAAGTCGACGACCTGATGAGCCAGAGGACTTTTGCGCGCTTCAGGCTAAAAACAAAGCGTCGCTTCGGGGACCATAGACGGGCAAATATTCCAACCCGATTTGCATCTCTTTTCAATCGTTGTATCCGAGGGATCCCGTTTGGTTTGGACGGGTTTTGCTCGGACGACCTCGCCTGCACCGTGGCGCTGGGTGGATCTATTTCGCGGAATTAATCGACCTCTTCTTGGTGACGAATGGTGGACTGAATCTTGACCAATTAGAGGCGTAGCGTGTCGCTCTTGAAAACTCAATCCCCACGGGCACAGACGAGTACTGAGGGGCCATCTACCCGGTAAACCAAGCCAGCAAACCGTCCCGACATCCGTCGCAGGCCACATCCATGCGGCCAATCAAGAAAAGTGGCGCGCCGATTGGCCTTGTTCTGTAGTTGGACCTACTTCTTGTCCTCGTTCAATTTTGCTAATACTGCCTTCTCCATCTCCACGTAGATAGTTTTATTGGTCCGCAATACTTCTTTAGCGGCATCCCTCCCCTGAGCAAGTTGCGCCCCGTTATAGCTAAGCCAACTTCCCCGCTTTTCGACGATTCCCTTTTCCAAGGCCAAATCAAGGAGCGAACCCGTGAGGGAAATGCCCTCATTATACATGATATCAAACTCTGCCTCCGTAAAAGGTGGGGCTACCTTGTTCTTCACAATCTTGATTTTAGTGCGATTTCCCGTCACTGTCCCATCCCCTTGCTTGATCGCGCCAATCCGCCGAATGTCTACGCGCACGCTCGAATAAAATTTCAGAGCTTTACCACCAGGAGTGGTCTCAGGATTACCAAACATCACCCCAATTTTCTCGCGAATCTGATTCGTAAACACGCAAATGGTTCGCGCCTTCGAAATTAATGCTGTCAGTTTTCGCATTGCGGCACTCATCAACCGAGCTTGCGCCCCAACCGTCGAGTCACCAATCTCGCCATCTAGTTCTTGCCGAGTAACCAAGGCGGCCACGGAATCAAGGACAATGACGTCGAGAGCGTTAGATCGGACGAGCGTCTCGACGATCCTCAATGCTTCTTCACCGGAACTGGGTTGCGATACCAAAAGGTCGTCGAGGTTCACTCCGAGTTTCTTGGCGTATTGGGGATCAAGGGCGTGCTCGACATCAATAAAAGCCGCTAAACCACCGAGTCTTTGGGCCTGGGCAATTAGGGTTAATGTTAAAGTGGTCTTTCCAGATGACTCGGGTCCAAAGACTTCGACAATTCGTCCCCGCGGGAATCCACCCACACCTAGAGCACGATCAATCAAAATGTTTCCTGTGGGAATGACTTCAACGTCCATTTGAGTGGAATCGCCAAGCCGCATAATGGCACCGTCTCCAAAGTCCTTGGCGATCTGTTGAATCGCGAGGTCGAGATTTTTATTCCGAGCAACGGTGACCTTGCTTTCTTCTTGGTTTTTAACGCTGGTGGTGGGAGTAGCCATAAGTTGAATACCTTATACTCCCTGCGCTCCCTGACCATAGAAAAACTCCGTCAGCCTAGCGGTTCTTTTATCGGGGGATTTCTAATGCGCTCATGTCGCCAGTCGAAGATTGGGATCGATATCCACGGTCAGCGCAGAAGTCGCCCCTGTTGACCATCGAAGCGCGGCGACATACCCAATCATCGCGGCGTTGTCTGTACATAGTTGTGGTGGCGCAAGGAGCACCCGTAATCCTTGAGCCGCGCAGGTTGCGAGAAGCTTTTCTCGTAAGCGAGTGTTGCAACTGACTCCACCGCTCACCGTGATCAAATTCAAACCTCTCGCCTGTGCCGCTCGAACCGTTTTTGAGATCAGAACATCGACAACCGCCTCTTGAAACGAGGCGCAGACATCAGGAAGTTGAGCTGGTTGCAGTTTTGGGAGCAAATACCTTACCGCGGTTTTTAAGCCACTGAAGCTAAAGTGGAAGTCGGGGCTACCAATCATACTCCGGGGAAAGTCGTAAAGTGTCGGGTCGCCACCTCTTGCGAGGCGATCCAAGTGCGGCCCGCCAGGGTAAGGGAGGCCGAGGAGCTTTCCGACCTTATCAAAGGCTTCGCCGGCGGCATCATCTTGAGTTTGTCCGAGAAGCGTGTACTTTCCAAGTGCCTCAACCTCAATTAATAAGGTATGTCCGCCACTAACGATCAGCCCCACCGCCGGACTGACCCCGTCAGCCGTTCCGAAAAATGGCGAAAGCAAGTGGCCCTCTAGATGGTTGATCGCTAAGAATGGACGCCCCAAAGCCACGGACAATCCTTTGGCGATTGATGTCCCGATCATCAATGAACTGGCGAGGCCGGGTCCGCAGGTTGCCGCCACCGCGTCAATCGCCCCAATGGCGATGTCGGCCTTCTTGAGGGCGAGGTCAATAATCGGGCGGAGTGCCCGAATATGCTCTCGCGAAGCTACTTCTGGAACTACCCCGCCATAAGGCGCATGAATATCGATCTGCGACGTCACCTCGCTCGAGAGCAATTGTTCCCCCCAAAAAACCGCGGCCGCGGTTTCATCACAAGATGTTTCGAGGGCGAGGATTATCGCCATTTTTGGAGAGGGCCCCACCAGGTTTTCCGGTAGATTTGGGTCAGTTTGAGCCTGAGTTCTTTTCTCCAGATCGTTCAGCATAAATCATCACTCCCTTCAAAGCGTCGACGGCGCGCTCCAACTGGGTATCCCGAAAATTTGCCAAGTCCCGGCGCTCGCTCTCCGTGATAGCCTCCTCGCGACGCTGGATCATGAGCATCCGTTCCTGTTCTGGAGTGAGTGTCGCTCGAATTGTGGGAGTGACTCCGTGCTCGTGAATCACTTGTTTACTCGGAGTATAATATTTTGCCGTGGTCAGCCTCATGGCCGAGCCATCTTGAAGTTGAATGACACTCTGCACGGATCCCTTGCCGAAGGTGGTTTCGCCGACTGTAATTGCTCTGCGCAAGTCTTTTAAAGCTCCAGCGACAATCTCAGAGCCGCTGGCAGATCCCGTATTCGTCAGTACGGCCATGGGATATCGGGGACGTCGCCTCCCTGAATCTGCTGTTTGATATGTTCGATTCTGCGAGGGAACCCGCCCTTCTGTAGACGCGACCAAGGTCTTCGGCGGGAGAAACAAGCCAGCGACATCAACGGCCGAATTGAGAAGACCGCCTGGGTTGTAGCGGAGATCAAGAATCAGCGCCTGCATCCCTTGCTTTTCCAATTCATCGAGTTTCTTCGCGAGATCATCCGCTGTTGGCACGTTGAATTGAGTGATCCTCACGTATCCAACCCTGAAATCGCCAGCCAACTCAGCGGGCAGAATCTTCGCATCTTTCACACTCGCAACTTTGATGCTCTCCCGCATCAAGGTGAAATCTTTAATCTCTTTCGTTGATGGTCGAAGAATCGTCAGGGTCACTTTCTGGCCTATCTCTCCTCGAAGAAGCTTGATCGATTCGTTTAAATCCAATTTCTCCGTCGGAGCTCCCTCAATCTTAATGATCTGATCGTTCGGCAAAAGTCCTGCTCGGAATCCTGGAGTGTCTTCCATGGGCGTCACAATAATCAGCGCTCCGTCTCGCTGAGAAACCACCACCCCAAGTCCGCCAAAACGACTGTTAGTGTCATCCTGCATCCCTTTAAAATCAGTCGGCTCCATAAACTGGGAATGGGGATCAAGCGTGTTGAGCATTCCGCGGACTGCCGCATGGGTTAGCGCTTCATAGCTGACTTTTTTTTCGTCAACATAGTCCTGTCGAATCAATTGCAGTGATCGAGCAAAAACCGCGATGCTTGAATATCCTGAGTCCGTCTTTCCCTCTTCTCCGACCGCTCGAAAAACTCGCAACCCAATTGCCGTGCCAAAGAGCCCGAAAAGGATGAGGAGACTTTGGATGAGTCGCTTTTTCATATCGGTCAGCCTATCACGCCTCCGCTTGATGTAAATGGAAGCGCTCACCCACTTTTCCTAGGACAAGTAAAATGGTTGTCAATTCGCCAGCAATTCGGACGAATGAATCCCGTGCAGGGCGTAGAGGCGAAGGATTGTTTCTTCGATGAGATTATTGGGACAACTGGCGCCAGCGGTAATCCCGATGACCAGAGGACCTTCAGGCAACCAGTCTTTCGTCGTGACTTCACACTTGGCGTGCTGGTCGAAGTGGGTCACCGCCTCTCTTGATTCAAGCCGGGTCGCATTGCGAATGAAATAAGTGGGCAACTTGCCCTCGCCCATTTCCGCAAGGTGCGCGGTGTTCGAACTATTATAGCCACCCACGACAATCAGTAAATCCATCGGCGAAGCCAGCATGTCTCGGAGTGCGTCTTGTCGCTCCTGCGTCGCCCCACAAATCGTGTCAAAGAAACGAAAACTATCCTTCGCCTTTTCTAATCCATCCCTCTCCCGGATCGCCGATTCAATCCGCCGCTGAACCTCCTCGGTCTCGCCCCGCATCATCGTCGTTTGATTGGCGACCCCAATCCTCTGAAGATGGAGATCTGGATTAAATCCCTCGCTATATGCACCCCGAAACTTCTGCAAGAAGTCGGAAGATACCCCACCCTTACGGATATAGTCACAGACATAATCCGTGTCCGCCAAGGTCAAAACTACGAGATAATGACCCTTGCCCGCGACCACGGCTCGAGAGGCCGTGGCTTTTGTTTCCTCGTGGGTCGCCTTACCGTGAATAATTGATGTCACATCGTCGTTGGCGTTCTGCCGGACCCGTTTCCAAACACTCATCACATCGCCACAAGTGGTGTCGACAATCTGGCATCCTAACTCCTTAATTCTGGCGAGGGTTTTGACATCCGTCCCAAACGCGGGAACGATGACGACGTCCTCCGCTTTTAAGTCTTCGACCTCCGCCTCTTGATGCGGAGGAATCAAATTGCGAATCCCCAGCGCGGCAATTTGTTCGTTGACTTCAGGGTTGTGGATGATCTCGCCGAGAATAAATAGGCGCCGATTTGCAAACACTTTGGCGGCCGCATAGGCTAAGTCGATCGCCCTCTCTACGCCGTAACAAAAGCCGAATTGCTTTGCCAACCGAATGGTCAATCCGCCGTACGTCAAAGATCCGCCAGAGTTCCGCAACCGATCCACAATTTCGCTTCGGTAGTGCTCCTCTACCTGAGCTTGCACAACCGCCATCACCTCTGGGGTGCGTAAATTCACCTTGGCCGTAGACGCGGTTGAGATCGACATTTTTAGGATCATTTATCCGATGCCAGAGAGCCCCGGCCCTCTTCAACAATCGGACGAGCAAGCCTGCGTGCTTACCCCTCAATCAGCAGTGGTCCAACCGGCTCAGTAAACCATTGCGGTGAAAGAAGAAATGGCCGAGGCGGATTGGGGTCGCGGCTCTGGTCGAGCTTACGGATAAAGTGTCCGTATTGCGTATCCTCAGGTTGAGTTGGTGCGATATCGACTGGTGTGCCGTTTTTAACCAGGGCGAAGAATCGAGCGGCTGCTTCTTTGTGAAGACGGATGCAACCATGAGTCCTTGGGGACGGATGCACAAAACCTTCGTGAAACCCATAGGCTGGTAAAAACTCACACCAATATGCCATCGGGTAGCCTGCATCTGGCTGGCTAATCCGGCGTTTGTTTTTAATTTTGTCTCGAATCGTAAAATGCCCGTGAGGAGTGGGCGAACCTGCTGTGCCGACACACCCTTGAACCGCCATCAGCAACCGATCCCCTTCCATAACGTAGATGTATTGTTTTGATGTGGAGACTTTCACTACGACTTTATCAGGATTTCTGGGCTTGAAAGCGGTGACCTTGTAAGGGCTTGCTGTGGGAGTAGTGGCGCAACCACCAAGCAGAGCTAGGCTTAGTGTGATCGTCAAAATAGAGAGAAGTCGTTTCATCGTATGACTATCCAAGACGGGGAACCCCGCCTTGTCAACGCAGATGTCGAGCCTCCAAAAGAGGCGTCTTAATCGCTAGAATCAATGTATTCGCTGACCTAATACTGGCTGATTTTTTCCAACGATTTGGAGCGAATTCTCATTGGATGCTTTGCAAATCAGCACGTTGCGTCTCATAGGTGGTTTTAAAATGGAGCACTGAGGCCACCGGTTCAATCCCCTCGACTCGGCACCAGTCGAGATACAATTCGGGCCACCAATTTCGGTGGGCAGTCAGACCGTTGTCCCGCCACGCTTGCCAGCCGCTCAATACTTTTGACCAGGCGCGGTCCCCCCATTCTAGGGCCTCCTTTGCTGTGGAGAATTGCGAAACATACCAATCTCGGCCGACGCGTGCATGGAGCACTTCATCCGCCCAATCATAGTCCTGAAAGAGCGTGCTCAGCGAATCCCCGGCTGCTTTGGCAGTTTCCCATTCAAATCGTTTTCCTGTTTTTGGCATCAGACCCTGCTCAATAAAATAAAGCACCCCATGGCGCTCCTTGGCCGTGAGTTGGGTGTTCAATCCGAGCGACCAGGTAAAGTTGATCATCACTGTGGTCCAGTCTAACCCAATGGAAATGAATCCAACTTCGCCCATCATGGCGTGCCGGGCCTCGTCCCAAATTTGGCGGGTTAAATCCCGATAATACCCCCAAGGTTGACCCTTTGTTTCGGTAATAATCGACGCCATCACCTCTGGGACATCAATCTCGCGAAGCCGCTTGTAAAACATCATTAAAACCTTTGGCCCAGCAGGTTGCGACGGATCGTAAAGAAAGGCCTCGGCGTTCACTCCCATATTGTAGGGGTCGGGAAACCGACCATCTCTTTGGGGAATTTTGTCGTATGCAAAAGGCTTTCCCGAAAAGCATCGGGATAGTTCACAAAATCTTGGCAGGTCTTCGCCTGCTATCCCTCCCGCTAGTCCCAAGCAATCATCCAGAAGTCGATCCCACTCCTGCCTTCGGTTCACCGATGCAAAGGGGATGGATTGACGTACGGCCTCACCGTAAGTGGCCATCTCTCGGAGCTCAATAATGGCAAATTTAATCAGCCGAACCGTTGGAAAATCTGCCAATGGATTGGTCTCCCTTGCGTGAAGCTCAAGCGCAGAGATTAAGGATGGCAGAGCTTTTCCATAAATTCCTTCCAGTAAATCGCCCGTCTTTGGGGCCGCTAAAATTTCCGCAAAGAAAACTGCCAAAGGTTCAGAGGGAACTACATCTAGTCCAAGGGGGGGTTCCCGCATTTCACCGATTCGCTGGCGTAAACTGGTCGCGTGTTCCGCACAATAAAAAGCGTGCAGGGAGAAGGCCATCTTCAATTCGTAAAGGGGCTCGGCCGTTAGTCTCGCCAAAAATATTTCGTGTAACTGTTTGAACGCGTAGTGATATCGCTTCAGTCGCGCCACGGACTGGGCTACGGGAAGCCCCTTTTTTTGGGCTTCAGCAAAAGAGGCGATTCCCGCGAGTGGCGGGAGCGATTTCAGACGATTCGTTGCGCTCATAGCCCACGATTCCACTTGGAAACTGGCGGAGAAGCTAGCTCGAATGGTTTGCCGTTGGCAGTCCCGCCGCCGACCACGAAACGCTTCAGGCACATGCTTCCGGCCCTTGCTCCACGGATTCTCGACTCCTCGCCCCATTTCTTTGAAAATTCGAGATCAAGTGCAATCGCCCAGTTTCCCCCGTGAAGTTTCATACGGACACTTTCTTTGGTATCCTTTGAGGAGAGATCCCCGCCGCCGCGCAAGTCACATCTGGATGCGCAACCAAGGCAAAAGTTTTTCTACGCTCCGTCATTCCATCTCCTCCCATCTGCCTGATCGACAAACTTCCGTTGGCGGCGGAAAGGCTTTACGCTAAACCATCTATTTTCCGCCATGCCAAACGCACCTCGTCAAATGATCTACCTCGATAACAACGCCACGACTCGAGTTGACCCGCTGGTGGTCGAAGAGATGCTTCCATTTCTTAGCGAGTGGTATGGAAACCCCTCAAGTGGGTATCGATTTGGTCAGCGAGTCGGGCAAGCTCTAGAGTTAGCTAGAGAGCGGGTTGCGCGCCTCCTCGGTTGCGAGGTATCGGAAATTATTTTTACAAGTTGCGGCACGGAGTCAACCAACGCGGCGATTCATTCCGCCCTAATGATGGACCGAGATCGACAACACATCGTGACCAGTCGAGTTGAGCATTCCGCTACTTTAAAGCACTGTGAAACTCTGGCGAAACGCGGACACGAGATCACCTGGTTGAGCGTCGATCAGCACGGCCAAATCGATCTTGAGGAGCTTGATCGGTCCATCCGCGCCGATACCGCCCTTGTGACCTTGATGGCCGCGAACAACGAAACTGGAGTACTTTTTCCGATTGATCAGATTTCTGAGATCGTTCGGAAAAAGGGCGTCCTCTTTCACACCGACGCCGTGCAAGCCGTCGGGAAAATTCCTATCGCCCTCGGCGATTCGAAAATCAACTTTCTCTCACTTTCTGGCCATAAGTTGCACTGCCCAAAAGGAGTGGGTGTTCTTTATGTTAACCGGAAGACGAAGTTCGCCCCCTACTTAATTGGCGGAAGTCAGGAATCAGGGAAGCGCGCAGGAACCCAGAATGTGGCGGGGATTGTCGCGCTCGGAAAAGGATGCGAACTCGCCCTCGCTGGAATTGAGTCGGAGGGAAGCCTGCTTTGGAGCCTACGCGATACCTTTGAGCGGGAACTGCTGGCAAGAATCCCAGGGTCAGAGGTCAATGGCGCGGGGTCCCCACGTTTGCCAAACACCACCAACATCTCCTTCAGTGGAATCGATTCCGAGGGAGCCCTCATGCTCCTCGATCAGCATCACCTTTGCTGTTCAAGCGGGTCGGCGTGCACGAGTGGATCGGTTCACGCTTCCCACGTATTAAAGGCGATGGGTTTCTCTGAGGAGCGCGCTCGATCCAGTCTCCGCTTCTCTTTTAGTCGCTTGAACACCGCCGATGAAGTCGATGCGGCTTTGGAAATCATTCCCAAGGTCATCGAAAAACTCCGAAGGATCTCGCCGAAAAGTCCCGCAAACTGAATGCCTGTCGTAGGCGTATCAATGGGTGGAGAGCCACTAATCAACGCAAAAATTCATGCTCTTCTAATTGATTGCTTCGCGGTTTAATCAAAATAATTAAAGTTGCAGATCTAAAAACCCAGACTTTTTTAAAAGTGCCTTTGTCGAATTTCGTCATAATTTTTATCCATTTTGCCTGATGATTTCTGAAGTCCAACCGAGTGACCTGTTCAACACCGATGCCGATCGAACGACCGCCGATCAGTCGCGGCGCGCCGCCGTGCGTAAAGCGCTGGGAAATTACAAAAATGCTCGAGGCAAGTCGGAAAGTGCGTTTGCCAGCTGGAGTCACGCCCGAGATGCAGCGGCCACGATTAAGTATGAGGGCGTTAATCATCTCGACAAGTATCTCCGAGAATTTGAGGAAAAGTTTACGGCGCGGGGCGGAAAAGTTTTCTGGGCCAGCACCAGTGCCCAAGCTCGTGAATATGTCATCAACCTAGCGCGTGAGCGGTCGGTCAAATCGATCGTCAAGTCTAAGGCTATGACCAGTGAAGAAATTCATCTGAATGAAGCTTTAGAAAAGGAAGGTTATGGGGTCGTCGAAAGCGATCTGGGGGAGTTTATTCAGCAGTTGCTCCACGAGCCCCCTTATCACTTCGTCTTTCCTTGCATGCACCTCAAGCGCGAGGAAATCAGCTCTTTATTCGAGCGAGAACTTGGTTCGCCCAAAACAGATTCTCCCGAAGAATTAACGATGATCGCTAGGCGCTTCATGCGCCGGCACTACATCGCGGCTGATATGGGTATTTCAGGCGCCAACTTCATCGTCGCCGAAACCGGGATGATTTCCATCACTGAAAACGAAGGCAATGCCCGCCTCACGACGGCGTTACCCAAAATCCACGTGGCCCTAATCGGCATCGAAAAAATCGTCCCCAAACTTGCCGATCTTGCCCTCCTTCTCCCTATGCTTGCCACCGCAGGAACGGGTCAACACCTTACCTGCTACAACTCAATGTATGGGGGCCCTCGGCAACCGGGCGAAATCGACGGTCCCGAAGAATTTCATGTTGTCTTGCTCGACAATCACCGTACTCGACTGCTTGCGGATCCCGAGCAGCGCGACGCCCTCCACTGCATCCGCTGTGGTGCTTGCCTAAACGTTTGCCCGATCTTTAAAAATATTGGTGGTCACGCTTACGGCACCACTTATCAAGGTCCGATCGGTTCCGTGATCACCCCCCATCTGCGAGGTCTCCAAGATTGGAAGCATCTCAGTGGCGCGTCATCTCTCTGTGGCGCTTGTACGGAGGCCTGCCCCGTTAAAATCGATATTCATCATCATCTCCTCCACAACCGGCGAAATGCGGCTGAAGAGCGGAAGATTTGGTGGGAACGCCTGATCTGGTTCGGCTATGTTGAACTCATGAAGCGCCCTTGGGCTTTTAAACTTGCTTTGCGGCTTGCTCCGCTCGGTCAACGATTCCATAGCCTTGTCCTTGGAACGCCTTTCGACCCCGTCGGGAGATGGACAAAAACCCGTGACTTTCCTGAAGCGTCTCCACAATCGTTTCATGACTATTGGCAGAATCGAAAGGCGGAGGCGCAATGAGTGGCGATCGCGAACAGTTGCTCGCCCGCGTCACCGAGGCGCTTCGCGTTCCTGCGCCCCGGCATCATGAGGTCTCCGCTCAGCCTAGGAAACCCAGCGTAACCGCCCCGTTTCGCGAGTGGCTTCCACCAGTCGGCGACTCCATCGATGCCCAGATCGATCTCTTTGCAAAGCAGTCAGATATCCTCAAGACGGAGTTCTGTGTCTGCGCTTCTTTAGCTGTCGCCGCCGAGCACCTGAGTAGACTGGCTCAGGAGCATGATTGGAAGCGTCTTGCCCTTCACCGAGGGGAACTCACCGACGCGATTGCCCTCAAGCTATCACCCGCACTGCAACTGCTTCCTGTTGATGCTGGTTATGAAAAAGACGACCTTGAAACCGCCGATGCTGGGCTGACCGAGTGCGAGTCGCTCGTCGCTCAAACGGGTTCGGTCTGCGTCACTTCTTTGAGCTCTGGTGGTCGGGCGTTGAGTGTGCTTCCGCCCCACCATTTGGTCATTGCTCGGCGTGGACAGCTCCTCCCTGATCTTGCCGCCGCTTATGAGGACCTCGCTATCAAATACGCCAGCGGATATCCGAGTTTCATTTCGCTGATTAGTGGACCTAGTCGGACGGGCGACATCGAGCGCATCCTCGTGCTCGGTGCCCACGGGCCGAAAAAGCTCACGGTCTTGCTTGTTCCTTAAAACCTCAGGAGATCGGCGATGAAGCTATCGCCCATCGATCGATGGGCAGAGGTCAAAGACGCAATCCAAGTTCACACTCATCGGGCGATCATCGGGGTGGGTCACCATGAGTTCACGCATTGATGCCCACCATTTTTGGCACTCAGACGTTTCTGCAATCGCCGCCCAGCGTTCCTCCGATTCAATTTCCGCGTAGGCAAAAAGTTGAAGCGTATCTGGGTGGAGAAATATCGAGTAACTTCGGACGCCATGAGAACTCAAAATTGCCCCCAATTCTGGCCAGATCGGATTGTGTCGGCGCTGATACTCTGGGGCCTTTCCAGGATGGAGTTGAAAGACAAAGGCCTTCCGAATCAGTGGTAAAGATTCCATGAGACGGCTCTTGTACCAGTCATCGGCGCCATCTGACTAGACCCTTCCATCTCCCTGAACGACGAATGGACGGAGGACGAAATTGTCTTGATCGGGTCCGATATCGAACCACCTATCAAAGTTTTTCAAATCACCCCACTACGGGCGTTGACAGGCTTTTTCCGAGGACCCATATTAAGAATTCTAAAAATTGTGTGGGCGCTTTCGATTAAAGATCAAGTGCTCAACTTCGACTCAATCAGCGACCCACGATTCCATCCAAAGCATCTCATTTCAAACACTTCCAAATCAACTCCCATGCCTAATCCAACCGGTCAAAATATCCTCTCTGCCGACGTCGAAATCAAAGGTTCGATCAAGTTTCAAAATGAGCTCACCATTGACGGAAAGGTCGAGGGGGAAATCACCTCTGCTGGCACGTTAACTGTTGGCGAAAACGCCGAAATTCGTGGAGAAATTAAAACGAAGTCTGCAACCGTCCTCGGCAAAGTGCATGGCAATATTACGGTTGACGATCGCTGCGAACTCAAGGCTCGGGCCGTTCTTTATGGAGATCTCAAGGCATCCCGCCTTGTTATCGAGGAAGGCGCCACTTTTGTGGGGAAATCAGAGGTCAACCCGCTCAAGACTGGTCAGCGCCCGCCTCAAGCGGCGCCCGCTTCGGCTATTAATCTGCGGTAATCGTGGCCTGTTGTGGCCGCGAATACTCCCAAAGACGCTGATAAGACCAGCGCCGACTGTCCGCATTGCGGATTCAGTCAGCTTGAATCGCCGTTCGCCAAGTCCACTTTCTGTCGGAAATGTGGCCAGCATTATTCGATCGAAAAACTTCTCGCTAAAGAGATTTCTAGCCTTAAGGGCCCTTCTTTTTTCGACAAGTTAACCAAGCTGGTTTCTGGGGAAAAAATTCGAGACATTTCTTGCTTCAGTTGTGGGCACCATCAACAGGTGAGTAGCGCCGCTCAATCTAGTCTTTGTCCTCAGTGCAGTTCGTACATCGATCTCCGTGATTTCAAAATTGCTGGCCCCTTTGGACGAAGTATTCAAACCCAAGGTGAGGTCACTCTTTCATCTAAGGCCGACGTCGCGAGTGCGAAAATTTCCTGCGGCTCAGCATTTATTGAAGGTCGACTCCGCGGAACGCTTCTCTGCACCGGTGAAGCGCGCTTCAAGGTTCAGGGGAAGTTTCTTGGGGAGATCGATGCCAACCGCCTGATCATTGAGAAGAAGTCGGAAGTGGAATTTGTCCGCACGGTCAAGGCGCAATCAGTGCAGATTCATGGCAAAATTCTTGCCGAGATTCATTGTTCAGGATGCGTCACCATCGCTAATGGGGGAGCTCTTGAGGGGGTGATTCATGCCAGGGCGATCAATATCGAAAAGGGAGGAATCTTTAGCGGGGAACTTTTCATTGGCCAGGAAGAGGTTGCGCCAGCGATTGCGGAAGTTGTCCCAGTGCCGGTTGTCGTCAAGCCACTTCCCCAAAAACTGCCAATCCAATCTTACGCTGCCAAAGCCCTGAGGAATCGGCCCGCCAAAGGCAATCCGCCTCCTAATTAAAAGCGGCTTGGGGGACTTCAGGGCTTCTTTAGCTGCCTCATTTCTTGGGCGGCCTGTTGTGAGGCAAGGTTGTCTGGGTATTCGGCGATGACCTTTTCGTAAATCTGGGTGGCTTGTTCTTTTTGTTCCTTGGTTCCACCCGCTCGGAGTAAACGAGCCCTCGCCATGAGTGCTATCGGGGTGCTGAACGTTTTCCCATAGATGGTCGAAACCTTATCATATTCAGCCATCGCCTCGGCACCCTTCCCTTGGGCTTCTAGATTAGTGGCGAGACTGGTCAACCCGCCAGAGATCAGCGGATGTTCGGGATAACGGTCCATGAAAGAGCGAATGGATTTCGTTGACTCCTCGATTTTGCCGGCTTTGCGTTGTTGTTCCGCTAAAAGAAGCAGAGCGCATCCTGCGGCATTTGTCGTGGGATAGTCGGTAACGATCTTTTGAAATTCTTCCTCCGTCTTGGCTTTGGAAAGGAGTTCTTCCGCGCCATTTAAAGTCTTCGCCCGAGTCCACTCATAGGTACCGTAGCCGAGCAAGACCACAATGATCGTGCACATACCGAGAAGAAACTTGCTTCGGTACTGGATCCAAAAGGCTTCAAGGTCAAACTCGGTAGCAGGCGACTTAGGGTCCTTAGGGTCAGGAGTAGGGCTGGACATAGATTAGCGAAGTTTACAAGGCTGGTGGACTAGCGCAAGCCTGCAACTGAATTTGGAGCGGATGAAATCAGCCGAGGGCTAAGCGAACCGAAGTGCCCTGGTAGCCAAAGAAAAGTGGTTGAGGGAAAATACTGGTTAGCCGAGGGAAGGGATTTTTTCACTCACTGGTGTCCAATAGGCTGAGGTAACGTGATGTGGCGAAGAGTTTTGTGGGTGGTGCCGATCATTGGAGGGGTGGGCAATTCTCCAGCGAAGAGAGGGGGGAGTCTCGGCCGAAGGAAACTTAGGGTGCGGAAGGAACCGAGGTGATCACCGAGTGGATCTCCGCACCAATGGGAAAGGGGAGGCGACGCCAATGGAGAAAGTCGCTGGTGGTTTCGAGGTGATTTGTGGGTGAAATGGCGAGCCCGAGTTGAGGTTCTCGGCCCCAGATGAGGCGGGGAGGGGCTGGGGTGATTTGTTCTTCCCAGTTGATTCCGTCGGTGGAGGACCAGAGATTCGTGGCACCGCCGATCAGAAAGCGGGAGCCCGTCCAGACAATCGATTGGAAGTCTTGATCGGGGCGGGTGGGGTGGAGTTGCCAAGTCTGGCCGTCGTGAGAACTTTCGAGCAAACTGGAGGGGCCGACGATCACCCAGTGGCCAGAACCGTAAGCGATGCCTCGTGCTGGTGCGGTGTTGAGTTCCTGTGAAGTGTAGGTGGTCCCATCGGCGGTGGAGGCTCTCCAGTGGACGATTTTGTCTTGATCGGGGAGGCGAATGGAACCGAGAAATACGCAAAGGCCTCCCGCTTCTCCATCGCCCCAAGCAGCTGCCGAAGAGCTGATTGTGCCTAGCCAAGGAAGTTTTTCTCCAGTGGAAAAGAGGAGCCCGTTGGTCGAATAAAGGAGAGCGCCCGAGCGAATGGCGATGAATCGTTGGCCAGAGAAGACGATATTGGAGACTTGGCTTTTCTGAGGATGGAGAGAACTCCATTGGCGTCCGTTGCGGGAGGTGAGGATGATGCCTTGATTGCCAGTGGAGCCCACGGCGATGAATCGACCGAGCCCGAAGGCAACTTGGTGCAGCGAGAGATTGGAGAGAGATTTTTTGGGGGGGAATCGGCTAGCGATTTGCCAGACTTGGCCATCGGTGGAGGAGAGGGGAGGGGTGCCGCGTCCCACGGCAACGAAAATTTCGGGACTTTTTGGGAGGGCTGCGGGGAGGGGGGCGATGGTTAGGAGCGTGAAGAGGAGACGATAACGGAAAGGGGAGAAGAGGGATCGAAGTGGATGCGGTCGATTGTTGATCATGTGAGCCAGAGAGGAGGCAATGAGTGATGAATTAAAGTGAACTTCCGCATTTGAAAATCATCTTATGGTGACATAATAGCAGATAATTTATGGAAAAAGTGATGATTGTTGGGACAGGTTGTGCGGGTTTAACCGCAGCGATTTATGCGGCGCGGGCGAGTTTGTCGCCGATCGTTTTGGAGGGGCACGAACCTGGGGGGCAATTGTCGACGACCACGCTGGTGGAGAATTTTCCGGGGTTTCCTGATGGGATCACTGGGCCAGAATTGATTATGGCCATGAAGGCGCAAGCGGAGCGGCTTGGTGCCCGTTTTTCCTATGCTGGGGTGGAGGGATTGCAGCGTGCAGAGGGATTTCTTCGGGTGCTGGTGGATGGTCAATGGCAGGAGACGAGGTCTTTGATTGTGGCGAGTGGCGCGAGTGCGAAGTGGACTGGATTACCTGATGAAAAGAAGTTGATTGGGCATGGTTTGACGAGTTGTGCGACCTGCGATGGGGCATTTTATCGTGGAGTGCCAGTGGCGGTGATTGGGGGTGGTGATTCAGCAGCGGAAGAGGCTACATTTTTGACTCGATTTGCGAGCAAGGTGTATTTGATTCACCGCCGGGAGACCCTCAGGGCATCGAAGATTATGGCGGACCGTGTTTTGGCCAATCGGAAGATTGAGCCGATTTGGAATACGGTGCCGACGGGATATTTAGCGGATGATGAGGGAGAAATGCGGGCGATAAAGTTGCAGGACATTCGGAGTGGTGCAGAGCGGGAGTTGGAGGTGAAGTGTGTATTCGTCGCCATTGGTCATACGCCAAATACCGCTCCCTTTCGGGGAGTTTTGGATTTGGATGACAACGGGTACTTGTTGCAGAGGAATGGAACGGAAACGAATATTCCCGGGGTGTTTGCGGCGGGCGATGTATCTGATCATGTTTATCGGCAAGCAATTACGGCTTCTGGTCAAGGGTGCGCCGCGGCATTGGACGCGGAGAAATATCTCACGCAATTTGAGGAATAGCGGTGGGTTGGAGGCGAAGGACGCGAGTCGACCAATGGACATTCACTGGGGTGGCGTTGGTGACTCTGGGCTGTGGAAAATTTTTTCCGAGGGATGAAAGTTTGTGATCTAACCCAGTTTTATTCGCCGGTCGGTGGTGGGGTGAAGCGGTACCTTGCGGAGAAAGTGCGTTACATTCGAGAGCACACGGCGGCCGATGAACATTTGCTGATCATTCCGGGTGCGAGGGATGAGATCATTGAGGGCGAGCGGTCGCGAACGTACAGGATCGAGGCACCGCTGATTTCGCGGGCGTCGCAATATCGGGTGATTTTTCGTTTGGAGGCGATTGCGCGGATTTTGGAAGAAGAGCGACCAGATATCATTGAGTGTGGCGACCCGTATCAGGTTGCGTGGAAGGCCGTTCAAGCAGGGAAGGACTTAGGAATTCCGGTCGTGGGATTTTATCATTCGCACTTTCCGGAGGCGTATATTCGGAGTGGTCTAGAGAGTCTTGGAAAAACGGCGACGGAATTTTTCCACGGTCTTTCGCGGAGGTATATTGGGAGTTTATATCGTCGATTTGAGCGAACCATCGTGCCGTCTCCGGGATTGGGAGATCTGCTCGAGGGGTGGGGATTGCGAAATATTTTTCTGACGGATCTGGGAGTGGATGGGGAAATTTTCCAGCCCAAGGCAGGTGCTGGGGAGGACTTGCGAGGCGAGTTGGGGATTGCTCAGGAGAAGATTTTGTTGCTCTATGTTGGGCGGTTGGCGCAGGAAAAAAACACCCGAATTTTGTGCGAAGCTTTTCGGGATTTGTGTCGAAATTTTCCGGAGCGCTTTCACTTTTTGATTATTGGAGATGGAGTAGAGCGGAGCGAGTTAGCTGGGGTGGAATCGCTGACCCATCTCCATTATTGCGATTCGGCTCCTCGATTAGCGGCGTGTTATCGGGCGGCTGATCTTTTTGTGCATCCTGGGTTGCAGGAGACTTTTGGATTAGTGGCGCTCGAGGCCCAAGCGTGCGGAACTAGGGTGGTGGGGATTCGTGGGAGTTATATGGATCGGATTATTCATAGCGACCAAGCGGGGTGGGCGACAGAGAATCATCCTCGGGCGCTGGCGGTGGCGATTGAAGAGGCCGCCCGAGACTGTCGGTCTTGGAGTGGAGGAGCACTTAGCCAGTTGGTGATTAATCGTTATTCTTGGAGGAAAATATTTTGCCGATTATTTAATGGCTACACGGAAGTGATTGCCGACTTTCACAGGCAAAGAAGCAGGAGAGACGGAGGAACTCCTTGATGGGGGAGGAGGAAATTTTCGGGGAGGTTTTTGGGAGGTTTTTGGGAGGTTTGACCCCCTTGGCTAGGTGGCACAAGATGCAAGTCTATGTCATTGAGTCGACTTTTTGAAATTCGTCCTTATCGGGTCACGGACCGCGCGCGGGTGCGAGAACTCTGCTGTGAAACAGGTTTTTTGGGTAAGCCGATTGATCCAGTTTTTGAGGATCGCGAACTCTTTGCAGATTATTTGACGGCCTTTTACACGGACTGGGAGCCAGAGAGTTCGTTGGTCTTAGTCGTGGATGGGAAAATCTGCGGTTATTTGATGGGGTCACGGCAGTTTTTTAAGCAATGGGTGTATGGAATTTTTCAAAATGGGTGGCTTTTTTGTCGGGGTGCTTGGCGGTATGCGGGGTATTCGGCGGCGTCGAAAAAGTTTGTGCGCTGGATTGTCAGAACGGCTTGGAAAGAGGTTCCCCCCGCCCCTCGGAGGGTGGCCCACTTCCATATCAATCTTCTCCCGGAGGCGCGGCAGTTATCGACATCTCGGGCGTTGGTTGACGCTTTTCTGGGATATCTGCACGATCATGGAGAGCGACGGGTTTACGGCCAGATGGTGGTTTTTGATGGGCGTCGCGGGATAAAACTCTTTGAGCGTTACGGCTTTAAGGTTATAAACAAGGCGGAGATTACGAAGTATCAGGACATCTATTCGTCGTCTGTTTATCTTTGCACGGTCATGAAAGATTTGGAGAAGAGCAGGAAATTATACGCCAATGGCTGAGTGTGGGAATGGCTTAGAGAATCGCTCATTTTGGAGGCAATGGCTTTTTCTATCTCTTTGGGCAGGAGCCCCTTGTTGAAAAATTTGCAGAGGTTGACCAAGCCGTCGAACGGGCTGACTGGCTTGGCGGTGGCTCGAAATTGAACTGGGTCCGATCCCAAAAGTGGGGTGAACTTTTGCACGGACCACTTTGTTTGGAAGTGGAGGTTGGGGTTGGTATCGTAACCCTTGCCAACACAGCCTCCCGCGCCTATCGAGGCAGAACGCTTGCGGTCAGTCGCTTCAGCTACAGGGTGCCACTTGTTATGAAAGAGAGAGGTCAAAAAAGTCAGTGAAGTGTTTCACTTCACGATCGAAGCCGCGCCCGATCCAGTGTGGTCCAGCGACCAAGATCATCTGTTGCATCCAGCGTGTGCTCACGCGCTTGAAATCCCTCGTGACCACCGAAAACCTTGAACACCACCCCGAACAGGAAGATCCCCATACCCATCCCGCAGCCGCCGCGCATCGGTAAATGCCTCAATCAGTTCGTGGTCAGTTGCTGGGTTCGTGCTCATGGGCCAGGAGCCAGCGCTTGATGTCGAGCAGAAGTCCCTCTCGTTGACGACCGAACCCTCCGATTCTCCCGCCGGCGGCAACCACGCGGTGGCAGGGGACGACAATCGGGTAGGGGTTGGCACCGCAGGCTCCGCCAACGGCGCGTGGCGCGCTTTGGATCGCTTTGGCCAGCTCGCCGTAGCTGATCGTCTGGCCGTGCGGTATGGTTGCAATGTGTTGCCACACTTGGCGTTGGAACGGTGTGCCGACTGGCGCCAGTGGCAGGTCGAAGGGCACGGCTGGGTCGTTCAGATAAGCTCGCAATTGGCGCACAGCCTCTTGGGCCAGAGGTGTTTGCGGCGCCTGCTCAGGGTTGGAAGGCAAATAGTCGATGCCGGTGACCTCACCGTTGTGACAACGCAGGCCAATACTGAAGCCCGGTGCCGACAGAATGGCTTGATAGAGAGGAGCGTTCACGATCGTCCGAGCAGTTTTTTCATGGAGTGTTTAACGGCGGATCGCCGGGCTTAGCTTGTCAGAATGGCGTTCGAGTTTCTCATCACGGTTCTACTGCCCTACGCGACGGTTTTTGGCTGGAGCGTCTGGTTCGCTGATTTCTCCGTTACCCCCTCGACCAACCACAAGGAGGTGGTCTGGCCCATCAACCTGGTAAGCCTCGTAACCAGCCGAGGTGCAAATGAGCTCAACCCGGCCATCGTCGAGGGTCAAAGTCAAATCTCCTGTATCGCGGGCTATCTCCACGCGCCTGATCACCTTTCCCACAATCCTCCCTCGTATATCCTGCTCCGCGTCATAAGGTGCTGGGAGTCCAAACTGCTGAAGATGATCTTCTGCTGAAATGAATACTCCTGACCCAACGTACCGCAGTAGTGACTCCTGGGTGAGCGAGATGCCGCCGCTGAGATTCATGGAACAAACCCCATGCTCGCCAATGGAAAATCCCTCGACGGTGCGGTTGGTCATTATCTCGGCGATCGTCATAATTACCGCGAACGTTTGAGGCCTGCCACCCGCTCCCAGAGGCGCGCCTCCGCTGGAGTTTTAGGGTTCCGGCGGCCCTCCTGCTTTGACCCCGGCGCGGTCAGCGACTGGTCAGCACCGCCTGATTCGCTGTCTTTATGACGGCGTCTCCTGATCCATCGGCGAAACAAATCAAAGAGGGTGCCAGGTCCTTCAGTGACCCACCAGTATGCCCCGAGAGGCATCGAAAGGAAGACGGTGTGATTTTTAAGCACGACCCACATTGAGGGCATCGGATGGGTAGTCATCTCTTTGATAAATGCCCAATACAGAAGGTAACTGAGGACAAAGGCACTGCCAAAGACGACGGGAATGGCCGCAATCCTGGGCAAACCAAAAATCCTCCCGAAGACCGATCCAATCGCGCAGGCAGGAGCAAAAACACCCCAACCGATGGAAATTCCTGCGACAATGATGGTGATAATCCCTGCGGGATAGGCGATCGGTCCGCCAAGACCTTCATTCAAAATGGCGGCAACTATCAGCAGTACAGCATAAGCGATCGTCCAGAGAATACATCCTGTGATGATCGCCATCGAAACGATCAACAAGTGCCTTGCAACAAAGGAAATGACGGCAATTAGGTTGTTCATTTTTTCAGCGAACCGTGGGATTGAGGAGGGCGCGGCATTTTTTCTGCAGACGCGGCACGCTAGGTAATTGTTTCTTCTCCAGCGTGGGCGGGCGCGGCCCTTTGATTTTCCGTTCGTGGGACTGACCAGTATCAGCCCGAGGAGGATTCCCAAGCTAAATGTGGCTGGGAGAGTCGGGCGTTCGAAAATCCGGGGTGAGGCGGCGGATGGGAGTTCAGTGGGGATCGAGCGGACTGGGTGCGCGGAGGGGAGGTGGGCGTCGGGTCGTGGCTCGAGGCTCTTTGGTAGGGGGAGGATCGGATGTCTGCCGCCTTGGGAACCGGCAAAGCGGAGATGGAAAGGTTCGGCTTTGACGCCGTCGACGATCCTGCCCATGGTGGGAAAATGAAGGAAGAGGATTTGTTGGATAAACTCAAAAAGATCGAGCGCCTCCACGCCGGGGCCACCACGCCTGGGGAGATGGATGCGGCCGCCGACGCCATCCGGCGGATCCGTAAACGGCTTGAGGAGATCGAAAGGACAGAGCCGCCCATCGAATACAAATTCAAACTTCAGGATGGCTGGAATAAGCAGTTATTCATCGCCCTGCTCCGCCGCTATTCCATCACCCCATACCGATACAGTCGGCAGCGCCGCACCACGGTGATGGCCCGTCTGCCCCGCAGTTTCGTGAACGAGACCCTCTGGCCGGAATATACCGAACTCAGTAAAACGCTCAGATCCTACCTTTCGGAAGTGACCAACCGCGTCATCTCCGAAGCCATCCACGCGGGCACTGCCGAGGCGGAAGAGCGCGCTGGGGAGTTTCTCGACTGATGGGCGCCCGCACCCTCACAGGGACCGCCTTCAGTCGTTCCGCCACGACCTTGCCACTCCTCCAAACACCCCGCCTTTCCTTGCAAAAATCGCGGCGATCACTGTAGGGATAGCCGTAAAACCTAGTCCACTCCACGATGCGTTTCTCTTTCGTTGTCCTTTTACTTCTTGCCCTTGGGTTGTCGACGATCGCCGCCGAGAAAGCGAAGAAGACGGATGACTCATCGTTGATTCCAAAGAAGACCGATGATTCATGGATGCAGGAATACTATCAGCACCCACAACCGGAGCGTTTCGAGGCAGAGGTCAAGAAACTGCAAGCGTCCGGCGCTTTGCGGAATGAAGGGGGAATGGCACCAGTGGCGGCATTCTTCTCTCGTCTCTTTCAGTCCGCTCCGCCCGCGCAACTGGCTCAATGGCTGAAATTGATCAAGGCATTGCCGGACGCTGACCAACAGGTGTTTCTTGTCGCCTTGCGATGGGGGGGCACACGTGAAACACAAGACGCCTTGCGCGCTATCGCTTCCGGGAAAGGCAAAGCAGCCACATACGCTGGGAAGCTGCTTGATTCCAACGCGCCCGTTCTCGACAAGCTTTCCAACCCCACTCCCGAGGAACTTGATCTGTGTTGGGGGGCGTTTTTCGCGACTGGTTCCCCCGAATACGCTCTGTCCGTAATCCGTTGCGCAACCAAGCCCACCAAAGATAGGGAATTTGATCTTAGCCAAGAAGCGGCGCGATGGTCACTCAAGTCATTGTGCAACACGCACAAGAAATTACGGGATATTAAAGACAGCTTTTATAAAACGGCTTTACCAGAGGAGCGTAAATCACTTGATAAACTATTTAAAAAGTAGCTTTAGGAAGCCAACGTGGTCTCCTCAATCATCCGCACACTTGGGTTGAGCATCAAGGGGATGGGTCTTTTATCGCTCACCCTGTTTGCACTCGCGCTTCTGGCCTTGCCCGTCGGCTACATTTGGCTCTGCGGAGCCATGCGGCGAGCTGCCGTTCGTCATCCTCCCTACGTCCACTTCCTTTTCATCTTCGGCGCGGTTGGCACCTTGGTGCTCAGCGTTGCTTTCATGGGCAGCGTTCCCGGCGCCCTCGTGGGAGTTCTGTCGGCGGGGGTCGCGCCCATCGCTATTCTCCTCAGTTCGTGCTTCCTCTATCGGCGTCACCAGGATTCCCGTTTTCACAGCGCCGCTTTTTGGTCGGGGCTAGCTTACGTCGCGCTCCTCATGGTCATCAGCACCATCGTGGCGTCCTTATGATGCCGAACTTTCAACGGACGCGAACGCCTGGCTGGCCACTCCAGCGAACCGCTCTAGCCGTCACAACCCCGGCTTCCGTCGTCGCCATTCCGCCACTGGCCGATCCCGTGCTCCACTCCGCGGTCGCGAAGCGGGGGTGCAGGCCACTTCTTCTGACGCATCTTCTTCTTCTTGCGGTTTTGTGTGTTCTGCCCTTGCAGAGCGCGCGTTCCCAAGTCGATGCGAACCCTTTCCAAACCTTCGGTCACACCTTTGACGATTTACTCGATGCCGTGCGCACCCTCCGAAAGAAGACGAATCTGGCTGCGCACTTCTGGCTGGCGATGCCTGAGTATCCCACCGCTCCTATTTTTGCGCCGGACGGCGCTGGCGAGGCATTCTTGGTCTTGCGCGTCGCCCAGACGTTCACTGAACCACTGCCCGCCAAAGAGCTGAGCGAGGAGCTTGCTCGTTTGCGGCATTCCGCCCGCTTTGCTCCCTCATACGACGCCACGCACAGACGCCTTGCTTACTATCCATCCAGCGCGGTTGCAAAATTACGCCGTAGCCTTGCCCCGTGGCTAATCACCAACGAGGAACTCGCGAAGCTTCCTTTCCTCCGCTTGACTACCGAGGTGGTGGTGGCGCGCATCCCCCGAGACCACGAGGCCGAATTTCTCGACGCCTTACTCACCGACTTTCTCCACACCAACCGAAAGG